>Ga0055480_10000530_pt1 | contig 14314 bp, 17 predicted proteins | sample Muzzi_PWB_D2_FD_57935 | JGI IMG/M metagenome (GOLD analysis project Ga0055480, IMG submission 57935) | Wetland microbial communities from San Francisco Bay, California, USA, that impact long-term carbon sequestration - Muzzi_PWB_D2 | ecosystem: Environmental > Aquatic > Marine > Wetlands ... | reverse complement strand
CCGCGGCCGCCCGAATAAACCTGGGCCTTGACGGCCCAGCTTTTTCCACCCAGCTCGCGCGCCGCCTGCACGGCTTGTTCGACGGTCGTGGCGACGATACCCGGCGGAGACGGAATGCCGTTGTCGCGGAGAATTTGCTTGGCCTGGTATTCGTGGATGTACATGCGTCCCCCCCGGTTACGCCTGGTTCGACAGCACGATCTTGCCGAAGTGCCCGCCCTGTTCCATCAGGCGGTGCGCATCGGCCGCCTCGGCGAGCGCAAAACGCGCGTCGATCAGGGGCTCGATTATACCAGCCGCGAACAGCGGCAGGACGGCGGCCTCGAATTTTTCGATAATCGCCGCTTTTTCGGCCACCGGACGCGAGCGCAGCACCGAGCCGATGATGCGTTGACGCTTGACCATCATCGTCGCCAGGTTCAGTTCCGCCTTGACGCCGCCCATCACGCCGATCAGCATCAGGGTGCCGGCCAGCGCCAGGGATTTCATGTTGCGCTCGAGGTATTCGGCGCCGATATGGTCGAGGATGACGTCGACGCCGCGCTTGTCGGTGAGGGTACGGATTTCGTCGGCGAAATCCTGTTCGCGGTAATCGATGACCTCGTCTGCGCCCTGTTCGCGCACGCGCTCGAGTTTGCCGGTCGAGGCGGTGACGAAGATCCGCGTCTCCGGGGAGAGCGCCTTGCAAAGCTGAATTCCCGCGGTGGCGACCCCGCCGCCGCCGCCGTGAATCAGCACCGAGGTCTTGCCCTGGAGCTCGCCGAGCAGGAACAGGTTCAGCCAGGCGGTGATATAGGTTTCGCAGATGCAGGCGGCCTGCTCGAAATCGAGCGATTCCGGAATCGGCATGCAGTGCCCCTGGAGCGCCAACGCGTACTCGGCGTAACCGCCGCCGCCGACCAGCCCGAAAACCCGGTCGCCGGGTTTGAAGCGCTTCGCGTCGGGTCCGGCCGCTTCGACCACGCCCGAGATCTCGAGCCCGAGGATTTCGGAATCGCCGGGCGGGGGCGGGTAATTGCCGAGTCGCTGGATCACGTCGGGACGATTGACCGAAGTGTTGATGACCTTGACGAGGAGTTGGTCACCGCTCGGAGACGGAGTCTCGACCTCGGCCAATTCCATCATTTCGGGGCCGCCAAACTCGCGCAATGTAATCGCTTTCATGCGGTCATCCTGGAATCACGTGATCTGGTATACAATATACCAGTATAGGAGTCAGGTAAAGCATACACCCGCTAGTATCCCATTGCAGAGCCATCTTTGCGAGGGTCGGATCCGCCGTGCAGCACGCCTCGCTCCCAGTCGATCGCGATTCCCTGGCCGCCGCCGTGCGGGCCGTCGTCCTCGATGACGCGGTGTCCCTTTGCCGAGAGCCCGTCGCGGGTGGCCTGCGGCACCCCGGTTTCGACGTCGAGCACGCCGCCGTAGAGGAAAAACCGCGCCGCGTCGATCGATTCCTGGATATCCATGCCGTAATCGACCCAGTTGGTGAATACGTAGGTCTGGCCCATCGACTGGAACTGCCCGCCCATGACGCCGAACGACAGCACCGGCTTGCCGTCGCGGTAAGCCATCGCCGGAATGATCGTGTTCAGCGGCCGTTTGCGCGGTTCGAGCTGGTTGAAGTGGCCGTCGTCGAGCACGAAGCCGGTGCCGCGGTTCTGCAGGTTGATGCCGGTGGAGCCGGCCACCAGTCCGCAGCCCCAGGAATAGAAGACGCTGTTGATGAACGAGCAGACGTTGCGGTCGCGGTCGACCACGCTCAGGTAAACCGTGTCGCGGTGATTCGGCAACGCCGACTCGACCGGCTGCGGCAGCGCCCTTGCCATGTCGATACGCTCGAATTGCGCGCGCGCGAATTTCTCCGACAGCATTTCGGCGACCGGCAGCGGGCGAAAGCTCAGGTCGGCGACATAGCGGTCGCGCTCGGCCATCGCCAGCGTGAAGGCCTCGGACAGCAGGTGCACGTGGTCGGCGCCGAGATGCGGGTATTGCGAAACCTCGGTTTGCGCGAGGATATTGAGCGCCATCAGCGTGGTGATGCCCTGGCCGTTGGGCGGAATCTGGAAGACCTCGTAACCGCGATAAGCGCTGCTGATCGGATCGACCCATTCGGATTCGTGCGAGGCGAGGTCGTCGAGCGTCAGCAGGCCGCCCATGGAATCGCTGTAGCGCACGATTTCCTCGGCGATCTCGCCCTGGTAAAAGCCGTCGCGGCCGCGCTCGGCGATGATCCCGAGGCTGCGCGCGAGATCGGGTTGGGAATGCATGCTGCCGGCCGGCGGCGCCTTGCCGTCGATCAGATAGGCCTTGCTGGCTTCCGGGGTCTGTGCGAGCAGGGCTTCGGTTTTTTTCCAGTTGCGTGCGATCACCGGCGATACCGGGTAGCCCTGTTCGGCGTAGTGGATCGCCGGTTGCAGCAGGCGCGCGAAATCCAGTTTGCCAAAGCGCTGGTTGGCCGCGCACCAGGCGTCGATCGCGCCGGGGACGGTGACCGCGAGAATATGCTGTTCCGGCATGCTGTCGAAGCCGCGCGCGCGAATCGCCTCGGCGGTCGCCGCGGCCGGCGAGCGTCCGCTGCCGTTCAGCGCGTGCAGCTTGCCGGTGGCGTTTTCGTGGTAAAGGATGAAGCAATCGCCGCCGATACCGGAAGAATAGGTTTCCACTACCGACAGCACACCGCTCGCGGCGATCGCCGCGTCGAGCGCGTTGCCGCCTTCGCGCAGCACCCGGATCGCGGTCCCGGTGGCGAGCGGCTGGCTGGTGGCGGCCATCCCGTCGGCGGCCATGACGACCGAGCGGCCGGGAAGCTGGTGATTTCTCATCGGGTGTCCTGATATCTGGCGCAAAGGTCACAGTATACTTGCTTCGCCCTTCGAATAGGACCGTGGGCCGGCCCGATCAGGCATTTAGTTGACGCAGGTCCGGGAGACCGCGGCCCTGGCCGCTAATCTGGTCGTGGCTAGATCGAATCGGCCGCGCTGCAGTCAATGTCGCGAGAGAGGAATAATGACGCCAGACGAAAACCCACAAAACGCGGAAGACAGTCGCGTCTGCTACCGCTGGCTTGCGTTCCCGGCCGCCGCGCTCGCCTTCGCCACCGCCTACGGATTCTGGCCATTGTCGGACAGCAGGCAGGCCCTGGTCGCGGCGACGCTCGCCACGGTCGTCATCCTGTGGGTCAGCGAAGTCGTGCCGCTGTATGTGTCTGGCCTGTTCGGTTCCTTCCTGTTGCTCGCGTTCGGAGACTTTTCCGCCGCCGAGATATTCGAGCCCTACTTCGACCCGGTGATCGCGCTGTTCCTGGGGGGGTTTGTGCTCGCGCGGGGCATGCAGAAATACGGCCTCGACGAGCGCATCGCGCACGAAATCCTGAAACGTGTCAGCGACCGGCCGTCGATCTTCGTGCTCGGCCTGATGCTGGTGACCGCCTTCCTGTCCATGTGGATGTCGAACACCGCGTCGGCTGCAATCATGATTCCGATCTCGGTCGTCGTACTTTCCGAAAACCGCCTCTTCCACCGCCGGTCCCGGTTCGCCAGGAGCGCCGTGTTGTCGGTCGCCTACGCGGCCTCCATCGGCGGCGTCGGTTCGCTGGTCGGCAGTCCGCCCAATGCCATCGCCGCGCGCTATCTCGGCGAGCGGGGCATCGAGCTCGGCTTCGTCGAATGGATGACAAAGACGCTGCCGTTCGTGCTCATTGCGCTGCTGTTCACCTGGCTGCTGCTGCTGCTGTTCAATAAACCCGAGATCGAGCGGATCCGCTTCACCCACGAGCCGCGGCCGATCGATCGGCCGCAAAAATGGGTGATGGCGATTTTCACGGTGACCGTGCTCGGCTGGCTCGGCACCCGCGTGACCGGGATTTCCGCCTACGCGGTGGCGCTGATCCCGGTGATCGCGCTGTTTGCGTTGAAGCTGCTCGACGACAGCGATCTCGGAAAAATCTCCTGGCCGACGCTGCTGCTGTTCGGCGGCGGTCTGAGTCTCGGTTCGGCGGTCAGCCGGGTCGGTATCGACAGCTGGCTGGCTTCGCTGGTGGAAGCCTCGATCGGCAGCGTACCGCTATTCGTGGCGCTGACGGGGCTAGTCGCCTGCGCTATCCTCGTCACCATGGTGGCGAGCAACACGGCTTCGGCCGCGATCATGATACCCTTGATGTTGCCGCTGTCGGCGACTCTCGGCATCGACATGCAGGCGATCGCGATGCTGGTCGCGATCGGCGTGTCGCTCGATTTCATGATGCCGGTCGGCACGCCGCCTAACGCGATCGCCTACTCGACCGGCATGGTCAATGTCGGGCAAATGATGAGCAACGGCTTCCGCGTCAATATCGGTACCGGGCTGATCCTCGTGACGCTGTTTTATTTCTTCTACCTTTAGTGGCCCTGCCGCTGCCCCCGGATGTCGATTTCGTAGTCGCCCGGGTATTTCGCAAAATCCCGGGGTTATACCGTATACGCGTCCGAAAGCAGTATACTAATCGGCCGGGTAGCCGCGAGGGATCGAGATGGATTTGTCGAACGAGTTGACCGAATTATTGGGCATCGAGCAACCCATTCTGCAAGCACCGATGGGCGGAGAGTCCACCCCCGAGATGGCCAGCGAGGTCTCCAACGCCGGGGGTCTCGGCGGTCTCGGCTGCAGCTACCTGTCACTCGACGAAATCGAGGCAAAGGCCGGACAGATCCGCGCCGCCACCGATAAACCTTTCAATCTCAATTTTTTCGCGCATGCCGAGACCCGTCATGTACGCGAAATGGATCCGCGTATCCGCGCGAAGCTGGACGCATTCTACGCCGAACTCGGTATCGACGAAGTTCCCACCGAACCCGAAATTACCTGCCACAGTTTCGACAGCAAGCGCCTGAATCTGCTCCTGGCGCTGCGCCCGCGTGTCGTCAGTTTTCACTTCGGCTTGCCGTCGAGAGAAAAGCTGCACGTTTTGCAGGAAGCCGGAATCGTCGTCATGTGCAGCGCGACCACGGTGGCCGAGGCCGTCTGGCTCGACGAAGCCGGCGTCGACGTCATCATCGCCCAGGGCTGGGAAGCGGGAGGACACCGGGGGACTTTCGACGTGACCACCCAGGGCTACGGGGTGGGTACGCTGGCGCTGGTTCCGCAGATCGTCGATGCGGTCAAGGCGCCGGTTGTCGCGGCCGGCGGAATAGGCGACGGCCGCGGCATCGCCGCGGCGCTGGTACTGGGCGCGCAGGGCGTACAGATGGGGACCGCATTTCTATCCTGTCCCGAGGCCAATATCAGCGATGCGTACCGCCGGGCGCTTCACGACGGCTGCGCGGAGGATACCCACTTGAGCCGCGCCTTTTCCGGGCGGCCGGCGCGCGTCAGGAGCAACCGCTATGTCGAGGCGATGGGGCGCGAGCGTCTCAACTACCCCGAATTTCCGCACATGTACCGCTACAGCTACCCGCTGGAAAAGGCCGCTCTGGAACGCGGCACGAGCGGTTTCGAATGCTACGTCTATGGCCAGGCCGTACGCCTGAACCGCACGCTGCCGGCGGCCGAGCTGGTCGCGCGCCTGGCAAAGGAGACGCGGGCCGCGCTGGCTCGGGTCGGGAATTGACCGGGCAGCCGGGGGACACAATACCCGATTGGGCGGTGCAAGACAGGTTAGGCAGGTAATGTGCCGCCTTATTCACAACAGGTATACTGTCTTGCGAATCCCGGTTCCGGCGGCCGATGTTCAGACGAATTTTCTCGGTATTCCTCGACTCTTACTCGGAGTCCCTGAAACTGAAGGATAGCTATCGGCGGCTGACTACCCGCCTGGGCTGGTTGACCGTCGTCGCGGGCTGCCTGGTTATGATCGCGATCATGTATCACGGCTGGCTGCTGTTCGGCCTGCCGCTCGACGGTGGAAATATCGAGGGTTTACGCTTGAAGCTGGTTTCCTGGGTCGTGTTGACGATCCTGTTCGTGCCGGTCGCGTTTTACGCCGGGATGATCGCGATATATGGTGTCTGCGGCCTGATCCTGCTGGTGCTCGGCCGGCTGAGCTGGCGGCAGGCGGTGGAGTTCGCGGCACGCGCGCGGTATCCGCGGCGGTGGTACCGACCGAATGCATGAACAGCGAACGCCAGGCGCCGGCCTCGGGCCCGGGAGCGAGAAACGAAGATGAATGGCGAAGAAAATCTGGACAAGTTGCTGGCATTCCTGTCGCCGGTGTTAATCGATGGCGAATTCGTGTTCGCTAGCTTCGCGGATGCGCGCTACGGCGATCATGCACAGCTCGAACCCGTCGCCGCGGTGTCGGAAAGCGAGGGACTGACCCTGGTCGTGCCGCGCGCGAAAGCCGTCGAGTACGGGCTCGACTACGATTCGGTGTTCAGGGGCATCACCCTGACCGTGCACTCCAGCCTCGAGGCCGTCGGCCTGACGGCGGCGTTTTCGCGTAAACTCACCGAGCATGGAATCAGCGCGAACGTGATCGCGGGCTATTACCATGACCACATCTTCGTGCCCTGCGACGATGCCGATAAAGCGATGTCGGCACTCGCCGAACTGGTACGCCGAGGGCTCGCCGATTAGCGCTCCTCCGAGCAGGACCTGCGAACGCAAACCGGAGCGTGCAACAAGAAACCGGGCATCGGGTTCCTGCCCGCCCGGGGCGACGGCCGGGGAACCTAACCGGCAGCCGGAGATCGGGGCCGGCCGCCGGTCAATTGATGTAGACTCTGGAATATGGAAGACAACCCCTACAGGACACCGCAGGCCGATGTCGAAATCGCCGAAACGCCGACCCGATCGGTCTGGTGGAAGATCTATTTCGTGGTTTACCTGCTACTGCTGGTTTTGAGCCTGCCCGACCTGCTGCTGGATGCCAGCACCGGTCCCTGGGACTTCGTTTACCTGCCGTTCCTGTTCGCCGCGTCGCTGGGCCTGTTCGGCTTCGTGTTCATGAAGCGTATTGTTAGCGCCCCGATCTGGCGGCCCGTGCTGGTCGCGGTCGTCGGCGCCGATATCCTCTACCCCTATCTGACCGACGTCGACCTGTCGGGCGACATGAGCAGGACCGTCTATATGGTCTCGGTCGCGATCGGCTGGTCGTTGTCGATTCCGAACTACGTCGCGCTATACCTGTATTCGAAACCGGACAACCCGATATGGAACCGGCCGCCCGCGGGAAGAAAAGTTGCGCCGGGAGCCGAAGGAGGAGAGCAATGAAGACCGAAATCCTCCGCGCGGTCAGCCCCGGGCATGCCCGGATATCGGGCTGACGGGCGGCAAATGCACCTGTTCTTCGACCTCGACGGCACCCTGACCGACCCCCGTGAGGGGATCGTCAACTGCTTCGAGTACGCGCTTTCCCGGCTGGGCATAGCGATCGACCCCGATATCCGGCTGGAGTCGTATATCGGGCCGCCGATGCGCGATGCGCTGCGCGAACTCTGCGGTGACGACCAGGTCGAGTCCGCGGTCGAAATCTACCGTGAAAGGTTCGCCACCGTCGGGCTCTATGAAAACCGGGTCTACGACGGGATCCGCGAATGTCTCGAAAGCCTGGCCGGCGAAGCCGACTCGATCCACGTCGTTACCTCGAAACCGACCCTGTACTCGGAGCGCATCGTCGAGCATTTCGAATTGAGGCGCTACTTCGGCGCCATTTACGGCAGTCATCTCGACGGCCGGCTCTCCGACAAGACCGAACTGCTGGCCCACGTCCTCGAGCGCGAGGGCGTTTCGCCCGCGCAGGCGGTCATGATCGGCGATCGAAAATTTGATATGCTCGGCGCCGTAAACCACGGAATTCGGGCGCTGGGCGTGCTGTGGGGCTACGGCACGAAGCAGGAATTGCTGGCGGCCGGGGCTGACGCAATCTGCGAACATCCGCGCGAGATTTACGCGCAAATCTTCTAGCGAGCTGCCGCGACGGCGGATCGGCGGGGGTAAAGAGATGGCAAAATTTCCGCTTCGAGGGGGCGGCCTGCGCTACACCGTAGAGGGTCCGGTCGAATATATCGTGCGCTGTCATGGCTCCGAGTGCCGGCGCAGTTATGCGAGCCTGGTCGGCACCGGCGCGATTATCGACCCCGAGCTGGTCAGCATCGATTGCGGCGAGTCACAGCTAACGGTGTTCGAAAAGCCGCCCGGTGTGAAGCGGCAATTCTGCCGCAGCTGCGGATGCTCGCTGTTCTACTTTCACTTCGCCTACCCGTCGATGATATTTTACTACCCGGCGACGCTGGACGGTGGCGCCCATCCGGGACCTGCCGTCGACCGTGAGCATCATATATACGTCGATTCGAAGGCCGAATGGGAAGCTTTCAACGACGGATTGCCACGAGATGCCGAGGGATGGCTGTCCGCGGAAATCTCGCCGGTCGACCGATTTGACTGGCGGGCCGGGATTCACGGATCGTGGCCGGCCGAACTCGAAGCGAGCCGATGAGAATCGAATTCGCCAGCCACGCCTTGACCGCCGGTTACTTGCTGGCACTGGCGATACCCATCATGCTGGTGGCCCGGGTCCGCCGTCCCGCCGCGCTATTGCCGCGCACCGTGCTGCTGCTGTTCGGCTCGGCCGCGATCATGTCTTTGCTGGTAATCTCTCTCTGGTGGTTTCTCGACGACGCACTGACCGATCAGCTGCAGGCCCTCGACCGCAACGGCGACGGCACCTGGAGCGAGTCCGAACAGGACTCCTGGAGCGAACGCGAGCGGGCGTATTACCGACTGGCGCTCGACGACGGCGCGAGAAACCTGTTCGCGCTTTATGTCTATCCGGTGTTTTCGCTGACCTACTCGGCGATCGTGATCGGCGGATGGATGTTGTTCGGCATTTATCGACGCGGTAACGGTTAGCCCGGGCTTGCCGATTATCGGGAATGAAACTTTACGCCGTCGGTAAATCGTTATAACGTCGGCGGAGATCATGTATCCGTTTATCAAACTTGCCGGGGTCCTGTTGAAGGCGAGGCGCAGCCCGAAACTGGAACCGCGGGACACGACAGAGCTGCAGTTCAGGGTCGGGCTGACCGATACCGATCTGTTCCTGGAATTGAACAATGCCCGCTACCTGGTATACACCGAGCTCGCACGCTGGGACTATTCCGTGCGCGTGGGTTTCGTCGCGCTGATGCGCAGGCACAAATGGGGACTCGCGGTCGGCGGCGCGAGCATTCGATACCGGCGAAGGATTCCGCTGTTCGCGAAGTTTACCGTCACCTCCGAGCTGGTCTGCCACGACGGTCGCTGGTTTTACTTTTTGCACGAGTTCCACCGCGATGACAGGATCTGCAGCTCGGCGCTGCTGAAAGTCGGCGCAACCTCGAAACGGGGCCTGGTTCCCGCCGCCGAGGTAATGGAAAAGTTCGGCGTCGACATGAGCCCGGAAATCCCCGCCTGGGTCGGCGCCTGGATCGAGGCGGATAGCCTGCGGCCCTGGCCCGGTGGCGACTGAAGGGGATAAGTTACCCGGCTAACGCGAATCCAGAATGCGCGCTTTTGGTGCCGCTTGCAGATAATCCGGGTAGTCGGGTAATGTGTCCCCCGAACCACGAATAACTTCCATGGAGATAATTCACGATGGACAAACTGATCAACGCCTGGCGGCCGCGAGTGCTGAGTCTCGTGCGCATCGTCGCGGCTTTTCTGTTCATGCAGCACGGTACCCAGAAAATGTTCGGCTTCCCGGTTCCGCAGCGCTACGAGTTCGAACTGTTTTCGATGTCCGGGGCGGCGGGTACGCTCGAAGTCTGTGGCGGTTTCCTGCTGCTGATCGGCCTGCTCACCCGCCCCGTCGCCTTCCTGCTGTCGGGGCTGATGGCGTTCGCCTATTTCATCGCGCATGCACCGCAGGGTTTCTGGACCCTGTCGAATGGCGGCGAACTCGCCGCGCTTTACTCGTTCCTGTTTTTGTACCTGTCGCTGGCAGGCGGCGGCAGCTGGAGCGCAGACCGTTTGCGCGGTCGGCGATGATGGGATGCCGCCTGAATTCCGGCCGGTATCGCTGGGTGGCTACAGGGTCAGGCTGTAGATAATATCGAGCAGGTCCTGCACGCTGGTTTTCTCGGTGCCGAGGTAAATGACCTGATTCGGCGTGACGTAACTCTGGCGGAAGCGCTTGCGTCCCTGGTCGGTAACCATGAACAGACCGTTGGTCGAATTCAGATCGCGCAGCAGAATCCGCCCCTTCTCGAACTTGATCTCCGCGTGCTGGTTGCTGACGGTTGTTCCGCGGACGAGAACATGGCCGGCCCTGCCGACGATAAAACTGCGTCCCTCCAGAGGCGACAACCCGTTAGCCATATGCGTTATCCGATTCGAATTGATTCAATTTTTATATGAGATTAGCAGTTTTGCACGCCCCGACAAGTCGATTGTGCCCGAATAGGCCGCTGCGAGACCTCCGTCGGTATCCCTGTTCTTCGAATTGTAACCGGGATCACATTCGCAGACCGCGATTGTGAAGCAGCCCATCGTCGGCTATCACCGGGACGAAGAAGACCACTGGGTCGCCGAACTCGCCTGCGGACATAACCAGCATGTGCGGCACGACCCGCCGCTGGTAAGCCGGCCGTGGGTGGTCACACCCGAGGGCCGCGACGCGATGCTCGGCCGCGAACTCGATTGCAAAAAATGCGATCGCGGCGAGCCTGTCGATAACAAATAAAACGGCGGGGCGATAGGTTAAAGGGCTTGCGTAAGGGGTCGAATGACGAATTTCTTGCACCGCTGCGGGGCGGGCCTCGAGTCGCGGTCGCTTGCATGGCCGGCGCCGACGTGGCTATGCTGTGCGCGTCCTTTTGCCGATCGCCTCGCGGAGGAAATTCGATGGCCGTTTCGATGCTCGATCAATTCAAACTGTTCGCCCGCTACAACCGGCTGATGAACCAGCGAATCCTGGACGCGGCGGAGAAGCTCTCGCGGGACGACCTGACCCGCGATCGCGGCGCCTTTTTCAAATCGGTGCTCGGCACGCTCAACCACGTACTGGTCGGCGATATCATCTGGCTGAAACGTTTCGCGATGCATCCGTCGAGCCGCAAAGCGCTGGAGCGGATCGACGCCTGGGAGCAACCCGCGTCGCTGGACGCGATTCTGTGCGCCGACCTCGAAAATCTCGCGACGCAGCGCGCGGCTATAGACGAAATCATCGCCGACTGGATAACCGGACTGTCGGAATCCGCTCTCGAGGATCGCCTGGCTTACCGCAACACGGCCGGCAAGCCGCAAAACAAGCCGCTCGCCAGCCTGATCAGCCACCTGTTCCTGCACCAGGTTCACCACCGCGGCCAGGCGACCACGCTGATCTCGCAGTCGGGAGTGGATTTCGGCGATACCGACCTGCTGGAACTCATCGACGACGCCCCTGGCTAAAGCTACCGCGGGTCGGGCGCTGGCTTCAACGAACCCGGGCCGTGATGCTACAGAATTTTCGGCGGTAAACTGCCGGGGTCAGGCCGACCTTGCGCTTGAACACACGGCGGAAGGAAGCCGGGTCCTCGTAACCGACGCGGTTGCCGATTTCCTCGATATTGGTGGTACCGGATTCGAGTAGTTCCTTTGCCGCCTCGATGCGGATGCCCTGCACGTAATCGATCGGCTGGAAGCCGGTTGCGGCGCGAAATCGGCGCGCGAAGGTGCGCGCTTTCAGGCCCGAGCGTTCGACCATTTCGGAGACCGGGTTGGGCTGCTGGTAGTGTTTCTCGATCCACGACTGGCATTCCCGCACGATCGCGTCTTCGTGCCGTGAATTTCGGGTCATCGCGCTGAACGGCGACTGCCCGTCGTCGTGCGTCGTCAGCAGGTAAACCCTGGCGGTATTGAGTGCCTGGTTGAGGCCGCAATAACGCTCTACCAGATAGAGGGCGAGATCCTGCCACGAGGTTACCCCGCCCAGGGTCACCAGACGCCGGTGTTCGGCATTCAGGTTCAGTATCGACGCGGGAGACATCTTCACTCTCGGAAAATACTCGCGGAACATGTTTCCGTACGCCCAGTGGCTCGATACTTCGTGACCGTCCAGCAGGCCGGTCTCGGCAAGCAGGGTGGCGCCGGAGCAAACCGAGCAGAGCAACGCGTCGCGCGCGTGCATACGCTTGAGCCAGTGGACTTCGGGTGTGTACTTGCCGAGTGGCGACTGGTTGATCGGCGTATACATGTCGCAGACGATCACCACGTCCGCGCGTTCGATATCGTCGATCGAGGCCTGCGGCTGGATCGGGATGCCGCTCAGGCAGCTGAAAGGTTCCGCGGAACGCGCGACGATCCTGACGTCCATCATGCTGTCCTTGAACACTCCGCCGATCATATCTTCGTAGTCGGGGCCGACGTTGCCGAGCACGTCGTAAAGTCCGTACAGCACGCTTACCGTGGTATCCGCGGATGCGAGCAGGCAGACCAGCGGTTTATTCATGCTCTTGACCTACATGCCGACAGGTGGCTGTCCAATATGCCATGTAAATGTCCGATATGCCATTTTAGCTGTCCGATTAGCCTCGGTATTGTTGTTTTTGCCAATTGTGGCGGCCCCCCTTGTCTCTACAATGGTTCCATATTCAACACTCGAGAGGGGTATCCGAAAATGGGAATAACGGCAGAAACTACGTCCCTGCGGATCGAAGGCGAGGTGCTGGCACCCGGCGCCGACGGTTACGACCAGGCGCGTGCGGTCTGGAACGCGATGATCGACCGCAAACCCGCGCTGATCGCGCGTTGTCTCAACAGCCGCGACGTGTCCGCGGCGTTGACGTTTGCAGCCGCGCAGAATTTGCCGGTCTCGATTCGCGGCGGCGGTCACAACGTTGCCGGGCACGCGGTCTGCGATGGCGGGGTGATGATCGACCTGTCCAGCATGCGCGGCGTTTCGGTCGATCCGGAGAAGCGGGTCGCGCACGTTGCCGGCGGGGCGACCTGGGGTAACGTCGACACCGCCAGCCAGGCACACGGCCTCGCCACGCCGGGTGGGCTGATTTCCGACACCGGGGTCGCGGGATTGACGTTGTCGGGCGGTATCGGCTGGTTGAGGAGCCGCTACGGTCTGTGTATCGACAATATAGTGTCGGTCGAAATCGTCACCGCCGACGGCGAAATCCGCCGCGCCAGCGAGACCGAGAACGCGGACCTTTTCTGGGCGGTGCGCGGCGGCGGCGGCAATTTCGGCGTGATCACCGAGTTCGAATTCCGCCTGCATTCACTGGGTCCGGAAGTGATGTTCTGCGCGCCGATTTACCCGCTCGAAAGCGGCGCCGAACCGATTCGTTTCTGGCGCGATTTCCTCGCCGGCAAGAGCGACCGCATCGGCTCGCTGGTGGAGTTTTCTACGGTCCCTGGGGAAAGTGAAGATTTCCCGTCCGAGTTCTGGGGCAAGCAGGTCTACACGATCGCCGCGGTCTACGCCGGCGACGCCGAGGAAGGCGAGCGGATCATGCAGCCGCTACGCGAACTCGCGCCGCTGGCCACGGATTTTTCCGGGCGCATGGATTACTGCGAAATGCAGAAGCTGTTCGACACGCTGATGCCGGCCGGGCAGTTCCGCTGCTACTGGAAGTCGCTTTACCTCGGCGAGCTTTCCGACCGGGTTATCGACGATATTCTCGAAGGCGTTACCAGCGTGCCGTCGCCCAACAGCCTGTCGTCGATCTGGAATTTCGGCGGCGCGACCGCCCACGTGGCGGCCGACGCGACCGCGTTCGGCGACCGCTCGATGCCGTGGATGTATTCGATCGATTCGGTCTGGGAAGGCGCCGAAAACGACGCCGCCAACATCGGCTGGACGCGCGATTTCTGGAAGCGCATGCAGCGTTACTCGGACAACGGTCGCATGTACCTGAACTTCCCGGGCCAGGGCGAGGAGGGCGAGCAACAGCTCGAAGATACCTTCGGTGCCGACAACTTCCGCCGCCTGCGCGAGATCAAGGCGAAATACGATCCCGACAACCGCTTTCGCTTCAACCAGAACATCCGTCCGTCGAGCGATTGAGGAGCAACCCGCATGCACGCAGAATTCCCTCCGCGACTGGAGAACAAGTTTTACCTGACCGAGGGCGGTTCGGAAACCGAGATCCTGTACAAGTGGGGTTTCGAGTTGCCCGAGTTCGCGATGTTTACCTTGCTCGACGACCCCGAAGCGGACAACGTCATCCGCGACATGTACCGGCGCTACTTCGAGGCCGCGGCCGAGCATGGTACCGGGATGCTGCTCAACGGGCACGATTACCGCGCCAGTCCCGACTGGGCCGAGAAGCTCGGCTACAGCGCCGAGGCCTTGACGGAAGTACAGCATCGGGTGATCCGCTTTCTCGACGAGATGCGCGCCGAGTACGCGGACCGGGTCAGCGACGTTTAC
>Ga0055480_10000529_pt1 | contig 14325 bp, 9 predicted proteins | sample Muzzi_PWB_D2_FD_57935 | JGI IMG/M metagenome (GOLD analysis project Ga0055480, IMG submission 57935) | Wetland microbial communities from San Francisco Bay, California, USA, that impact long-term carbon sequestration - Muzzi_PWB_D2 | ecosystem: Environmental > Aquatic > Marine > Wetlands ... | reverse complement strand
CGCCACCGCCACCGCCGGCGCGGGGCCGGCCGCGTTCGCCGCACCGACGTTGGTGGGCTCGACGGCCTTCGGACCCTCCTCCCCCCTCGCGGCCGGCCAGGCACTGGCCAGCAACGCCGGCGGCGCCAAGGATCTCCTCGGCATCCGACGGCTCTACTACGACGCCAAGACGCTGGCGCACGTCGAGAAGACGCTCTACAACGACAAAGGCTTTGCTCCGCGCGGGTGGGTGATGGTCAAGCACAATGCGTCACTGCGGCTGACGGTGGTCGCGGAAGGGATCTAGCGGGGGCTGCGGGGCTCGCATGCCCTCGCTTCCTGTCAACTAACGGCCGCTTTCACAACCCACACCGCCTCCCCCAACCAGACTACCGCCCGGAAGTATCTTTCCCCCATGCTCCTCCCCCCCCCTCGTCGGGTCATCCTGAGCCGGACCGACAACATCGGGGACGTCGTCCTGACGCTCCCGATGGCGGGGGCCATCAAGGAGGCGTGGCCGGATACGGAGGTCCTCCTGCTGGCACGGGAGTACGTCCAGCCCGTCGCGCGGGCCTGTCCCGCCGTCGACCGCTTCGTCGACTGGGACGGGCTCGAGCCATTGGCCCCCGCCGAGCGTGCCATGGCGCTGCGGCGGCTCGAGGCGGACGCCATCATCCACGTCTTCCCGGTCCGGGCCATCGCGGCCGCCGCGCGGTCCGCGAGGATCCCGCACCGAGTGGGAACGAGTCGACGGTGGTGGCATCTCTGGACCTGCACGCGGCGGGTGCGCGTCCGCCGCGGCGGGTCGCGCCTCCACGAGGCCCAGCTCAATCTCCAACTTCTCGAACCGTGGGGGCTGGAGGCGAGCCGACCGGTGGCGGCGCTGGTCCCGCTCGGCCGGCTGGAGGCCGACGCCGCGGCCGTGGCGCGCGTTACGGTCGTTCTCGACTCCGACCGGTTCTCGCTCGTCCTCCATCCAGGGTCGAGGGGGAACGGACGGGAATGGCCTCCCTGGGCCTATGCGCAGCTGATCGAGCGCCTCCGCCCCGAGCGCGTCCAGATCCTGGTGACGGGAACGGTTGCAGAGCGTGAGCGACTGCAGGACGTGTTCGCCACGGGCCGGCCGATCGAGGACCTGACCGGACGGCTGGACCTCGCAGAGTTGATCGCTCTCTTGGCCGCTGCGGACGGGGCGATCGCGTCTGGGACGGGGCCGCTCCATCTGAGCGCCGCGCTTGGCCGCCCAACCCTGGGACTCTTCCCCAGCGAGGAAGGGCCGGTGGGCTCCCGTCGGTGGGGACCGATCGGCGATCGAGCGGAGGCCGTCACCGGCCGGCCGGCATGCCCCAAGTGCCCCGGCCCCGAGGATTGCACCTGTATGCGCTCGGTAAGCGTGGCGCGGGTCGCCGGCGTCGTGGAGCGCTGGATGGCGCCGTAAGCACCGGTTGCAGAAACCGGTGGCAGAGGTAAGCTAGGGCACCTTCGAGTTCCTCCCCTTTTCAGGACATGTTGCGTATGCGGAGCCTCGTCTTCGGAACCGTGATGGTTGCGCTCGGTGTTGGGCCGCTTTGGGCCCAGTCGCTCCGTCAAGCAGTGCAAGACCTGTTCAAGTTCGGCCAGGGCTGTCCCGACCCAGTGTGCCTTCCGGTGGCGACCGGCGTGCATGGGGAGCACTTCAACCCCGCCGCCTCGGGCGCGCAAGGCAATCTCATCATCTTCCTCACCGACGCGATCGGCGCCAGCGCCTCCAACATCCCGATTGCGGCCGCCACCAGCACGGGGGTCCTGGTACAGTCGCCGCAGGGCCTCCCGATGCGGGTCCCGACCTCCTCCGGGCCGATCTTCGCCGAACGGGTACAGACCATCGGGCGCGGCCGAGTGTTCCTCGGGGTTAGCGCGACCAACTACGATTTCACCACGCTCCGCGGAGTGCCGCTGGACCGGCTGGAGTCGAACTTCACCCACCAGGATACCGGTCCGGTCGGCATCGGCGACCCGGTCTTCGAGAATGACGTCATCGAGGTGCGAACGTCCCTCAACGTCAACCTGGCCGCGTTCACCGCGTCCTTGACCTACGGGGCCGCGGACCACGTCGATATCGGCGTCGCGGTCCCGGTGCTCCGGAGCTCGCTGAGCGGATCGAGTGTGGCGCAGATCATGGCCTTCGGGCCGGACGGCCCGCACTTCTTTGGCGACTCGACCAATCCGTCGCTCCGGGCCACGTCGGACGCGCGCGCCGAGGCCACCGGGATCGGCGACATCGCGGCACGGATCAAGGTTGGGTTGGTGAACGCGCCGACCTGGGGGTTTGCAGTGCTGGGGGACGTGCGGCTCCCGACGGGACGGGAGAAGGACTTTCAGGGAACGGGGCACCTCGGGGTCCGCGGGCTGGGGATTCTCTCGGCGCGTTTCAACCGCTTCAGCCCGCACCTCAACCTCGGATACGGCTTCCACGCCGGCAACGCACAGAACGACAACGTGCTCGTGACGCTTGGCTTTGACCAGCTCCTGGCCGACTATGCGACCTTTGCGGCGGAGTTGATCTCGGAGTGGCAGGTGGGGGAGTCGCCGCTGGTGCTTCCCGACGACGTCATTCTCACGTCGCCGATCGGCAATGGACAGACCAGCCGGGTGATCTCACCGACCAACATCCCCGACCGGCGCGATGATGTCGTCCTGACGTCGTTTGGGTTGAAGTTCACCGTCCCGTCGGGCGTGACCATCCTGACCAACGCGCTCGTGCCGATACGGCGCGGCGCCCTACAGCCCGACATCGCCGTCACCGCCGGACTCGAATACACCTTCTGAGCCGACCCGAGGCGGGTGTCACTCCTGTGACGCGAAGGTCTGCCGGATCTGGACGAAGCGCCACTCGCCAGCCACCTGGCGGAGGTCCGCCTCCGACCGCAGCACCACCCGCTGGGTCTCCCGGCGGTTCTTGAGCGTCAGCGCCAAATCGAAGACCGCGGTCTCTCCCGACGGACCGATCGAGACCGTCCCCGGCACCAGCGTCGCCGTCACTTCGTCGTAGGCGTCGAAGAGGTCCTGCCATGTCTTCCGGACGGTCGTCGGGAGCGACAGGAACAGCATCTCGATGCCTTCCACGCGCTCGGCGGCGATCGCCTGGGCGTATCGGTTGAGGAGCGCCCGCACCGCAGGCGTGGGATCGACGGAGGCCGGCTCCGCCGCCGCCGCGGGCGGTGGCGGGGCGGCTGGTGCCGCCACGTTCACAACCGCACCCCCCGTTCGCTCCTCACTCGACGCGCGCACCTGCACCACCCCCGGCCCGACGCCGACCACCACCCCCTCGCCGGAGACGCTGGCGACGCGGGGATCGCTACTCTCCCACTGCACCGCCCGCCCCTCGAGGACCCGGCCGGCGCTGTCCCGGAGGACGGCTCGAAGACGGAGGGACTCGCCGACGGCCAGGCTGCCACTCCCAGGGATGACCTGCACCATGGCCGTCGGTGCCTCCTCCGCGTCCGGTGCCGGCGCCACCGACACGGAGGCGGATCGTCGGGTCTCGCCGGAGATCGCGGTCACCGTGGTGCGTCCCCGGCCGACGGCGCGCGCCAATCCGTCAACCGCCACCGACACGATCGCGGGGTCGGCAGATGTCCATCGGACGGTGGCATCGGGTTGGGGCGCGCCGGCCGCATCCCGCACGACCGCTCGGAACCGGAGCGTCTCACCGATGGTGAGCCGGGGCGACCTCGGTGTAAGCTCGAGCGTCGCCGCGCCATTGGCGGCGGTGGTCGGAGCGGGTTGGACCGGAGGCGCCTCCTGCGGAGTTGGCTCGCCGACACCCGCCGTCTCTCCCACGGGAGGGACGGTGGGCGCGGCGGCGGAGGACGGCGTCACGGTCACCTCGGCCGGCGTGAGGAGACGGGTTGCCGCAACGACGACGACGCCCGCCCCGGCGAGGAGGGGTATCGCCCACCGGAGCCGACGCAAGCGTGACGACGTCGGGGTCGCGACCGCCTCGGCGCCCGATCCCGTCCCGACCGTCGATTCCGATCTGGACACCCGCCGGGCGCGGGTCAGGGACGTCGAGGGGATGGGGCTCCGCGGGGTGCTGGGGAGACTCATCGTTCGGCCCGCCGCCCCGTGCTCCGCCATGGTGATCATCGTACGGCGAACGGGGTCGTTTGGCCCCGTGGTGGGGGTGCCGATCGCCTTGATGGCGTCCTCCATCGTCGGCCAGCGGTCTTCAGGCTCCTTCTCGAGCATCCGGCCGATGGCGTCGGCGAGCTGCTCGGGGCAGTCGGGCCGCACGTCGCGGATCGGGACCGGGGGTCGATTGAGGTGGGCGTACATCATTGCCATCGGGGTGTCTTCCGGGAACGGCACCGACCCGGTCAGCATTTCGTAGGCGACGATCCCGAGGGAGTACTGGTCGGACGCGCCCGTGACGGTCTGAGCCAGACACTGTTCCGGACTCATGTGCGTCGGGGTGCCGACGGTGGTGCCGGTGGTCGTGAGGCCGGACTGGGCCGTCGCCTTAGCGATCCCGAAATCGGTCACCACCACCCACCCCTCCTCGTCCACCATGATGTTACCGGGCTTGACGTCCCGATGCACGATGCTGTTCCGGTGTGCGTACCCCAGCGCCTCGCCCGTCTGGGTGATGATCGCCTGGGCCACCGGTACCGGGAGCGGGCCGTTGTCGCGAATGACCATCTCCAGGGATGGCCCCGCCACGTACTTCATCACGAAGAACAGGAGGGACTCCGTCTCCCGCACGGCGAAGATCGGGATGACGTGGGGATGGCTGAGTCCCGCGGCCGTACGGGCCTCGCGCTTGAACCGCTCGGCCGTCTCATCCGTCAGGAGGAAGGGGGAGATCAGCTTGATGGCTACCTTCCGGTCGAGCGCGATATCGTGGGCCAGGTAGACGACGGCCATCCCGCCCCGACCGAGCTCCCCGAGGATCTCGTACTCGCCCAGAGTCTCCTGCCGCAGCTGGTCGAGGGCCAAGGCGTCCCGTGTCGGGCGCCCCGGCCCTTTCCGCTCCCCGGTGGTCCCGGGAGGTGGGGTAAGACTGGCGCCGCAGCGGGCGCAGAAGGTCGCGTCCGCCGGGACCGGCGCATGGCACCCAGGGCAGGCGAGTTCAGGCGGCATGCCGTGGCCTCGAATCTTCCGCCATCAGTAGCGGGACTGCATATAGGCGATCCCCTTGGCCGTCGCCGTACGCCACGCAGCCTCGACTCCCGGGCCGAACCGCGGGTCGTAGGTGCGGACCGTGTCGATGAGGCTGTCCAGAAACAGCGGATACCATGCCGGGTCGACCCCCAACTCCTTGCGACTGTGTCGCACCGCGATCCGGGTCAACAGGTTCGGGTCACTCTCAGGCTGGTGGCCAAAGATGAGCAGCGTCCCGATGGCATGCCGGAGCAGCTTGTGCTGCCGGGCAAAGTCCGTCGCGGCAAAGAGGGCCCGGGCCGGGGGGCACGCCGCAAAGAAACGCTCGTAGAACGTCGAGAAGAAGTTCTCCTCCTCGCAGCATCGCGCGTAGCTCGCCTTGGCGGCCTCGGCAGCAGGATCGTCCACGGGAAGTCCTCGAGGGAGGGGCAACGGGCCCTATCCCATGAATAAAGCGGTCGTTCTCCCGGCCAGCAACCGGTCTCCTCAACCCCAGATGCGACGGGGGGCCCCGGATGCCGACATCACCCCGCCGGCTCGCGGCGTCAGGTCCGTCGTTCGGCGTACAGGCGATCGAGATCGGTGGCGAGGGCCTCCTGCTGGGCCGCCAGGTACCGGCGGAGGCGGGCCCTCCCCCTGAGGAGGATGAAGCGGCGGGCGTCACGCCAGGCGGCCCGACGGCGATCCTCCAGGCGTAGGGTGACAGCGCCCAACACGGGGAGGAGGAGGAGGACCACGATTCCCGCCGCGATGCCGGCCAACCACCCTGTAACGGCAGCCGCCGCGAGGACCCAGAGAGCCATCGCCACCGTTCCCCCCAGGAGCCGGTAGGTGGCCCGGACGTCGGGGTCCAGGCGCTGGCGTCCCTCCCACCAACCGGTCACCCGATAGGGAACCCAGAAGACTGTGCACCCGATCAACCAAACGGCCGCCAGTGCCAGGAGATGAGCCCGCCCCGCGATCCACCGGAGGGCCGTGCCCCACCCAAGGTCTGCGTGGAGATCCGCGGGCTCGAGGCCCAGGATGGCCAGCTTCCGGCCATGCTCACGGACCCGGCGGGCGAGCGCCGCCCAGCGGTCGTCGTCCGAGCGCCGCAGGCTTCCTAGGAGCTCGGCGGCCGCGCCCAGCCGTGGGAGTCGGGCAGCTTCATCTGCGGCGCCGCCGCGCTCGGCCGTCCAGACCGCCTCGGCCACCCGCACCAGCGGCTCGTCCTCCCACAGCTCGATGTTGACGGTGACGGCGCGGAGTCCGCGATCGATCCTGTCGGTCAGCGCCCTGACGGCGTCCTGGTCATCCGGGCCCGCGGCGCCGAGGTCGTTCCAGGCGATAGACGGGCCGAGAAACGCCAAGGCCCGCGAGCGGAAGCGATGGCGGCCGCGCAGGACCAGCCCGACGGGAACGATCGCCACCGGACACTCGAGGACGCGTGCCGCGCCGAGAACGATCCGGGCCGCCCCCGTCTTGAGGGGTTGGAGGGACGGCTCGCTGTGGCTCACCCCCTCGGGGAAGATCGCCACGGCGCCGCCCTCCGCCAGGGCCTGCTCGGCGGCCCGGAACATGTCGGCGTTCTGACCGACCCTGGTCGGGTCATCGACGGGACGAAAGACCGGGATGCAGCCGACGGCCTTGATGAGCCACCCGATGGAGGGTTGGTGGAACAGCGGGGCCTTGGCGAGGAAGCGGACCGGCCGGCCGGCGGCCGCGGCCACAAACACCGGATCGATCAGGGAATTGGGATGGTTGGCCACGAGAAGGACCGGACCGCTGGCGTGGGGGGCCGGGCCGGCCACCTCGAATCGATAGAAGGTCCGTGCGGCCAGTCGTGCGAGTGCGGGGAGCCACCGGTGGAGCCACATCCCTGGCGGCTAGGCGCTCGCGGCGTGGCTATTGGGCCGCCGGTAGGGTTGCTGGTCGGGACCAACGACGCAGTTCCGTCCGGCGTCCTTGGCCATGAAGAGCCGCGCGTCGGCGGCGTCGATGAGTGCGTTCGGCTCCTCGCCGTCGCCGGGGAGCCCCGCGACACCCGCGCTGATGGTGAGGCGGGTGATCCCCGCCTGCCGCGGGAGAGGAATCGCCGCCGACGCGACTGCCTCCACCAGCGACTCGATTTTCTCGATGGCGGCGGAGGGCGGGGTCTCGGGGAGGAGCAGGATGAACTCCTCACCCCCGTAGCGGGCCACGATGTCCACCGTCCGGAGGGAGTTGGCGATCGTGTCCGCAATGATCTTGAGCCCGAAGTCGCCCGCGCCGTGGCCGTAGGTGTCGTTGAACCGCTTGAAGTGATCCACGTCCAGCATCACCACCGACAGCGGGCGCCCGTATCGGTGCGCACGCTCCACTTCCGCCACGAACCGGGCGTCGAAGTACCCGCGGTTGAGGAGGCCGGTGAGCCGATCCTGTGCCGACAGTTGGCGGAGCCGACGGGTGCGCAGCACGATCGCCCCGCTCACCAGTCCGGCGCCACCGAGGAGGATGAGTCGCGAGACCTGGGCGTTCCAGCTGAACATGCCGTAGGGGAACGGGGCAAAGCGATCGCTGTTGAGATCCCAATGAACGGCGGCGTACCCGACAATGGCCGCGTACTGCGCCATCGCAAGGAACGCGGCGATCAGTGTGACCCGCACATCGTAGCGGAGGCTCGTGGCGGCGATCGCCAGGAAATAGATCTCGTAGACGACCTTGCTGTTGGTCGCGGTGTGGGGGAGATCCAAGATCAGGAATACCAGGAGCGCGCCGCTCACCATCGACACGTCCAACGCACTGCTCGCGAACGCCAGCCACCGGCCGTACATCCCCCGGCGCACCAGGAGGAAGATCAGGATGGCCACCAGGAGCGCGGCCACGGTGACCGACAGTCCGACCGCATTCTCCGGCTCCGAAGGGGCCGCCACAAAGCTCGAAATCGGGATGAACAGGATGAGGCATAGGAGGAGGATGCGGACCTTGGCCACCAACAGCTCGCCGCCGATCCCCGCGTCGACCAGCAACGGGTCCGGGCGCCCCCACCAGTCGGGAAGTGGGCCTAGGACGTTCTTCGATGTCTCAGATTGCATCGTCCACCGCGGTCAGGGGCCGCCAACCTCTCGCCGGGGGCGGGGGGCTTCCCTAGGCAAGTGCTAAAGCCATGCCATTCGGCTAGATGCGCCTACATCAGCCGGTACTTCGGGCCACTCCCCCCTTCACGCGGGGTCCAGCGGGGCCCGAGGACGTCGGTCGCCTTGCAATCCACGCAATTAGGCGGGTTGACCGCCAGTCCTCCGTCCACGCGTTCATACACTCCCGCGGGACACATGGCCGCATAGAAATCGGCCACATCGGGGGAGACATCCGGGGCAACGATCAGGTGGCTGGGGATGTCGTCGCGGGTGGCGTTCCCGGACTTGAAGACCGCGTCGACCTTGCTGAAGGTCCGTTGGTTGTCCGGCTTGAACGGTTCCGAGGGTGTGACGGTCCGGGGCGTATCGGCGTCGGGGGCCATAGCGATCCGCCCACCCGGCACTCGGCCTCCAGTGATGGTCATGAGACCGGCCTTGGCCGCGCCGAGAACAAAGCCATCCTTGAACGCCAGCCGCATATTTCGGGTGCGGTGCAGGTCCTTCACGATGAAGCTCTCGTCGACCATTCGATCGTAGGCCGCAAGCCCCGCCGCGGCGGTGTCTCCCGACTTGAGTCCCTCGAACACCGCCCGGGCGGCGAGCACACCGGACTGCATCGCGTAGTGGATTCCCTTGAGCGAAGGGACGTCCACGTAGCCCGCCGTGTCCCCCACCATGACGATGCCCGCGCCGTGCCGCCGTTCGGGGAGAGCGTAGTAGCCCCCCTCGGGGATGGTCTTGGCGCCCCACTCGAGGAGCTCGCCGCCCTCGAGATGGGGGCGGAAAAAGGGGTGCTCCTTCATCCGTTGGAGGAGGACGTGGACGTCGAGTGTGCTTTGGTGATAGTCGAGCCCCACGACGAGGCCGAGCGAGATCTGATTAGGGCCATGCGGATACATCCAGCTCCCGCCGAAGGCATCGGCCGGGAGGGGCCACCCCATCGTGTGGACGACCCGGTCGAGAGGGCGCGTCACCTGCCAGACCTCCTTGACGCCGAGGGCAAAGATCTGGGGGTTGGCGGAGCCGATCTGCTGCCAACCACGATAGGCTTGCCCCAGCGCCCCGCGGGTCCCCTCGGCCACCACGGTGACCTTGGCAGTGAGGTCCGTGGGTTCTTCGTAGTTGGCCCCGGGGGTGCCGTCACGATTGAGCCCGGTGGGCATGGTGCGGACGCCGATGACGCGGTCCCCATCAACCAGGAGGCCGTCGGCCGGAAAGCCGGGGAAGATGTCCACGCCGAGTTCCTGGGCGCGCTCGCCCAGCCAGCGGACGATCTCGCAGATGGACGCGGCGTAGTATCCCTTGTTGTGCATCGTGGGCGGCGTCGGAATCCGGAGCGCGCTCCCCGAGGTGAGGTAGTACACGGCCTCGTCGGTCACCGGCTGTCGGAAGGGAAGCTCCTCCGGCGGGACGTCCGGGAAGAGCTCGCGGAAGACCACCGGGTTCACCACGGCGCCGGAGAGGTTGTGCTCGCCCAGGCTCCCGGCCTTCTCGAGAATGCCGATCGACACATCGCCGAGGCCACCACCCGACTCGGCATCGCGCCGGACCAGCCGGGCCAGTTCGATGGCGGTGGCCAGGCCCGCGGGGCCGGCGCCGACGACCAGCACGTCCAGCTCCATCGCATCCGCGCCGGGGGGATCGCCGATAATCAGGCGATCGTGGGGGAGGTCGGGCTGGTGGCGACTCGGCACGATATCGGTCACGTAGTGCTCCTCGCACGATCGGGGGAACCGGCCTGAATATACACCCTGCGCGGGCCTCGGTCGACCCGCGTTGGTGAGCGTTAACTAATTGTATTACAAGAGGTTCCCCACATCTGCCACGCCGGTCCGGGCGCCTGGTGAAGCGTTTGGGGTCGGGGCTCCGTAGGTTGTGGAAGCGGGTGTGTCGGGAGGGCGTCCGGCGAACGTCCATCCCCGGGCGGCGAGTCGCCCCGACCGATGGTTCCGCACCCCGGATTATTCGCTATCTTGTAGGCCGGTCTCGCCTCCTCCGGCCCCCAATGCGCCGGAGTCGTCCGCACCGCCGTCGCGGACCCGGTACTCCACAACTCCCGAGTCACGCCCCGACCCTCCTCGGCCCCGGGGCGACCGTTCACCAAAACCCACGAGCCCCCATGCGCACCCGCACGCGATTTCCCCTCGCCCTGCTCGGCATGATCGTGGCCGCCTCGGCCCTCACCCCGGCCGTGGCCGCGGCGAGTCCCTCAGGATCACGGGTCCTCGCGCTGGCTCAGGCGGCCCAAGAGACCGGGATCATGGCCTCGATCGACAACGCGGTGGGCATCCTCAACGGTTGGCTGAACACCGTCTTCTTTGCCGACGTCATGTTCTGGGACGAGGCACACCAGCTCCCACTGGTGGTCCTCTGGCTGGTCCTTGGGGCGATCTTCTTCACGGTGCGCATGGGCTTCATCAACATCCGGGGCTTCCGTCATGCCATCGACGTGACCCGGGGGAAGTTCAGCAATCCCAACGATGAGGGCGAGATCAGCCACTTCCAGGCGCTGACCACCGCCCTGTCGGCCACGGTCGGCCTGGGGAACATCGCCGGCGTGGCGATCGCGGTCTCCATCGGCGGTCCCGGGGCCACGTTCTGGATGATCATCGCCGGCCTCCTCGGGATGTCGACGAAGTTCACGGAGGTGACGTTGGGGCAGGCCTACCGTGAGGTTCGGCCCGACGGGCGCGTCCTGGGTGGCCCGATGGAGTACCTGTCGAAGGGCCTGGCCGGGAAGGGTCTCCCCGGGTTCGGGAAGGTGCTGGCCATCATCTTCTCGTTTCTGTGCATCGGGGGGTCGTTGGGCGGCGGGAACAGCTTCCAGGTCAACCAATCGCTCAACGCCCTGACCGAGACGATTCCCGTCCTCCTCGACTACCGCTGGGTCTACGGCCTCATCATGGCGGTCGCGGTCGGCCTGGTGATCATCGGCGGCATCAAGAGCATCGCCAACGCCGCGTCCCGCATCGTGCCATCGATGGTGATCATCTACGTCATCGCGGCCATTTTCATCCTCCTCACGAATGCGTCGCACATCCCCGCCGCATTCACCACGATCTTCCAGCAGGCCTTCTCACCCGACGCGGCCTTCGGCGGCTTCGTGGGCGTCCTGGTCCAAGGATTCCGGAGGGCCGCGTTCTCCAATGAGGCGGGTGCCGGATCGGCTTCGATCGCCCACTCCGCCGCGCGCACGGCGTACCCGGTGCGGGAAGGGATCGTGGCGCTCCTCGAGCCCTTCATCGATACGGTCGTCGTCTGCACGATGACCTCGCTGATCATCGTCATCACCGGGGCCTATGCCAACCCCGCCTACGCCGACGTCATCGCGGCCCAACAGGGTGCCGCCCTGACCTCCCGCGCCATGGGTGAGCACATCACCTGGTTCCCCTACGTGTTGTCGGTGGCGGTCATGCTGTTTGCCTATTCGACGATGATCTCCTGGTTCTATTATGGGGAGCGGTGTTGGATCTATCTCTTCGGCGACGGGAAGACGCGGATCTTCCAGGTCATCTTCCTGGTCGCCACCTTTCTGGGTTCGATCGTCACCGCCAACAACGTTCTACAGTTCGGCGATACGATGATCCTGGGGATGGCCTTCCCCAACCTGCTGGGCGTGTATTTCCTCTACCCACAGGTGAAGAAGTTCCTGGACGACTATTGGAAAAAGTACAAGGCCAAGGAATTCCCGATCTACAAATGACCCCACGCCTGCCGACCCGCTGACGACAGGGGGGAGCTCTCGCTCCCCCCCGTGTCGTTGGAGCATTACCTTCGGTCCATGCCGGCTCATCCCTCCTCGCGCAGCGCTCCTCGAGCGCTCTGGATCGTGCTGGCGGTGGCCCTGCTCCTTCGAATCTGGATGGCGTGGGCCAACTATGGATTCGTCGCGCTCGACGACTACCATGACGCCCTGGCCCTCGCCGTGCCCGCCGAACGAGCCCCCGTACCGGACGTCATCATTCGCGAGTCCGGCATCCGCTCCCCCGTCCCCCGCCTGTTCATCTACGGCATCGGCCAGACGGCGCTCGCGATCGGAATCACCGAGGCGATCACCCAGGTACGCTTCGTGTACACGGCACTCGGCCTCCTATCGGTGACGGTCGTTGCGGCGGTGTGGTGGATGTTCGCCCGGCTTGGCAGGGAGGATTGGGGCCTCCACGCGGCCGGCTGGACCGGGTTCCACTTCCTGGCCGTCTATCTGTCGACCCGGACCCTCCTCGAGAACCTGTCCCTCCCGTTTCTCACGCTGGCAGGTGTCTTCCTGGTGTTGTACCACGCCGAGGGCCGGACCCGCCTCCTGCTCGGATCGCTCACAGCGTTGGCGCTGGCGTCCGTCTTCCGGTTTCAGGCGGGGGTCGTCCTCCCGGTCGTCCTAGTAGTGCCGATCGTGCGTCGCGCGTGGCGCGACCTCGCCGCCGTCACCGCCCTCGGCGGGGTGCTCTTCCTAGTGACCGGCGAGATCGACGCGCTCCTCCGCGGCGGGTTCCACGAGTCCCTCCGGGCCTACGTGCGCTACAACATCCACGAGTCGTCCGGCTTCGGCACCAGTCCTTGGTACGCCTACGTCCTCCTCCTCGCCGGCACGGCGCTCCTCCCGCTTTTCGTCGCGCGCTACCGCGCCTTCCCCTGGCGGGAGTACGGGCGGCGGCTCTGGCCTTTGGTGGCGTTCGTCGGTGTCTTCGTGGCCGCGCACTCGGCGGTCCCCCACAAGGAAGACCGGTTCATGGTGCCGATCATGGGGGCCTTCCTCGCCCTCCTGGCACCCTTCTCGGCCCACCTCGTCCGGGTGGCGCGTCGGGGATGGCACTCATGGCGGCCGGTCACGTTCGTGGCCATCAACGCGACCGGGATCCTCCTCCTCGCTGCGGTGCCCGCGCAGAACAACGTCATCGGCCCGGTCCGCTACCTGGCCCACCACCCGGAGCTCCGGACGGTCTGGTCGGTTGCCGAGAGTGCTTACCCCTATCCGACCGCCTACAGCACGCGACCCCTCCCCGAACGCCACGAGGTCGACGCGATCCCCCTCGCCCGGCTCGCCGAGGGAGACTGCGGCGATGTGGTGATCATCCGCTCCGACCTCCTCCCCCGGTACAGGGAGGCACTGTCCAAGCTCCGTGAGATCGCGGTGTACGGTCCGGGGCTCCCCGAACGCCTGGTCATCTGGATCAATCCGGAGAACAATCTCCGTCGGAACCCCGTGCACCTGTTCGTGCCGGCGGGGTGTCGAGAGACGACGTGACCGAGCCGGTCACCATCACCCTCGCTGAGGGGAGGGAGCGAGCACTCCTCCGGCATCATCCCTGGATCTTTCGTGGCGCGGTCGGGCGGGTCGCGGGGCCCGTCGAGCCCGGCGGGACGGTCCGGGCCTTGGACGCGAACGGCCGTTTTCTCGCGTGGGCGGCTTGGTCTCCCGACTCCCAGATCGCTGCACGTGTCTGGACCTTCGATGAAGCCGAAGTCGTCGACCCGGCATTCTTCCGGCGTCGTGTCACCGCGGCGGTCGAGCGGCGGCGGAGTGCCGGGCTGCTCACGCCGGGAGGTGGCTGGCGTCTGGTGTACGGGGAGAACGACGGCCTCCCGGGCGTCGTGGTCGACGACTACGCCGGGCATCTCGTCTGTCAGTTCTCGAGCGCGGGCGCCGAGCGATGGCGGGAGGCCATCGTGGCGGCGCTTCGGGAGGAGACCGGATGCCTGTCCATCTATGAGCGGTCGGATGGGGATGGCCGGGCCAAGGAGGGGCTCCCCCGACGGGTGGGGCCCCTGGCCGGCGATCCACCGCCGTCGGTCGCCATCGAGGAGCATGGGCTCCGATTCCTGGTGGACGTCCGCGCGGGGCACAAGACCGGTTGGTACCTGGATCAGCGAGACAACCGGGCGGTCGTCCGGGATCTCGCCCGGAGCCGGCGAGTCTTGAACGTGTTCTCGTATACCGGGGCGTTCGCCGTCGCGGCGCTTCGCGGGGGCGCCGCCGCCGTGACCAACGTCGAGGCGTCGGAGACCGCCACTGCGGCGGCCCGCGAACACGTCGCGGTCAACGACGGCGACCCCGCCGCGGTGGAGCACGTCGTGGGCGATGCGTTTGAGGTGCTCCGCGCGTGGCGGAACG
>Ga0055480_10000524_pt1 | contig 14409 bp, 12 predicted proteins | sample Muzzi_PWB_D2_FD_57935 | JGI IMG/M metagenome (GOLD analysis project Ga0055480, IMG submission 57935) | Wetland microbial communities from San Francisco Bay, California, USA, that impact long-term carbon sequestration - Muzzi_PWB_D2 | ecosystem: Environmental > Aquatic > Marine > Wetlands ... | reverse complement strand
GTTGAGAAAGGCAAACTGGCCATGGCCATCCGAAAAGTATTGGATTCAACGTACCAGCAAAACCGGGCAGGGGGCATGATGAGACACTTTGGTGGCCACGCTGCCGAAGAGCAAACCTTTCACCGTGCTCATACCGCGAATGCCGATGACAATCAAATCCGCATGCCGGATTTCTGCCGTAGAGATGAAAGCGTCTGCCGCCGGCCCTTCCAATAGATCCCTTTCCACCGGAAAACCTGCGTCAACCATTGCCTTTTCCCCGGCATCCAGGATTCTTTCGCCTTGGCTTTTGCGTTGGGCCACCATGTTGTCATAGCCTTCATAGGCATGAAGGTCCGAGGTGTGAGGATAGGCATGCAGCATAATGAGCGCCGCGCCATATTTTTCACACATGCTTTGGGCATATAGCAGGGCTTTGAGACTGCGTTCGGAACCGTCCAGTCCGACGATGATGGTTTGAAACATGAGCACCTCCCTAATTTTGCACTGCAAACATCCGCCTGCAGAAAAGGCAATGCGGCATTCGCCGCCGCAGCCTGAGTAAGAGCGGGACAGTACCGTTAAATGATCTGATCCAATGAATGAATGTTTTATTCTAAAAAAAACAATCAGTCTTGTAAACCCATTGAGGACTGATACGGCGGGGTGGTCCGATGGGCCGGCAGTGCAAGTTATTCATTCCCGACTTGCCACACTCAGGGACGCTATGGTAGGTGAGCACTGATAGATCGGTGACAAAAGCAGGCGCAGCAGAGAAATTGTTAGATTAAAAAGAACCGGTTCGAGGTTTTTCCCATGTCCAGGCGTTACAAAAAGGTTATCAGTAGTATTTTGGTTTTGTTGTGGGTATCTCTATGCAGCAGCTGTCAACCCTCTCAAAGCCAAGAAGGCATTCATGTGATGTTCGAGGGCGAGCCCAAAATCTATCACCCGGAGGTTTTTTTCCATGGCCGCGCAGTCGGCGAAATACAAGCTAAAGTTATGGGAAATGGATTCGTGAGCAGGATAACCATTCACATCGATCCGCAATATGAACAATACGCCGGGCGGCATTGGGTTTTTTATGTGGACAATGGACGTCTGACGGCCGGAAGGATTAACGGCACGGGCGAACCAATCAGGGCTGGAGATCGGGTGTGCGGCTTTCAATCAAAGGCCGCCTTTCAATGGTTCAAGGTCAAAACACTCCTCAGCGATCGTATATCCACAGCGAACCGCCGGGCAGATAAACTCTTTCAGCGGTTTTCCCAATCCGCCTGACCCTGTCTCATAGCGTGATGATGAATTTCCAAATCTGCCTGGCTCCGTTGCGGGGGGTAACCGATGCCTTGTTTCGCACAACCTTCTCCGAATTTTTTGACGGTGTTGATTGGGCCGTAGCACCCTTTATCAGCACCACCCAAGGATGTCGCATCAAGCCCTCCTTGCTCAAGGATGTGCTGCCGGAGAACAACCGGCAAATGCCTGTTGTGCCGCAAATCATGAGCAAAAGGGCCGAAAATTTTTTACCTTTGGCTGCCGCGCTGCTTGATCTGGGCTATGATGCCATCAACTGGAACTTGGGATGCCCGTATCCCATGGTGGCCAAAAAAGGCCGCGGGTCGGGGATGCTTGCTTATCCCGATGCCATTGAAGATTTCCTGGATCAGGTCTCGGCGGTCTTGCCCAACCGGCTCAGCATCAAAATGCGATTGGGCCGACAGCGGATGGATGAGATATTTGAGATATTGCCCATTTTAAATCGCTACCCTGTCAGGGAGATCGTCATCCACCCAAGAACGGGGATTCAGATGTATGACGGCCAACCGCAGCTGGATGTTTTTGAACAATGCCTGATCTTGTCCCGGCATCCCGTCATGTATAATGGTGATATTGTAAATAAGGCTGGTTTTGAAGACCTGCAGCATCGTTTTCCAGGCGTCAGCACATGGATGATAGGCCGGGGGGCGGTAGCCAATCCCTTTTTGTGCGGTGAGATCAAGGGCCATGTGATGGAGCATGAGGAGCGAACAACCCGGTTTCGAGGATTTCACGATGCCCTGTATCGACGGTATGCCCGTAAACTATTCGGGCCTGCCCATCTGCTCAACCGCATGAAAGGGTTGTGGGCTTATTTTGCAAAATCATTTGAAGAGGGACCCGCACTGCGAAAAAGAATTAATAAATCCCGCAGGACGGACCAGTATGAAGATGTGGTGAACGTTTTTTTCGATGATCACCCGAAATGGCAGCAGCTGTCGCAGCTCAGACTGGATCCTCATGCGCAAGGACAATCTAAACATGAATAAAATCACGCGGTATATTCACAACCTGGTCGTGGGTTTTTGTCTATTGGCGCTCTGGCTTTTTTTACCCGCTACGGCGGTTGGGGACCGGGTGCCCGCCCTGATCGATGCCATCAAACTGCCGGAGGAATTGGCGTTTTGCGGCGAGTCGGTACCTTTCAATGTGCCGCAGATAAGAGAACGATTTGAAAAGGAGATGCTGCTGTCGCTATGGGATCGACCCCAGGTGGTGCTGTGGCTGAAGCGGGCGCCGCGTTTTTTCCCCTTCATCGAACAACTGTTGAAAGAAAATCAACTGCCGGATGATTTAAAGTATTTGGCCGTGGCGGAAAGCGCTTTGCGTCCGCATGCCGGTTCGTCAAAGGGTGCCATCGGATTCTGGCAGCTTATGCCGCAGACGGCTCAAAATTACGGCCTCACCGTGGATGAATATATTGATGAGCGGCGCAATCTGCATCTGTCCACTCCGGCGGCCTTAAAGTACCTGCAGGCATTGCATGCAAAGTTCTCTTCCTGGACACTCTCAATTGCGGCATACAATATGGGTGAAGAGGGCCTGGCTGCGGAGGTGTTGGAACAAGGCACCAAAGATTACTACTATCTTTATCTGCCGCTGGAAACCCAGCGTTTTGTATTCCGAGTACTGTCAGTTAAATTGATCTTGACCCATCCAGAAGCCTACGGCTTTAAGATTACCCCCGAAGATATCTACAAGCCGCCGGTATTTGATACGGTGGATGTTGATTGTTTTCAAGAGGTGCCCATACAATTGATTGCCAGGGCCGCCGAAACCTACTTCAAGACTATTAAAGATTTAAACCCGCATCTGCGTGGACACTACCTTCAAGCGGGACACTATCAAATCAACCTACCCGCCGGAAGCGCCAATGGTTTTAGGACACGTTTCGAACAGCTGCTGGCACAACACAATCAAACCCTTCAGCAGAGGATCTATGTGATTCGCAAAGGCGACTCCCTTTCATCCATCGCGGAAAAGTTCGAGGTTCCTTTGGCGGCCATCCTCATTTGGAACCGCCTGGATTTAAGCCAGCCCATTCATCCAGGCGATCGTCTGATCATTCATCCGGGACAGATACAGGAAGTAAGGCCTTAGCCACACCACGGCAATTTGGCGGGACTAATGGAACTTCGCGTTTCTGTCGGGACTACAACTGCAACGATTAACCGGAAAGATGCCCATCGTGGAAAAGAAAAAGCTTTACGGTGAAACCCTGAAAGAACAACTCCAGGCCAGTCGAATGGATCGGTTGTATAATTTTTTATTGACCGGCGGAACCCTGCGCGGCTGCGTGGTCAATGGCACCCGCATGGTCAACGAGATGCGGTGGAATCACGAACTGGGAATTTTAGAGACATTGGCATTGGGTCATGCTTATCTATGCGCAGCCCTGATGTCGGCCGGCCTCAAAGGCAGTGATCGCCTGGGTTTGCAGATCGAATGCTCCGGCCCCATCAAGGGGCTCTCGGTGGAAGCCAACGCCTTCGGTGAAGTGCGCGGCTATCTGCAGCAAGTACCTATTCCCATTGATCGGCCTCTGGAGAGTTTTGACCTGTCGCCGTTCTTCGGTGCCGGTTTTTTGTCGGTTACCAAATACCTGGAGGATGCCAAACAGCCGTTTACCGGCAAGGTGATGCTGGAGCATGGCACTTTGGCCAAAGACCTGGCGGCTTACCACCACAAATCGGAACAGATCCCAACGGCATTCAATCTCAGTGTGCTATTTGACCGTCGAGGGCAGGTGCAGAGCGCCGGTGGCTTGATGATGCAAAGCATGCCGGGAGCCAATGAGGACCTGCTGGCACGGGTTGAGAAGCGGGTGCACGGTCTGAAATCCATTGCCGGAACATTGCATGGGGACGATTTCCCGGAGCAGTGGCTTGAGCAGAATTTCGGGAATTTCAATCCCCGCTTACTTGGCCATAGGGGCATTGAATTCATGTGTCACTGCAGTCGTGAAAAGTTCACCACCATGATCGCCATGCTCAAGCAGGAAGATTTGGAGGACATGGCGGCCAACGGTCCTTTTCCCATTGAGATACGCTGCCACTATTGCAACACGGTGTTCGGTTTTTCCCGGGAAGAAATGTCTGCCATAAAAAATATGCGCCGGTCCGGCAATTAGGGCTCGCATAAAAATTTAAAATTATTTTTGCGCAAACCCTTAGCGTTGGGCTTATTTACCATTCTGGTGAAGCACTCGAAAAACTGCCGCAATGGTCTTGCCGTCTTCTATCTCGCCGTCAAGGATCATGGATACAACCTGCTGCAGCGGCAGTGGTTGGACCTCGATAATTTCATCCGGATCAAGATCTTGCGCTGCCGGTATCAAATCACGCGCCAGGAAAAGGTGGATTCTTTCGTCTGAATAACCGGGCACAGGCGTTACAGCGCCCAGGGGTTCCCAAGTTTCGGCTTCATAGCCAGTCTCTTCTCTCAGCTCCCTCCGGGCGCAAGCCAGGGGAGCTTCCCGGCCATCAAAGGTGCCGGCCGGTATTTCCCATATGGCGCCACCGGCGGCATGGCGGTATTGTTTAAGCATCAGGACTTCGTCATTCGTGGAGAATGCGAGAATGGCCGATGCACCGGGGTGGCGGATAATCTCCATGTCAATGTTGACACCATTGGAAAAAGTGACATTTTCCACGGTGATATCAAACACGCGGCCAATTCGCAGGACTTCCCGTCGGTGAACCTTTGGATGCATGGGTGTTGCTCGCTTTTAGGAATGTTATTTCAGGCTGTTATAGGTGGTTTATTTTTTCAGTTCAGTGACCATGGCTTTTACCGATTGCCCGTTGGGTGCTTTGGCGTTGGGATTGACTTGTACCAGCGTTTCCCAGGCGTTTAATGCACCCTTGACATCGCTGAGGTCGTGCATCAGCACCACACCTTTGTTGAACAAGGCGACTTCATGCCGGCTGTTCAGCGCAAGAGCGCGATCAAAGCATTCAATGGCTTTTTCGGGTTTGCCTGAGCGACGATACATGACCCCCATATCGGTCCAGACATCAGGACGGTCGGGATTCAAGGCCAGGGACTTCTCGTACGCTTCCACGGCCTCTGCGTTCTTGCCGGTATCAAAATAGAAATGACCCAATTGGGTCCATGCTTCGACATTGTCAGGCGTGGCTTGGGTGGCTTCCAACAAAGCGGTCAGGGTTTGGGTTTGTTCCCGGGTCAGCGGTGCGCCGGCTGCGGGTGTGGGTTGAGGGGTGGATGGTGGTGCAGATGCATTGCCGGCAACAGGATCAAAAGTCGTCGATCGGTACGAGCTGAAAAGCACGCCGCCGAGAAATCCCACCGCCAGGGCAACAAGGACCGTTAAATACATGTTTGATGTTTTGACATAACCTTTGAGTGTATTGGATTCCTGAGCCATCAGACATTCCTTTCGATTCGCATACGCTCCGGGCCTGGCTATTAATCCATGGCATGACGGTATAATATAGGGGTGAGCCCATGAATTATCAAGACGTAATGTCGATCCGGCCGCGCATGCCAGGCATGGAGCGGAATGATAGCGGAGATTCTCGTGCACAGCTAATCGGTTGCGGCCTTTGGAGGCGGTGTGCTATTGAATTAAGAATAAAACCAACCGACACAATTTTCAGGGCACACATGAGGGCAAGATGGCAATCTATCTGGTTCAACATGGTCGATCCCTTTCAAAAGCAGAAGACCCCCAAAAGGGATTGTCCGCAATAGGGCGGGATGAAGTTCGGCGCATCGCACAAGTGGCGGCCGATTACGGCATCCATATCCATGAGATTCTGCACAGCGGAAAACAACGTGCGGCACAGACGGCTGAAATCATGGCTGAAAAACTAAAGCCTGAAAAAGGCGTACGGTCCGTCAACGGCATCAACCCTATGGATGACGTTGTCAAATACGCACAGACATTGGATTCGGGGGCAAACGACATGATCGTGGGCCACCTGCCGTTTCTGGAAAAGCTGACAGCCTGGCTTGTTACCGGGCAAGATGGATCACCTGTATTTCAATTGCAAAACGGCGGCATTCTCTGTCTGGACCGTTACCGGGACACGCAACAAATTGCGGTAAAATGGGCGTTGATGCCCAACATTCAATCGTCGGCAACACAGACGCATCAAACCAGGGAGTTTGCGAACATGAACAAACCATCCTGGCATCCGGACGATTTGCTTCAACTCTCCGGAAGTTATTGGGAAGCCTTTACCCTGCACACCGGCGTAAAACTGGATCTGTTTACCTTGCTCGCTGACGATGCAATGCCGGCGGCCATGGTTGCTGAAAAGACCGGTGCTGATCAGCGCGGTATGGCGATGTTGCTCAATGCCTTATCCGCCATGGGATTGATCGATAAGACAGATCAACTTTATCGTGCCGCTATGCCGGCCAAACGATATCTGAACCGCCATTCAGATGAATATATCGGTTATATAATCCTGCATCACAGCCATCTGGCGGATTCATGGGCCCGCCTGGAAGATGCCGTGAAGACCGGCAAGCCACTGAGATCCAGAGCATCCTACGATGAAGGACAGAGGCGCGAAGCCTTCCTGATGGGGATGTACAACCTTGCGTCTCGGCAAGCGCCCCGCATCGCTGCGGAGATCGACCTGGGTGGCCGTAAAAAGTTGTTGGATCTGGGTGGTGGCCCGGGAACCTATGCCATTCATTTTTGCAAACAAAATCCACATCTTGAGGCAACCATCTATGATTTGCCCACCACCAGACCCTTTGCCGAGAGAACCGTCGCTTTGCACGGGTTATCAAAACGAATTGCATTTACCCCCGGTGATTATCTTGCCGCACCCATCGAAGGTGCCTACGATGTCGCTTGGCTCTCCCATATACTGCACGCTGAGGGACCTCAGGCATGTGAACGGATAGTCGCCAAGGTGGCTCAATCTCTGGCGCCGGGTGGCGTGGTCCTCATCCATGAGTTCATCCTCCAAGACACGATGGACGGCCCGCTCATTCCAGCTCTTTTTGCATTAAACATGTTGCAGGGAACGGAAGCGGGACAATCCTATTCGGAAAGCCAGATCAGACAGATGCTGCAGAAAGCCGGCATCACGAATATCCAACGACTTGGTTATGTCGGTCCAACGGAGTCGGGAATCCTGAAGGGCACCAGGGCGGGGCTGTCCGCTTAGGGCTTGCACAAATATAAATTCACATAATTAGGCGTTGAGGCGCCTGTCTGCCCTTTCGCAACGCAGCCAGGCGGGATGCATTGGCGCAATAAAATGTGAAGTTATTTTTGTGCGAGCCCTTAATTGCGGCTTTTGGCCAGCTCAAGCCAAATGCTCTCAGGTGGCGTTGGTTCTATTTTCTCGGGATCGATCTGGATAATATGTGCTTCTCCCAGGTATTTATTGATCACCAGTGATATCTGCGTGGTGAGGGCATCGATCTCAAGATCGTGCAAGGTATCGATCATTTTAATATCGTCTTGGGCCAATTGGTTCAGATAGGTTAGCTTGTCGTGGCCGGTTTGGTAAAGGCGGATTTTTTCCGTAAATTTATTGGTAAACGCCATAATGGTGCGAAGCAGTTCGATGTCGTAGCGCACCCTGGCGTTATCTTGGGCCTGTTGATGGGATTTTAAACCTAAGCTTTTTTGCAGCAGATGGATTTCGGCCATCAACTCGTTCTGCTGCCCGATGAGTGCGGCGAGAACTGTTTCGGCTTGCAGCCTGCGATCCGCTAGCTGCTGTTTCAGTAATCTGATGTCGGCGATTTTGCGCTGCAATTCCTGTGTCTTTGAATTGGCCAAGGCTTTCACGGGCACCATATGGATGAGCAGCATGAATACAAGGATGAATTGGATGGCCAAATATCGATTCATGAGGTGATGCATATTGGTTACCTATTCCTGGAGATGTAATTTGCGACGCAGATTTTCGGAAAGATAGAGTCGCGTTCCATAGTTCTCCCATCGCCCGATGGTTTCAAGTCCCACCATTTCGAGCTGCTCCCCCTTCCAATTGGAGAGATGCTGGGTCGCCTGCTGGGATAGGCGGGCAAGCCCGTTAAGGGAGAGGCGCTTGCCCGGCCACTGAGATATAAATTCGGCCGCGTCCGGCGACAGTTCCTTGAGTCCGTTCAGGCTTAGCCATTCGCCGGGCCACTGCGAGATTATTTTGGCGATGTCCGGCGTCAATTCGGCCAATTCATTCAGATAAAGATCCTTGCCCGTCCAACTGGCCAGGCATTCGGCTGCTTGTGGTGAAATTGTGGTTAAAAGATATTTGCGATGAAAGTCACCTTTACAAATTTCCTCGAATATCTCCTTGTCTTGACGGATATCGATGTTCGAAAGTTTATGAGGACCTTGCTTTTGGGCCTTTTCGAATTGCATATCTTTCCATATGGACTCGAAGGAAGGCGGGTCCATTTTAATCTGGTCGATGGAAAGATCATGGCTCATTTTCAGAAGTTTGGAGACAACGGCGGAGGTCTCCTGCTTAAATTCAGTCATGGCGATTCCGCTGATGCCCTGATTCAGGATTTCGAACAAGCGGGTCTTTCTTTCCAGAAAGAGCAATTCCTCGGATGACGAGGTCAATTGTCGCACAGGAATATCCAGTTTTGCCAGATAGACCATGCGGCGCTGTATGGCACGCAGACCCAATTCGGTTTTGCCGTCTTTGAGGGCCGCTTTCAGTGAGATGGCCTTAGCCGTGCCTGCGGCAAGTTTTATTTTATTCTGCTCTTCAATAATGCCATCTTGATAGTAAGCTTTCAGATCTCTGAGCTCATCAATTTTCTGTAAAATCTGATTCCGGGCAGCCGAAATTTCATCTCTAAGGGAAGAAAACGTGGATGTTGGTTTTCCAGATGCCTCGGATGTATGCTCCGATGCATCGGAGGCGACCGCCAAACTGGGTGATGGGTCGTTTGGCGACTGTGGTTGAACGGTCTCGGTATTGGCCTCGTGGTCAGGATGCGGTTCGGCGGGGGCAAGCTCAGTCAGTTTAAGCACCGACGCGCTATCGTGTCCGGATATGACCATCCACCAGTACGCGGCGCCGCCGAGACTCAGCAGCAACGCAGCCGCTACGCAAAGCCAAAATCGCTTTTTCCTGGTGGGTGCATTGCGCAAGCGTGCGCTGGGGGTATGTTTTCGACGCGGGTTTGGGGTCCCCATGCCGTCATTTTTGTCCTCGGTGTCCGTGATTTCCGTTAGAATGGCATATTCTTCGTTCTGATGGCGGCTCGATGCGGGGGCGTCCACGATATTTAGATCCTGGGTACGTTCAATACCTGCAGACGCAGAATCTTCCATCGAAGCAGCATTTTCGCTGGACGGGGACCCAGGTATGTCCGGATCGGGGTCTTGCTGCGTAATCTCTCCTGGATTGGCGTTGGAAAGCAGGTTGTTTAATTCATCATTGAATTCTTCAAGAGATAAATTAATTTTGTCAGGTTCCTCGAGCTCCTTTTCAGCAGTCTCTTTAACGGATACTTTTTTCTCTGGCTGCGTTTCATCTTGTTTTTGTTCCCTCGGTGGTATTGCGGGGGACTCGGGCGCTGCTTCGCCGTCCGATTCCACCGAATGCTTATCTTTGCTTTCGATTTCAGCCATGATTTTATCCAGGGCGGCCTGCTGATCGTCGTCGAGTTCGTCCGCGTTATCCTGCATAGCGTCGTCTTCCTGGGCTTGGGGATCCTGGACAGGATTGTCATTGCCGTTGATTTCAGCCATGATTTTATCCAGGGCAGCCTGCTGGTCGTCGTCGAGTTCGTCCGCCTCACCCTGGACCTTGGTGTCGTCCTCTTGGATTTGGGAAGCTTGGACGGGTTTATCATTGCCGCTGATTTCAGCCATGATCTTGTCCAGGGCGGCCTGCTGATCGTCGTCGAGTTCGTCCACGTCACCCTGGACCTGGGCGTCGCCATCTTGGGCTTGGGGAGCTGGGTCAGGTTGATCATTGCCGCCGGTTCCCGTTGCGATCTTGTCCGGAGCGGTCTGCTGATCATCGTCCTGTTCGTCCGCGTCGTTCTGGACCTGGGGAGCTTGGTCGGGTTCTTCATTGCCGTTGATATCAGCCATGATCTTGTCCAGGGCGGCCTGTTGGTCCTCAGTAAGTGCATCATCGGTATCAAGCGCCGGTTCCGCACCTGCATCGGAAAGGGTTGCGCCATCGTTGGATGTCGATGTATTCTGGTCCGCATCTCCAATGTCACCCATAATTTTTTCAAACGCCAGCTTCTCGTCCTTGCTCATGTGTTCGACATCCCCATTGGATGGTGTCAGGTTCTTTTCGGAGGCGTCTTTTGGGTCTCTATCCGTCATAATGCTGTTGTCCCACGAGAAATCTGCAATATTATCAAGACCGGCGCCATAACCCGGCAACAGATGCTCTCCCGCCTTGATATATACTGTTATATCGACGGGTTTGCCCCAGACTTGAGGATGTATGTGCCCAGACTGCAAAATCCTTAGTCGATGTTATTATTATAAAATTGTAATAGAAATGAAACATGGCCGGAGAAAATGTTGGAAAATCGGATGTTATTTCAAGTTGTCGGTTGTTATGTTCGTCTGTTTTTGCATATAAACGAAACGAACAGCATCTGCATAGCATGGGACACATCCACCTTAAAGACATGTATTAGCTTACAATGAAGCATCAACACCTAAATTCAAGCTGGGATGATATCAACCAACTCAAGGCCGAGCTCAACAAGGAGCGGCTACGACGCACCGATATGGAGACCCAGTTCCGATTGCTGGACAGCAAATACAAGCGCCTGGAAATTGAATTAATCCGGTATCGAGACCATTTCGAAGCGCTGGTGGCCAGTCGCACAGCAGAATTGATGGCCATCAATGAAAAACTGGTTCAGGAAATCAAGGACCGTCGAATTGCCGAACGGGAAAGGCGTTCTTTCGAAGACCAGTTGAGCGAAGCAACCCTGCTTTTGGAGGCCATGCTGGATGCCATACCGGATATAATCGGCGTGCAGGATACAGACCGGCGTATCATTCGATTCAATAAAGCCGGATATGAATTTTTTGAAATGGATGAGGATGAGGTGTCGGGTATGCATTGTTTTGACCTCATCGATGGCGGCGAGCCGTGCAACGAGTGCGTGACCAGCAAAATACTGGAAACATCCCAACCGGCTCAGACTGAAAAATATCTGGAATCAAAAGGGCTATGGATGGATATTCGTGCCTATCCGATTCTAGATATGGACGGACGGGTATTTCGCATCGTGGAGCATTGGCGGGATATCACGGAGCTCAAGAAGAGCCAGTCGTCCCTGGTGGAATCCGAAGAGAAATACCGATTATTGGTGGAGAACGCCAAGGAGGCCATCTTTATCTACCAGGAAGGCCGGTTCCGGTTTTCCAACCGTCAGGCGCGGGAAATGGCCAAAAAAATGGGCATTCCCGAAACCCGCAGACCGCTTGCTGAATATATGCATCCTGATGATCGAGGCGATAATCCGGACCAGTTGCAAAAAAGGTTGAGCGGGCTCGATCGCAAACCGCAAGCCATGGTATTTCGCGCCATTGGAAAAGACGGGGATACCGTCTGGCTCGAATTGAACACCGTCAATCTGACCTGGCAACAAAAGCCCGCCACGCTGAATTTCGTGCGCGATATTACCCGCGACAAGGAGCTCGAGCGTCGTTTTCAGGAAGCCCAGCGAATGGAGTCCTTGGGCACCCTGGCCGGCGGTATTGCCCATGACTTTAATAATCTGTTGATGGGCATCCAGGGCAATGTTTCCCTGATGTACCTGGATATTGGTGATGATCCGGCATTCACCGAAAAACTTCAAAGTATTGAAGACTGTGTCGATAGCGGGTCAAGACTGACCAAGCAACTATTGGGTTTTGCACGGGGCGGGAAATATGTCGTCAAACCCAACGACATGAGCAAGATTCTGAAGAGTTCGGCGGATATGTTCGGCCGGACGCGAAAATCCGTGACCATCCATGGCGACTACGAACCCAATCTCTGGACGGTCATGGTGGACGCGAATCAAATCGAACAAGTCTTGGTGAACCTTTTCTTAAATGCCTGGCAAGCCATGCAGGAAGGTGGCGATCTCTATCTCAAAAGCGAGAATGTCGTCCTGGAGGAACCTTTTGTTCGACCCCACGAGGTCCAGGCCGGCCGGTTTGTTAAAATATCGGTAACTGATACCGGCATCGGTATGGATGATTCAATTAAGCGCCGCATATTCGAACCTTTTTTCACGACCCATGAGCCCGGTCGCGGAACAGGACTGGGGTTGGCGTCCGCCTTTGGCATCATCAAGAACCATCACGGCATCCTTACAGTGAAAAGCAAACTGGGCAAGGGCAGTACCTTCTGCATCTACCTTCCGGCCACCGATAAGGAACCGGAGCTGGAAAAAATATCCCAGGAAGTGATCGAAATCGGCACCGAAACCATTTTGCTGGTGGATGATGAAAAATATATTATCGATGTGGGCGAGATGATGCTCAAGGGGCTTGGCTATACCATTTTAACAGCCACCAGCGGCCGCATGGCCATCGATATATTCGTTGAAAAATCAGACATCATTCAGCTAGTTGTGCTAGATCTGGTCATGCCCGACATGGGCGGGGAGGCGGTTTTTAACAAAATTCGTGAGATCAATCCCGATATCAACGTGTTGTTCGCCAGTGGCCACTATATGAGTAACCAAACACGGCGACTGCTTCAGTCAGGCTCCTCGGACTTTCTGCAAAAACCTTTTAATCTTCGTCAGTTATCCACAAAAATACGTTGCCTGATCGACAAATAAGGTGTGGTCACACTTAAATCAATACTTTAAGTTCAGAACATCTTCATTTGGTGTCGTTTCTGCGGACTTACATAGGAAAGCCCCGTTTTGTCCTCAAAGGATGTTGCGTCCGGGGGGAGGTCGCCATACTCAATCTGAAATTTGTGACGCGTTTGGTATTGAATATTTTGTACCGGACATAAGCACAAATCCTCTTCCTGGCGCGTCATCACCGGAAATCCATAGAACCGATTGACATGTTTGAGATTACCTTTGGTCTTTATGCGTTCATTGACAAAAGCCTTATGTGAATCGAGCCGGTTGTGAATGATCTGGTTGGCCATCGCCGGGACATCGGCCACTTTCTCAAGCATGGCCGATAGCATTTCTTCGTTGATTTCATATCCGATGCTGTTGCGTGTTGCGCACATGGCAGCCATCATGGTGGTGCCCGAGCCTATAAAGGGATCCAGCACCGTATCACCTTGAATGGAGAACATGTTGATCAATCTAAATGGCAGTTCCAGTGGAAAAGCACCGCTTCTTCTGCGATTTTCCATGCCTTCAAGCTGCTGACCTGTACCGCGCAAATCAAACCAAATATCTGAAAACCAGGTATTGCGCTCCTCCCAGAAAAAGGCGCTTTTACGTCGTTGCATCTTTTGATCGGCATCAAATTCACGCTTCGGGCCTTTGCGAAAAATAAGAATATGCTCATGCTCCAAGGTAACATATGCGCCTGGAGGCAGCATGCCGGAGCCCATGAATTTAGTGGGGGCATTGGTTGGTTTACGCCATACGATGGTGGGCAGTTGTGAAAACGACAAGGATAAGAATTTACTGATCACGCGTGCGTGATTGGGAAAGAGCTGAAACTGATCTCCAACGGTTCGGGTGGCGTCGCCGATGTTGATACAGGCCATGCCGCCGGATTTGAGAATGCGTTGGAGTTCATCCCAAACCGGATCGAGCTGCCGGTGCATGCGCTCAAAGGCCCGGGCGCCGTCAAGGTCGGAGAGTGCATCCGCAATTTCAGGGTCGGCTTGGCCAAAGAGATCATCCCACATTTGAATCATCGGATAGGGCGGCGATGTGACCACCAAGTCGATGGTTTCATTTTCAATCTCCGCCATGCTTCCGGCATCGCCGATGCAGATCAAGTGAGAAGTCTTAAGTCGCTTGGCCATAAGCTTCTTGTGGCATGTACCACAGGGGTTGTCAATCCGCTCTATTAGGCGAAACCATCAAGCGAAAGGTAGGTCGCTGAATAAAAAAGCCTTTGCGCTGACACTGCAAAGACTTAAAATGGCGCGCCCGGCAGGATTCGAACCTGCGACCTACGGATTCGTAGTCCGGCACTCT
>Ga0055480_10000522_pt1 | contig 14424 bp, 11 predicted proteins | sample Muzzi_PWB_D2_FD_57935 | JGI IMG/M metagenome (GOLD analysis project Ga0055480, IMG submission 57935) | Wetland microbial communities from San Francisco Bay, California, USA, that impact long-term carbon sequestration - Muzzi_PWB_D2 | ecosystem: Environmental > Aquatic > Marine > Wetlands ... | reverse complement strand
GCGACCCACGCGGCCTTCACGTCCTGCGATCTCGACGAGCCTCACTACACGTTTCGGGCCGGCCAGCTGAAGATGGTGACGAGCGACGTGCTCGTTGCGTGGCCCGTCGTCCTCTACGTGAGCCGGGTGCCGATCTTCTGGCTGCCCTTCTTCGCGGCCGACATCCGCCAGGGCCGCCGCAGCGGCATCATTCCGCCTCGCTTCGGCGTCAACGACATCGTGCAGACGTCCGGGCAGACGAGCCGCAACGTCACTGATTTCGGGTACTACTGGGCGATCAGCGACTATCTCGACGCGCAGGCGACGGTCGATTGGTTCAGCGGCAACTACACGCGGGTCAACGGCGCCTTCCGGTACCGGTTCCTCAAGCAGTTCATTCGGGGCAGCGCGGTCTACAGCCAGAGCTTCGCGGAGGACGGCAACAACCTCCGGCTCCGGGTCGGCCACGACCAGGAACTGGGACTCAACACGACGTTCCGCGCCTCCGTGAACTACGTCCAGGACACGAGGATCTTCCAGGACCAGAGCATCAACCCGACCGAGCAGACCCGGACGATCGACTCGGACATCGGGTTCAACCAGCGCCTCTCGTTCGGGAATCTGCAGCTCAGTGCCGACCGGCAGCAGTACCTCGACGGCTCACGTACCACGACGACGCTGCCGCGCGTGAGCTTCAGCATCCTGCCCGTGACCCTGTTCGGGGCGCCCCGCAATCGGGCCGGCCCATTCAACAACATCACTCTCGACGGCTCGACGCGGTTCTCGCGGCAGACGATCGCAGCGGATTCCTCCTCGGACCGAACGACCACGACGGGCGGCGGCGGCGCGACGGTCCGGGTCGGGGGGCTGAGTATCGCCAGCAGCGCGCAGCTCACCGACCTCGAGATCACCCCGGTCGACAGCCTGTTCAACGACCTGCCACCCGAGACCGAGGCGACCCTCGAGTGGAGCACCCGGGCGAGCTTCCGAATCGGGCTCCTGGGCTCGACCACGCTGAGCCCGACCGCGGCGCTCTCGGGCACGAAGTTCCGCAGCGAGGATACGGGTGGCGACTTCGTCAGCGCGCCCAGTCGGGCCTCGGTCGGCGCTCGGTTGACGACCGACGTGTACGGGTTCTATCCGGGCTTCGGGCCCTTCACGCGGCTGCGGCACAAGATCTCCCCGGGCTTCGACTACTCGTACTCCCCGGCCGTGACCGTGGATTCCGCCCTTGCGGCGATCCCGGGATTCCCGGGGCGCTCGGGAGACGCGCGCAACGAGCTGTCGTTCACCCTCAACCAGACGTTCGAGGCCAAGCTACCGGCGCGGGCGCAGCCCACCGATACGGTGATGGCCGACACCCTGGTCGACGGTCCGTTGCCAGTCTCCGACTCGGCACGCGCCGGCCCGCTTCCGGGTCCCGCCGGACGGGCCGGCGAGCCGTCGCGGCCCGAGCGCGACCGGATCGTGACCCTGCTCGGCATCCGCACCTCCGCCCTCAGGTTCGACTTCGAGCGCGCGAAGCAGGGGGAACCGGTTCTCGTGTCCGACCGGATCACCAATAACTTCACGTCAGACCTGCTGCGCGGTCTGACGATCAACATGACGCACGACCTGTTCGACGGGACCGGGACGGACCGGACGTTCGACCCGTTCCTCTCGGCCCTCACGGCCAGCTTCAGTCTCAGCTCGGGGCAGGGAATCGGCGACATCTTCGGGCTCGGGACGGGCGGTGCCCGGCTTCCGCAGCAGGTTCCGACCAGCTCGCTGGACCGATACCGCGACCGTGAAATCTATGGCAGCGCCGATCCCTTCTCCGAGGGGGCGGGCCCGTGGAGCGTGTCCGTGACGTACAGCCTCCAGCGCCCCCGGCCTAGCGAAACGGGCGTCGACAGCCAGTCACTGAACGGCACGCTGTCGCTGCGACCCACGCCCCACTGGTCGATTCGCTGGTCGACCCAGTACAATCTCACCGACAATGAGTTCGGCCAGAACGTCATCACCTTCGATCGCGACCTGCACCGCTGGCTCGCGTCCTTCCAGTTCGCCCGCTCCCCGAACGGCAACACGGTCTTCCAGGTCTCCGTGAGCCTCAAGGACCAGCCCGACATCCGCGGCGAGTACAACCAGCGGACCAACTGACGTCACCTTTGTCCCCTCACCGCAGCATTCGGTCGCCGTGGCCGGATTCTTGAACTTCAAGTCCGTCCCGGGCAGCGCCTGGCGCGCCCCATGCGACCGTGAAGGAAACCGGCGGCACTCAGCGGGCAAACGGACGAATCGCGGCATGACGACCTTCCAGAAGCTGAAACACGAGGCGCGGCGGGCCGAACAGCGCTCCGACTGGGCGCGGGCCATCGATCTGTACCAGCAGGCGCTGGATACGGACGAGGACATGGCCGATCTGAGCCTCTACAATCGTATCGGCGACCTCTATCTCCGCCTCGGCAAGAACGAGGCGGCCGTAGAGTGCTACGAGCGGGCCATCGAGCGGTATGCCGATCACGGGATGCACACGAGCGCTATCGCGCTATGCAACAAGATTTTGCGAATCGCCCCCGGGCGAACCTCCGTCTACCGCCGGCTGGGGGTGCTGCACGCTCGTACCGGCCTCATGGCCGAGGGGCGTTCGAACACCCTGACCTTCGTTCGCCAAGTCCTCGAGGAAGGGAAGCCGCTCGAGGCCGTGCGGGCCGTCGATCAGTTCGTCGAGCTGACCGGTGACGAGGAGATCCGTCTCTCGTTCGCCGACGTCCTGGAGGCGGCGGACGACGTCGTCGCCGCGGTCGACCAGCTCCGTGCCGTGTACCGACTGCGGCGCAAACGTGGAGAGGATTCCGAGGCGCTGCGCGAGCGAATCGAGGCCCTGGCGCCGGGCGACGGGGAGGGGCATGGTGATCAGCCGTCGGACGCCCATGCACCCAAGGGCGCCGCCGCATCGGTCCGGCTCGCCCGACTGGTCGCCGATCGGCTGGCCGATGATGGGGAAGCCGAGTCGTTCGACGCGGCCCCCCTTGCCGACGAGGCCGAGGCCGCCGTGCCGCGCGACGAACGGCTCGACGGCGTTCGCCACGAGCTGGGACGCTTCCGGGAGCAGGTCCAGGAGGTTCTCGACGGGGAGGACCTGACCGTGCGTTATGACCTCGGCGTCGAATTCATGACCATCGGCCTGCTCGATGAAGCCATCGAGGAGTTCCAGTCCGCGGTCGCCGACCCGGCGCTCGTCGAGGCGGCGAACGCGCGCATCGGCGAGTGCCTCGCCCTCCGGACGTCGGGCTCGACGTTCGAGATGATCCGTCGAGTTCCGGTGGCCGCGCCCGGCGCGCGACCGCCGTCGGCCGTGCACGTGGATGGTGGCGCGTCGGCGCCGGAGGCCGAGTCTCCGGAGGAGGCAACGGTGGAGGAGTCAGCCGCCGAATTGCCGAGCGGCGACTTGCCGGTCGCCGAAGCCGGGTCGGACCAGGAGGCTCCAGACGAGGAAGAGGTCCAGGGACATTTCTTTCGTGCGCGACTCGCGCAGTACCGGATTCGCAGGGCGGAGGAGCGCCACACGGTCGATCATGCCGCGCACCTCGATCTCGGCGCCTCCTACGTAGGCATGGACCTTTTTCAAGAGGCGTTGCGCGAGCTGAGCGTGGCGCTCGACGGACCGCGGACCCTCTCCGGACGCGCGGCGCGGGCGCTGAAGAGCCTCGCACTCGACGCTGGCGTGTCCGCCGAGGTAGCGCTCCAGGTTCTGGAGTGCCTCGCCGTGTCGGATCACGCGCGCACCGCCGAGACGCTCGGTGCGAGCCTGGCCGAAGCCTGGGGTGAGAGCCACGAGATGGCCGGGCGGCTGCAGGAGTTGCGTGGCCACCTCGCCGATGCGGTAGATGCGCTGCCCGCTCTAGAGGACATGTTCCCTTCGATGGGCGCCGAGACGGACGGCGAGGCCCAGCCCGCTCCCGAGTCGGGCGGGGCCTCCGCCTCGGCCTCGGACACCGTCGAAGAGATCGAGGAGCTCGACGAGGTGCTCGACGAGCTGGAGGAGCCGTACGTGGAGACCGGGCCGAAGCCGCCCGGGACGGTCGAGGAGGCGCTAGCCGCCACCGACGAGCTGGTCGGGGCGGGGGACGTCGAGACGGCGATCCAGCAACTCCATGCGACATTCGGTCGCCTGGGGGAGTCGGCTCGCACCCGCGAGGCCCTGACCGTGCTCGACCGGCTCATCGAGCTCGAGCCCGACGAGGAGGTCCTGCATCATCAGCGCACGGAGCTGGCGGAGATGGTCAACGACCGCGATCGGCTCCTGGCGGCGTGGTCGGAGCTCGGCGCCTGTCTGCGCCGCAAGGGTGATGATCGCCGGGCACGGGCCGCGTACGGCCGCATGCTCGACATCGAACCGGAGCACGAGAAAGCCCGGCAGGTGATCGGCGTGATCGATGCCGACGAGCTCGAGCGCGAGCGCAGTGCGGCGGTGCAGCACAGCAACGGCCGCCCCCAGCCGGCGGCGCGAGCGACCGACGAGGACGCAGACGAACTGGAGGCGTTTCTGGACGAGCTCGAGGGGGACGAGGAAGTCGGCGAGGCCGTCGCGATCGCCGACGCCGCCCCCGGGGGCGCGTCGGCATCCGAGAGGGCAGCGGACGGTGCGGACGAAGACATGATGGCTCGCTCCCGCTGCGAACTCGGCCTCGCGTTCCGTCAGATGGGGATGTGGGACGAGGCTGTGCGCGAGCTGCGCCCCGCGCTGGAAGGCGTGGAGGACAGACTCACGGCGCTCGAGGCGCTCGGCGAGTGCCTCCTGAAGTCCGGTCGCGCCGGCGAGGCGATCGATCTCCTCCGGTCGAACCTGCGCGCCGACGAGGACGCCGAGCAGGTCGGGCCCCTGTACTTCCTCGGCCTCGCCCTGCAGGTGGAAGGCGAAGCGGACGCGGCGCGGGACGTCTTCGGGCGGGTGGAGGCGGTCCGTCCCGGGTATCGAGACGCGGCCGACCGGTTGTCCGAGCTCTCCCTCTGACGGTATCTTCGGCAGATCCTCGGTCCGCTGAGGGTGACCCGAAGCCGGGCACCTGACGGAGCCCGAAGCCGGGGCACCCAACGGAGAGAGATGCTCGAAGCCGCGCTGCCCACACTCGAAACGTTGCAGCATCCCGTGCAGGAACGTCTCATGCGCATGGAGACGTTCCTGGGCGACCTCGTGACGGCCGACTTCGGCCCGATCAACGACGTGTCGGAGTACCTGCTCCAGGCGCGAGGGAAATTCCTGCGGCCCACGCTTCTGCTGCTGGCCAACGAAGTGGGCGGACAGCCGGACGAAACGGCCGAGCGGCTGGCGGCGATCGTCGAGCTCATGCACGTCGCGACGCTCGTGCACGACGATGCCGTCGACCACTCCCCGAAGCGCCGTGGAATGCCCACGGTGAACGCCCGCTGGACGCACCAGGTCGCTGTGATCATGGGCGACTACCTCTATTCCCGTGCGCTGCTCGAGGTGACCCGGTCCGGGCCGCCCGAGGCGGTCGCCATCCTCGCCGCCGCCTCCAACCAGATGTCGATCGGTGAGATGCGCCAGCTGGTCGCCCGCGATGCGCTGGGCACGACGGAGGACGACTATTATCGTCTATGCGCTTGCAAGACGGCGTCACTGATGTCGGCCGCCAGTGAGCTCGGCGCTCTGGCGGGTGCCGCCGAGCACCGCGAGGCCCTGACCGCCTACGGCCGCGACCTGGGCATGGCGTTTCAGATCGTCGACGACCTGATCGACTACACGGTGCCAGCCGACATCACCGGCAAGCCGCGAGGTCACGATCTGAAAGAGCACAAAGTCACGCTGCCGCTCATCGCGGCGCTGCCTGAGCTTGATGCGCGGGACCGCGCCACCGTGAAGGCGCTGTTCGCGGCGCCGGAGCCCGGAGAGGCGGAGGTCGCGGAGGTGGCAGCGATCGTGCGCGCCTCGGGAGGGCTGGACTATGCGCAGGAACGCGCGGCGGAGTTCGCGGCGCAGGCCGCCGGGCACCTGGATTCGATCCCGGAGGATCCGTTCGTGCGGATTCTCCGGCTCACAGTGGAATTCGTCCTGGAGCGACAGAAGTGAATCTCGACTTCGGCGGGCGTCGCCGCCCGTCGGCCAAACGGGTCGCCCTGATCATTGCGGGCGGTATGCTGCTGGGGGCTCTGCTCACGGAGCTCGCGGCTCTCGTGCCCGCCGGGCCGCCGCGCGAGTTCTTCATAACGACGATCGCGGCGTCGCTGGGCCCGCTGACCGTCGACCTGCTCGTCGTGGCCGTGACGCTGGGGCCGCTCGTCCTGCGCGTGAACATCCTGAGCGTGGTCGGGATACTTCTACTGGCGTGGTTCTCGAAGTCGCTACTCTGAGGTCCGGGCAGGCCCGGGCCCATCGCACGGAGTCACAACATGTTGCCAAATATCGGGATCACCGAAGCCGTGGTCCTTCTCTTCATCGTCATGCTGCTGTTCGGCGCAAAGCGCCTGCCGGAGATCGGCGCATCCCTCGGTAAGGGGATCCGCGAATTCAAGTCGTCGGTGAAGGAAGTCGGGAACGAAGTCCGCGGCGAGCTCGAGGATGCGGACGACGTCCGCGCGGAGCAGAGTCACGACGGCGAAGGGTCCGGAAGCCGGCGCTAGTCCTTAGATGAGCGGCGGCAGGCTCGCAGCGTCAGCCGACTGGTTCAGCCGGTCCCGATAGTCCACCACCTGCGCTTCGGACCGCAACGCCTCCATCCATTGCGTCATCCGACGCTGGGCCATCTGCTGTGCCAGTTGCGCCTTCACCTGGCCTTTCATCACGCCAAAGAGCTGGCCGTCGGCCGCGGTACGCCGGTCGACCCGCAGGACAACCACGTGGTCGCCCACCCCGTAGGGGCCGGACGTCACGCCGATGGAAGCGGCGAATGCCGCGCCCACCGCCTCCGTGTCCCGGCCGAGGCCGGCGACGAACTCGCGCCGGCCGAACGGCCCGGCCGTGGCTTCCGGCCACCCGGTGGCTGCGGTGAGCGCTTCGATCGTCCGCTCCGACAGACCCTCCATCGCCGCCCGCGCCTTCTCCCGCGCCGCCGCCATGCGGCGCTCGGTGCGCAGTGTCGACTCGATCTGGCTGCGCACCTCGTCAAACTCGTACTGCCCGCCGGGCGCGCGGCCCGCAAGCTCGAGGATGTGGTAACCTGAACCGTTTTCGAAAAATTCACTGAGCTCACCGACCTCGGTCTGCTCGTCCAGTGCCCAGTCGACGCCGACGCCGAGCGAGCCCGCGCCCGGCACGAAGTCGAAGCCATCAGTGAGGGCGACGTCGTCGCGCACCTCGATGCCGAGGGAGTCACCGGCCGCCAGCAGACCGTCATTGAGGGCAATGCCCTCGAGATCGTCCATGCGGCTGAACAACTCATCCTCGCCCTGCTCGGACATGCGCACGGGCAGCACGAGGTGCGCGATCGTGGCCGTGTCGCCGGAGCGCTCCGATACCCGAATCAGGTGGATCCCGGAGGGCGTGGTGACCGGTCCGGAGATCTCCCCGGCGCCCAGGCCGGCGACGGTCGAGGAGATCGGCTCCCGCAGGTCGGCGGGTGTGTAGCGGCCGAGCTCTCCCCCCGACGCCGCGGAGAGTGAATCGGCTGAAAACTCGGTCGCCGCTGCCGCGAACGTCAGTTCTCCGTCGAGAATCGCGGTTCGGATGGAATCCGCCCGCGCCCGGACCCGGGCCGTATCGAGGCCCGAGGGAACCGTAGAAAAAGAGGCCATTCGCACCATGGCGGTGGCGGGCCGATGATAGTCGTCCCGGTGCTGCCGGTAGTACCGCCGGGCGTCGGCCTCGGAAACTGTGATCTCCGAATCGGCGACGACGCTCGCTGGATCGATCGACACGTAGGTGACCGTCGACGTCTCGTTCTGGGCCTTGAACTCCTCCCATGCCTGGGCGTCGCTGACGGCGACGCCTGTGGTCAGCTCCTGCTGGAGGCGCCGGCGGGGCAGCTCGTCGCGATAGTACTGTTCGATGCTGAGCAGCAGCTGCTCGTCGACGCTCGGATCGGAGAAGAAGGCCTGGTACTTCGTGTAATCGAACTGCCCGTCCGTCTGGAATGCCGGGCTCCGGAGCACGAAAGGCGGCGGAGATGTCCGGAATGCCTGCTGGACCTCGGCGTCGGTGACCTCGATGCCGATCCGATCGATCTCCTGCCGGATCAATACGTCGCGGATCATGTTCTCCCACGCGTCGTCCTCGGCCTGCCGCGACTCCTCGTCGGTGAGGACACCGCCCTTGGCCTGGCGCGCCTGGTCGATCGTCCGTTCCTGGGCGCCGCTCCATTCGACGTAACGAATCTGTTCGCCGTTGATGTTGGCGATCACCGGGTTCGTTCCCTGTGACGCCGCCGTGTCCCGGCTTCGCACGCCCTGGAACACGAGCCAACCCGCGAACGCGATCGCCAGGAACACGATCGCGTAGCGTGTTTTTTCGCGGATGGTCCGCATCATCATCTGTCCGGAACTCCCTCGCTCTTGTACCCGGTTTTGGCCCGAATAGACAAGCCACACAAGCTATTCCCGCCGTGTGGCACGGGCAAGCTCAGCGCACGGGTCCCGCCAATTGACACCCTCGAAACGGGGCACCTACCTTGAGACTGAGAGATTCTTCCCCCCCACGCGCGGAGACGGCATGCCCCCGGGATCGTCTGGCAACGAAGAAATTCAACGGTTCGAGGACCAGTACCGGAGGAATCCGGACACCCTGGTGTTCGCCCGCCTGGCCGACGCCTGCCGCAAGGCCGGCGACCCCGAGCGCGCGCTGCAGCTGCTCCGCGAGGGCATCGGAAAACACCCCGACTATCCCACCGCCCATCTCGTGCGCGCTCGTGCGCTCGTGGACGTCGGGCGACCGGCCGATGCCGAGGAGTCTTTGCGACGCGTCCTGGAGTTGGACGCCCAGAACCTCGTGGCTATGCGGGACATCGCGGTCCTGGCCGAGCAGCGGGGGGATCCGTTGGAGTCGGTGCACTGGTACGAGCAGATCGCGGCGCTCGATCCGGGGAATCCGGAGGCGGTGGAGGCGCTCGATCGGTTGCGCGGAACGCTCCAGCGCACCCCGCCCGGCATGGAACCCTTGCCGGCGCCCCAGGAGGAGTGGTGGTCGAGTCCGACCTTCGAAGTCGGCGACGAAACGGCCGGCGACGAGACGGCCGGTACGCCCGAGGCGGAGCCCGAGTCGGTTATGGCCGCCGAGTCGGAGCCCGAGCCGGAGTTGGAAGCGGAATCGGAACTGGAACCCGAGATGCCCGTCGAGCTGACGGCGGACGATCTGCGGCCGACTCGGTCTGATCCCGGTGTCCTCGCGGAGAAGGACGCCGCCGCCGAGCTCGATGCTCTTGCGGCGGAGCTGGATGCCGGCATGGAGGCCGACCGAAGCCTCGAAGAACTGGAGGAGCCGGAGACGCCCGAGGAGCCGGAGGCAACGCCGGAGCCGGAGGAACCCGCCGCAGCCGACCGTGGGACCGGGAAGACGACGGCGTGGTGGTTCGAGGATCCAGCGGATGCCGAGAGCACGGACGAGGGCGACGACGGCGATCTGCTGACCCGGACGATGGCGGACCTGTACGTGAAGCAGGGGCTGCTCGACGACGCGGCGGCCATCTATCGAGAGTTGCTGGCGGATCGACCGGACGACGAGGACCTGCAGAGCGCACTGCGGGACGTGGAACGCCAGCTCGCCGGACCTGAGCCCTCGCACCCGGCCCCGGAGCCGGAGCCAGCCGATGCCCCTGAGCCGGAGCCAACCGATGCCCAGGAACTGGCGCCGGCCGATGCCCCGGAGCTGGCGCCGGCATTGGAGCCGGCCGAGGCGTCGGCAACGCCCGCAGAGCCTCCAGCGCAGCAGCCCGAGCCGGCTCCCGAATTACCGCTGGCGGAATCACCGCCAGCCGCCGTGGATCCCTATGCGTCTCATCCCGTACCGACGACGGCGGGCACGAGCCAGGTCTTCCGCGACTGGCTGCGGCGGTTGTCCGGGTGACCGACCGGAGCCGGATCGGCGTCCTGCACGGACCTAATCTCAACCTGCTGGGTCGCCGGGAGCCTGAGGTCTACGGCTCCGCTACGCTGGCGGACGTGGACGCGGCCGTAGAGGCAGAGGCGGCCGAGCTGGGCGTCGAGGTCACCGCCTTCCAGTCGAACCTTGAGGGAGAACTGGTCGACTGGATCCAGGCCCGAGCGCCGGAAGTCGACGGCTGGCTGGTGAATGCCGGCGGCTTCACCCACACGAGCGTCGCGCTGCGCGACGCGCTCGTCGCCTCGGAGCGCCCGTTCGTCGAGGTGCACATCTCCAACGTGTTCGCCCGAGAGAGCTTCCGGCACACTTCCGTCCTCGCGGATGTTGCGGTCGGCGTGATCTCGGGCTTCGGCGCGATGAGCTATGTGCTGGGTCTGCGCGGCCTCGTGGGCCGGCTGGAGGGGAAGTGATCGACCGCCTGGCCTCTCTGCGGGCGGACGTCGCGGGAAGGCGCCTCACCGGGCTGCTTATGACTTACATGACGAATGTCCGGTACTTGAGCGGCTTCACAGGCTCGTCAGGGTTTGTTCTTCTTGAGCCGAAGCGGGCGACGCTGTTCACGGATTTTCGCTACGAGACGCAGGCGGCTGAAGAGATCGAACCCGGCGTGTTGCTTCATGTCGTGGCGGACGGCACGTGGGACGACCTGGCCGCGCTCCTGGCCGCCTCGCCGCCCGGACGGCGGTTCGGATTCGAGGCCGGCCATCTCTCGGTGGCCGAGCACGAACGACTGTCCGCCGCGTGCGACAGCGTGATCTGGGAGCCGACCGAAGGACTGGTCGAGGGTCGGCGAGCCGTGAAGGACGAGGCGGAGCTCGAGGCGATCGCCGCCGCCGTCGACCTGGCGGACCTGGTACTCGAGGGCTTTCACGGTGAGATCCGGCCCGGTGTAACGGAGTTCGAGCTGGCGGCGAAACTCGAGTACCGGCTCCGCTCCGCCGGGTCGGATTCGCTGCCGTTCGCGCCGATCGTGGCCTTCGGCGAGCGTTCGGCCTTGCCACACGCCACGCCGTCCGATCGGGTCCTGAATCGCGGCGAGCTCGTGTTGCTCGATTTCGGGGCCCGGGTGGACGGCTACTGCTCGGACATGACCCGTGTGTTCGTCGTAGGCCGAGCCGCCGAGTGGCAGCGAGAACTGCACGACTCCGTTCTCGCGGCGTGCGAGGCGGGCGTCGCAGCCGTGTCGGATGCGGCGACCGCGGCCGGGGTCGACGCGGCGGCGCGCGACGTGCTGGCGGCCGAGGGCCTCGCCGAGCGTTTCGGCCACAGCACGGGGCACGGCGTCGGCCTGGACGTGCACGAGGCGCCCCGCCTGCATCGCCGGGAGACGGGGCGCCTGGAGGCCGGCAACGTGGTCACGGTCGAGCCGGGCGTGTATCTTCCCGGCCAGGGAGGAATCCGCATCGAACAGGTCGTCGTGGTCGAATCCGGCGGCGGCCGCGTACTGACGCGTTCCTCGCCGGAGCTCATCGAACTCTGAACGATCCATATGGCAGATACATCAAATTTTCGTAACGGCATGGTGCTCGAGCTCGACGGCGAGCTCGTTCAGATCACCTACTTTCAGCACGTGAAGCCCGGCAAGGGCGGCGCGTTCGTCCGCACGAAGCTCAAGAGCGTTCTCACGGGCGGCGTCGTCGACCGAACATTCCGCTCGGGCGAGAAGGTCACGGAGGTGCGCCTGGTGCGGCGCCCCGTGCAGTATTCCTACACCGACGGCAACCTCTATTATTTCATGGATATGGAGACGTACGAGATGATCCCCATCGCCGCGGATACCATCGGCGAGGATCAGCTGCTGTACCTTCAGGAGAACATGGAGTGCGAGGGCCTGACGCGGGACGGCAAGGTGTTGTCCATCGAACTGCCGCAGTTCGTGGAGCTCGAGATCGTGAAGACCGATCCCGGGCTGCGCGGCGACACGGCGCAGGGTGGTACGAAGCCGGCGACGCTGGCGCCCGGCGCCGTCGTGCAGGTCCCGCTGTTCGTCGAACAGGGCGATGTCGTACGGGTCGACCGGACGGCCGACAAGTACCTCACACGGGTGACCACATGATCGATCTGGACTGGATTCAGCGACTCATCGACATGGTGGACGATTCGGACGTCGATTCGCTGGAGATCTCGAAGTTTGCGACGCGCGTACGGATCTCGAAATCGCCGCCGGTGCACGCGGGGGCGGGCGACAACGCCGCCGGCTCCGCGGCCACCGCGCCGGTACCGTCCGCCGCTCCGAAAGGGGTGTCCGCCGCCACGGAGGAAGCGCCCGCCGAGGAAGCGAAGCCGGCCGCCACGGCGAACACGACGGACGTCGAGTCGCCGATGGTCGGCACGTTCTATCGGGCGCCGGCCCCCGACGCGCCGCCCTACGTCGAGGTTGGCGATCACGTCGGGAAGGGGCAGACGCTCTGCATCCTCGAGGCGATGAAGCTCATGAACGAGCTCGAGGCGGAAGTCGCCGGGACGGTGCGAGAGATCTGCATCGGCAACGGCGAGCCCGTCGAGTACGGGCAGGTGCTCTTCCGCATCGAACCCGACTGACCGGCGCCGTGTTCGACAAGATCCTGATCGCCAACCGCGGCGAGATCGCTCTTCGGGTGATCCGCGCCTGCCGGGAGCTGGGGATTCATACCGTCGCCGTCTACTCGACCGCCGATCGCGACTCCCTCCACGTCCGGTTCTCAGACGAGGACGTGTGCATCGGTCCCCCTGCCGGGCGCGAGAGCTACCTGAACATCCCGCGGATCATCGCCGCCGCCGAGATCACGGCCGCGACGGCCATCCACCCCGGCTACGGCTTTCTCGCCGAGAACGCCGAGTTCGCGGAAATCTGCGATCGCTCGGGCTTCACGTTCATCGGCCCGACGGCCGAGATGATCCGCACCATGGGTGACAAGGCCGAGGCCCGCCGCACGATGATCGCGGCGGGCGTTCCGGTCGTGCCGGGCACGGAGGGCGCGATCGACGACCCGGACGAGGCGAAGGCCGCGGCCGCCGAGATCGGCTTCCCCGTGATGATCAAGGCGGCGGCCGGCGGGGGTGGGAAGGGCATGCGCGTGTGCCACGAGCCCGAGGGCTTCGACACGGCCTTCAACATGGCCCGCAACGAGGCGGCCAACGCCTTCGACGACCCGCGCGTCTACATCGAGCGGTTCGTCGACCGGCCGCGCCACGTCGAGATTCAGGTGCTGGGTGACCGGCACGGCAACTGCGTCCACCTCGGCGAGCGTGACTGCTCGATCCAGCGCCGTCATCAGAAGCTCATCGAGGAGGCGCCGAGCCCGGCCCTGACGCCCGAGCTGAGGGAGGCCATGGGCGAGGCGGCCGTGCGGGCCGCGAAGGCCATCGACTACTCGAACGCCGGCACCGTGGAGTTCCTGCTCGATCCGGCCGGGGAGTTCTTCTTCATGGAGATGAACACCCGGATCCAGGTCGAACACACGGTGACGGAGATGACGACCGGGGTCGACCTCGTGAAGCAGCAGATCCGCTCGGCGGCCGGAGAGGTGCTCGAGCTGCGGGAGCCGCCCGAGATGCGGGGCCACGCGATCGAGTGCCGGATTAACGCGGAGGACCCGTCGCACGACTTCCGGCCGTCACCGGGCACGATCACGGCCTTCCACGCCCCGGGCGGCCCGGGTGTGCGGATCGATAGCCACGTCTATGCCGGGTACCGCGTCCCGCCGTACTACGACTCCCTGCTCGGCAAGGTGATTGCCCACGGCGCGACGCGTCAGGAGGCCCTGGGCCGGGCGCGCCAGGCGCTGGAGGAGTTCATCATCGAAGGCGTGCACACGACGATCCCCTTCCTGCGCAAAGTCCTCACCCACGACGACTTCGTCGCCGGCAACGTCGACACGCACTTTCTCGAGCACTTCCGCTCGACGACGGGGTCGTGAACGAGCGGCAGCGGACCGAGGCCCTGGGCGTGGGCCTGCTGGCCCTCGCGCTCCTCCTGGCTCTCGCCATCGTCCCGCCGGTCCTGCGGGGCGGGGAGCCCGAGCCGAACCTGATCGGTCCGGCCGGTGCGATCCTCTCGCATCTGCTGATCAGCGGGATCGGCGGCTCGGCCGTACTCGCCGCCGTCGCGCCGCTGGTCTGGTCGATCCGCTGCTTCGATCGTCTCAGCAAGGACGCCGCGATCCGCTGGTCCATCTTCCTCGGAGTCACCGCTGTGTTCGTACCGACCGCCTGGTGGCTGGTGAGCCATTCGATGGGGGGCGAGGCGACCGGCGGCGGATGGCTCGGCGGGGCGCTCGGCGGAGTGCTCCTGCAGGGCTTCGGCGCCGTTGGAGCCCAGCTCATCGTGTTCGCGGTGCTGATCGCCCTGACCGTGCTGACCTTTGGCTGGTCGCCGGCTGAGAGCGCCGAGGCCGCCGCCCGCGGCGCCAGGGGCGGTGCGGTGGTGG
>Ga0055480_10000521_pt1 | contig 14436 bp, 9 predicted proteins | sample Muzzi_PWB_D2_FD_57935 | JGI IMG/M metagenome (GOLD analysis project Ga0055480, IMG submission 57935) | Wetland microbial communities from San Francisco Bay, California, USA, that impact long-term carbon sequestration - Muzzi_PWB_D2 | ecosystem: Environmental > Aquatic > Marine > Wetlands ... | reverse complement strand
CCACGACGGTGCCGAAGGAGGATGGTGTCACCGTCGTGGCGATCGATCCCGAGTTGTGGTTCCCGGACGTGAAGCCGGCCAACAACACCTGGCGCCCCGCGGCCGGCGCCGGAGGGGCTACAACTCCGCCATGACCTGCTGCACCAATTCGCTGTTGTTCTTGGTGCGCTTCATGAGGGTAAGGAGTTGGGACATCGCATCGATGGCAGGAAGGTCGGCCAGTCGATGCCGGAGATACCGTGACGCCTCGAGGCTTTCGGGAGAGAGGAGCCGTTCCTCCTTCCGGGTGCCCGAGGCGTTGAGGTCGATCGCCGGGTAGATCCGCCGTTCGGCGATCTCGCGACTCAGCACCAGTTCGCTGTTGCCGGTCCCCTTGAACTCCTCGAAGATCACCTGATCCATCCGGGAATCGGTGTCGATGAGGGTCGTCCCGATGATCGTGAGCGACCCGCCCCCCTGGGCGGGCTCGACGTTTCTGGCGCTCCCCAAGAACTTCTTGGGCCGGTCGAGGGACGAGGCATCGAGGCCCCCCGACAGCGTCCGGCCGGTGCCGCGCTCCACCGTGTTGTGCGCCCGAGCCAGACGCGTGATCGAATCCAGGATGATGATCACGTCCTCACCCTGCTCCACGCGCCGCCGGGCCCGCTCCAACACGAGGTGCGCGATGGCGATGTGGCGCGAGGCGGGGTAATCGAAGCTGCTAGCAATCACCTCCCCGAAGCCGCACATCTCCATCTCCGTGACCTCCTCGGGACGCTCATCCACTAGCAAGATGAGGAGGAGGGCCTCCGGGTAGTTGGTCACCAGGCCCTGGGCGATCGCCTGGAGGGCCATCGTCTTCCCCGCCTTGGCGGGGGCCACGATGAGCGCCCGCTGTCCCTTCCCGAGGGGGCACATCAGGTCGATGATGCGGTTGGTGTAGTCCGCGCCCCCAAACCGCTTCATCTCGCAGTCGAGAAGGAGTTGTTCGTTGGGGTGGATGGCGGCGAGCCGGTTGAACTCGGGCCGGCTCTTGACGGTGTCCGGGTCCCGTCCGTTGACGGACTCGACCCGGTTGAGCGGCGGGCTCTTGCCGCGTCCCGGCGACTTCCCAACACTCCCCCAAATCTCGTCTCCGGTGCGAAGGCCGAAGTCGCGGATCAGGCGTTGGCGGACATAGACGTCCCCACCGGAGGGGAGGTAGTTGGCATCACGGCGGCGGAGAAAGCCCGCACCATTGTCGGTTAGCTCGAGAATACCGAGCGACTCGGAAGTACTCACAGGCTCCTGCGTCTGATAGAGATCCTCAGGGCGGGGACGGCCCCGGCCTGGGCGGAAGGCGGCAAGGGCCGCCCGGCGATGGGTTGAGGTTCCTAATGATAACCCCGTTTTGCCCTCGGTTGGAGGCAGGGCACCGGGGGGACCGCGGCTCGACCGGACCGCGGGGGGGCACTATCTTCCGGGCCCGTTTGCCACTGCAGCTGGAGCCCCATGTTGCACCTCTTGCGCAATGCCGAGGTCTACGCGCCGACCCCCCTCGGGCGTCGCCATCTCCTCGTGGCCGGCGAGCGGATCGTCTGGCTCGGTCCCGATCCTCCGGTGCTCCCCCCGGCCCTCGGCGTCATCGAGCGTGACCTCGGCGGCCTCCGTGTAATCCCGGGGCTCATCGATTGCCACGTCCACATCACCGGTGGGGGCGGCGAGTCTGGAGCTCGGAGCCGGGTCCCGCCGCTGGCCGTCGGGGCGCTGGCCCGAGGTGGCATTGGCACCGTGGTCGGCCTCTTGGGCACGGATGACACCACGCGGGACGTCGCCTCGCTCCTTGCCACCACCCGGGGGCTCGTGGAAGACGGTCTCTCGGCCTACTGCCTGACCGGCGGCTACCACGTCCCACCCCGCACCCTCACCGGAGACGTCCGGGGTGATATCGTCCACGTCGACCGGATTCTCGGGGTGGGAGAGGTCGCCATCAGTGACCACCGATCGAGTCAGCCCAGTCTTCGGGAACTCCTCCGTCTGGCCGCGGACGCCCACGTGGCGGGGATGATGACTGGGAAGGCGGGCATCCTCCATCTCCACGTGGGAGATGGGGCGCGGGGCCTCGAGATGATCCGGCAGGCGCTGACGCAGAGCGAGCTCCCGCCACGGGTGTTCAATCCGACTCATATTAATAGAAGGCGCGGGCTCTTCGAGGAGGCCCTTGCCCTGGCCCGGGGCGGCTCGACGGTCGACATTACGGCGTTCCCGGTCGCCGAGGGGGAGGATGCCTGGTCGGCGGCCGAGGCACTGATCCGGTACCTCGACAGCGGGGCACCGCCCGAGGGCGTGACCGTGAGTTCGGACGGGGGCGGATGCCTCCCTCGGTTTGACCGGGAGGGGCGGGTGATCGAGATGGACGTCGGCCAGCCCCGCGCTCTGATCGAGACGCTTCACGCGCTGGTGTGTGCCGGCCAGCCGTTGGAACGGGTCCTCCCGGCGTTTACCAGCAACGTGGCACGGATTCTCCGGCTGGCGCGGAAGGGGCGGATCGCCGTCGGCGCCGATGCCGATCTCGTGGTCCTCGACCCTCAGGGAGCGATTCGAGACGTGATGACTCGCGGACGGTGGCAAGTGGAAGACGGCGTCCTGCGCGTGCCCGGGCTCTTTCAGGAGGTGCGCGGATGACCCCGGCGCCAATCCCCCACGGCGAGGGGCGGGGATACATCATCCCCGTCGGCGGTGCGGAGGAGAAGATCCGGGACCCCGCCATTCTGGCCCGCTTTGTCGACCTGGCGGGCGGTCGTCACGCTCGGATCGCGATCATCCCAACGGCCTCGACTTTGGAGGATACCGGGGAACGCTACGAAGCGATCTTCAACGATCTCGGGGTGGATCGGGCCCGGACCTTCCGGTTCGACACGCGGGCCGACTGCGAACGGGAGGACTACCTCCACAAGCTCGAGCGGGCGACGGGGGTGTTCCTGACTGGCGGCAACCAGCTCCGCCTCAGCACCACCCTCGGCGGAACGCCGGTGGCCAAGGTGCTGCGGGCCCGGAACGCGGAAGGCGTACCGGTGGCGGGCACCTCTGCGGGGGCGGCGTTCCTCTCGGAGCACATGATTGCCTTCGGGAAGGAGGGTCCGTCCCCTTCGGCGGACAAGGTCACCCTGGCCCCCGGACTAGGACTCACGAATCGGGTGATCGTCGACCAGCACTTCCGCCAGCGGGGTCGGCTGGGTCGGCTCTTGGCGGCGCTGGCCTACAATCCGTTTGCCGTCGGGCTCGGGTTGGACGAGGACACCGCAGCCTTCATCGGGCCGGACGACCGTGTGGAGGTGCACGGGAGCGACGCGATTACGGTCGTCGATCCATCGGATGTCGAGTACACCTCAATGGATTCGGCCCACGAGCACGATCCGGTCTGCATCATCGGGGTCCGGCTCCACATCCTCACGGAGGGCGCCTCCTTCCATCTCACCACGCGGACGGCCAGCGCCCCGGCCAGGGCGTCGTGATACCCATGGACATCCGTCAGCGGTCGGTCTACCAAGGCCCGAACCTCTACGCCCATTTCCCGGTCATCCGGCTGGTTCTGGACTTGGGCGAGCTAGAGGCGTGGCCTACCCGGCGATTGGGCGACGAGTTCGTCTCGCCGCTCTTGGGGCGGCTCCCGGGGCTCGGAGAGCACGGCTGCTCGTACGGGACGCCAGGCGGATTCATCCGCCGCCTGAGGGAGGACGAGGGTACCTGGCTCGGCCATGTCTTGGAACATGTGGCGATCGAGCTTCAGAACATGGCGGGTGAGCGGGTCACCTTTGGAAAGACGCGCTCGACCGGGACGCCGGGGGAGTACGACGTCGTCTACCAGTACGAACAGGCGGAGGTGGGCCTCGAGGCGGGGAAGCTCGCCCTGGCGCTGCTCCACGCACTCCTCCCGGTGGAGCTCCGTCCGGTGGGGGCGGACGCCTTCGATTGGGTCCAGGAGCGCGAGGCGTTCATTCGCTTTGCTCAGCGCCGCGCCCTGGGCCCCAGTACGGCCTCACTGGTGCACGCCGCCGAGGCCCGCGACATCCCGTGGATCCGGCTGAACCAATACAGCCTGGTGCAATTTGGCCATGGCCGATTCCAGCAGCGTATTCAGGCGACGGTGACCAGCCGGACCCCGCACATCGCGGTGGAGATCGCTTCCGACAAGGAGGAAACCCACCGGATCCTGGAAACGCTGGGCCTCCCCGTGCCAAAGCAACGACTGGTCTATAGCGAGGAGGAGGCGCTCCGGGAGGCGCAGCGGGTCGGCTACCCGGTGGTCATCAAGCCGCTCGATGCCAATCACGGGCGAGGGGTGTCGCTCAACCTGACAACCGATGAAGAAGCGCGGAAGGCGTACGGCCAGGCACGACAGCACAGTCGGGCCGTCCTCATCGAGAGCTATCTCACAGGCTTCGATCACCGGATGCTGGTGATCAACGGTGGCCTGGTGGCGGTCTCCAAGCGGGTGCCTGGGCATGTCGTGGGGGACGGCGCGAGTACGGTCGAGCAGCTCGTGGAGGTGGTCAACCGGGACCCGAGGCGCGGCGTCGGACACGAGAAGGTCCTGACCCGCCTGGAGTTCGATTATCAGGCGGACCGACTCCTGGCGCTGCGTGGCTACACCCGCACGTCCGTCCCGGCAGAGGGGGAAGCGGTATACCTCCGCTCCACCGCCAATTTGTCTACCGGCGGGACAGCGATTGATGTGACCGACCTGGTGCACCCGGACAACGCCGAGCTGGCGATTCGCGCCGTCACGGCCATCGGCCTGGACGTGGGTGGGGTGGACTTCCTCACCGACGACATCAGCCAATCCTACAAGGAGCACGGCGGCGGCATCTGTGAGATCAACGCGGCGCCTGGATTCCGGATGCATGTCGCGCCCAGCGAGGGCAAACCACGGGATGCTGCCGGTCCCGTGCTGGACATGCTGTTTCCTCCCGGGACCCCGGCGCGGATTCCGATCGCGGCGGTCACCGGCACCAATGGCAAGACGACGACGGCGCGGATGCTGGCGCACATCTACAAGCTAGGGGGGAAGGTCGTGGGACTCACCAGCACCGACGGGGTCTACATCAACGGACAACGTACGGTCGCCGGCGACATGACCGGGCCCGTGGCCGCCCGAATGGTGTTGAGCGATCCGCACGTGGAGGTCGCCGTCCTCGAGACCGCGCGCGGCGGGCTCCTTCGGGCGGGGATGGGCTATCGCTACTGTGATGTCGGCGCCTGCCTCAACGTCCAGCCCGACCACCTTGGGCTCAACGGGATCGAGACGCTCGAACAGCTGGCGGAGATCAAGCGCATCGTGGTCGAGGTGGCCCGGCAGGCGGCGGTCCTCAATGCGGACGACCCGCTCTGTCTTCGGATGGCCGACTACTCCGAGGCCGAACACCTGTGCTACGTGACGATGAGCGCGGAGCACCCGCTGGTGCGAGAACACGTCCGCGCCGGCGGGCGCGGTGTCGTGCTGGAGGCGGGGATCAACGGTCAGATGATTACGATCTACGACAAGGGAACGCACATCCCCCTCCTCTGGACCCACCTCATCCCCGCCACCCTCGAGGGGCGCGCGCTGCACAACGTCCAGAACGCGATGTTCGCGGCCGCGATGGCGTATTCGATGGGCGTCAAGCTCGAGGACATCCGGCACGGCCTCCGGACCTTCGACACGACCTACTTCCAGGCCCCCGGCCGCACCAATGTGTTCGACGAGCACCCCTTCAAAGTCATTCTCGACTACGGGCACAACGCCCCCGCGGTGGAAGCGATGGTGCGGTTGGTGGACCGCCTCGAGCCGTCCGGGCGCCGCATCGTCGTGGTGGCAGCCCCGGGCGACCGGCGGGACGAAGACATCCGCGACATTGCCACGGCGTGCGCCGGCCACTTCGATTACTACATCTGCCGCCGGGACGACCGCCTCCGCGGCCGCGGCCCCGAGGACATCCCCAACCTTCTCCGCGAGACCCTCGTCGCCGCGGGCGTACCGGAGGAACGGATCGCCGTCATCCCGGACGAGATCGAAGCGGTCGACCGGGCGCTCCGGATGGCCGAGGCCGGGGACCTGCTGTTGATCTTTGCCGACGCGGTCACCCGTTCGTGGAAGCAAGTCATCCATTTCGAGGTCGATGCGAGCGCGCCGCCCACGGAGTCGCGGCCCCCCACGCCGCCGCCGCCCATTCCCATCCCGGTCAGCCCCGACCTCCAGTCGTGGGACACGCTCGTGCGAGATGAGCGCGGGGTACGGGTGGCACGGGAAGAGGACGATTGACGTAGGCGATGGCGTCCCTCATCGACTCCCGTCGCCTCACCGGCCCCAACTTGGCCTGGGACCGACCGGGCGCCGTCCTCGACGTCGCACTGGAGCCGCAGGAGGCCGAACCCGCCATCGCCGCCTGGCGCGAGGCCGTGGGTCGGATGCTCGACGCGGTGGGATGGGCCGAGGAGGAATGTCGCGTCCGCCGCTTCGGCGGGGGGGCCAGCCTCGTGATCAGCGCGCCCGACGATGTCCTCTACGCCGCCACCGAGGTGAACGAATACGCCTGGGCCGCGGCAGAGGCGGCGCTCGCGGGTACGGTGGCTCCTGGGTTCTCCGGCGAGGCCGCCCGGCTCCGCGGGCTCATCGTCAAAGAGCAGCGCCCCGCGATCCGGACACTGGCGCAGGCCGCCCTCGAGCGCAGCGTGACCTGCCTCCGGGACGACGACGCCGTATCGGTAGGCACCGGGGCGGGCGCGATGACCTGGCCGGTCGACCGCGTGCCGGAGCCCGGCGAGGTCCCCTGGGACACCGTGTTTGATGTCCCCGTCGTCTTGATCACAGGCTCCAACGGAAAGACGACCTCCGTTCGACTCCTGGCCGCCGTCGTGAAGGCGGCCGGAATGACGGCGGGGTCAACCTCGACGGACGCCATTCGAGTCGGTGGCGACGTGGTGGAGGAGGGAGATTGGGCCGGGCCAGGCGGCGCCCGCCGCGTCCTCCGCGACCGACGGGTCCAGGTCGCCATCCTGGAGACGGCACGCGGCGGGATCCTGCGACGCGGTCTTGCGGTGCGCCGGGCCACCGCGTGCCTGGTGACCAACGTCGCCGCCGACCACCTCGGCGAATTCGGGATTCGGTCGGTGGCGGACGTGGCCCAGGCCAAGTTGGTCGTGGCTCGGGCGCTCGACCCGGCCCGCGGACTGCTCATCCTCAACGCAGATGATGCCTCGCTCGTGGCGGCGGCGGACGGCCTCGCCGTCCGGCGCTGTTACATCAGCGCCGAGGCGGAGAATCCCATCGTCCGTTCCCATCGTTCGACAGGCGGGATGGCCGCGGTGTTGGCAGGTGGGGAGCTCCGACTCTGCGATGGCACGGGGGCCACACTCGTCACGACCGTCGATCGCGTGCCTCTCACCCTCGGCGGGCTGGCGCGGTACAACGTGCGGAACGCCCTGGGTGTCATCGCCATGGCACGCACCATCGGCATCTCGCCGGAGGCCATCGCGAGCGGCCTCGCCGGCTTCCACCCCACGCGAGAAGACAATCCGGGCCGCCTCAACATCTTTGACCTGGGTGGGGTCACCGCGATCGTCGACTTCGCCCATAACCCGCACGGCATGGCCGCGCTGGGAGACTTGGCGGCGGCGATGCCCGCACGGCGCCGGCTGCTCCTCATCGGCCAGGCAGGCGACCGCGATGACGATTCCATTCGGGAGCTCGCCCGGGCAGGATGGGCCCTCCGGCCGGACGCCGTCGTGATCAAGGAGATGGTGAAGTACCTGCGGGGACGAGAGCCGGGGGAGATCCCGGAGTTGATCACCGGGGCGCTCCGGGCCGCCGGCGCTCCTGCGGACGTGCTGCATCGCACCGAATCCGAACTCGCCGGGGTGCGCCTCGCCCTGGCGTGGGCGCGTCCCGGCGACCTCCTCCTCCTTACCACGCACGAGAGCCGCGACGAGGTGCTGGCGCTCCTCGAGGACCTTGCCGGGATGGGCTGGACGCCCGGCGCTGTCCTCCCCGCGGCTCCCCCGGTGGGTACCTAGCCGGCCCGTTCCCCCGCGAGGCTATCCCGAAGCGCGTCGCCCAACATCGTGAAGGCTATGACGACGATGACGAGCATGATTCCCGGGATCGCGGCCACCCACGGCGCGTTGACAATCGTATCCCGACCCGAGGCGATCATGGTTCCCCAGGATGGCGTTGGGGGCTGCACGCCGAGCCCGAGGAAGCTGAGCCCCGCCTCGAGGAGAATGGCGTTCCCGACGCCGAGACTCCCCGCGACGATCACCGGAGTCAACGCGTTGGGGAGGATGTGCCGCGCCAGGACACTGCCGCCACGGGCGCCGAGTGCGTCGGCGGCCTGTACGAAGGGACGCGCGCGGAGCCCACGGACTTCGGTGTAGACGAGCCGCGCGATCGACATCCACCCGGTGACGCCCAGGACGATGATCACCAGGAGGGCGCTCGGCTGCCACAAGGCCGCCAGGAGCAGGAGGATCACCACCCGAGGAAGCGCCAAAGCAAAGTCGGTCGCTCCCATGAGCGGGGGGCCCAGGCGGCGTTCCCAGAAGGCCGCTGCTCCGCCGATTCCTACACCGATCACGACGGACACGGCCATCGCGAGGATGCCCACGCCGAGCGATACCCGGGCGCCGTAGAGCAGCCGGGCCCACACGTCGCGGCCAAAGCGGTCGGTGCCCAGAAGGTGGAACACTCCGAGAGGGTCGCGGGTCAGCGGTGCGAGGAAGCGGGTCCGGACCACGTCGACCTGAGCGGAGGGGTCGCTCCCCGCGAGCCAGGGGGCGAGCACCGCGAGGAGGATCATGGCCCCCACGGCGATGAGGCCAAACCGTCCCCGTCGATCGTGCCAAAGCTCACGCATGCCGTCTCCCCTCGTGACGAATCCGCGGGTCGGCCCAGGCGACGGCGGCGTCGGCCAAGATGTTGCCGATCACCACCAGGACCGCGCTCACCGCGGTGGCGGCCATCACCACCGGATAGTCGCGTGCCTGGACGGCCTCCACGAGCACCCGGCCCACTCCCGGCCAGGCAAAGATCGCCTCGATGAAGACGGCGCCCGAGAAGAGGGCGGGGAGGGAGAGGCCCAGGAGCGTGAGCAGCGGGAGGCTGGCGCCGCGAAGGGCATGGCGCAGGAGGACCCGCCGCCGCGACAGGCCGCGCGCTCGCGCTACCAGGACGTAGGGCTGGTCGAGGACGTCCAGCATCGCCCCACGGACGAACCGCGCGGTCCCTCCCGCACCGATCACGGTGAGGGTGATGAGGGGGAGGGCCAGATGACGAAGCCGGTCGGCCGCCTGCGCCCATCCGGTCAGAAAGTCGGCGTCGAGGCCGGCCGCGCCAAAGGCGGGGAGTACCTTGAGCCAATAGGTGAATACCATCACGAGCATCAGCCCCAGCCAGTAGCCCGGGATCGCAAAGAGCGTGACGGTGACCACGGAGAGTATCGTGTCCACCGGCCGGCCGCGCCGGACGGCTTGGAACACCCCGATGAGGATTCCCGCCAGGTAGCTTCCCACAATCGACAGCCCCACCAGGAGGAGCGTCGCCGGCCACGCGTCCGCGATCATCCCGCCGACCGGACGTCCGGTGGCGATGCTGGTTCCCCAGCGGCCTCGGGCAAAATCGCCCAGCCAGCGGCCATATTGCTCAGGGAGGGACCGGTCGAGCCCGGCGGCGTGCCGGAGAGACGCGATCTGCTCCGCGGTTGCCCGGGGGCCAAGGAGCCGGATGACCGGGTCCCCGGGGGCGACGCGGAGGAGCACGAAGGTGAGGGAGACGACGCCGAGGACGATCAACGCCCCGATCGCCGCGCGGCGGAGGAAGTGGGCCAGCATCCTCCGAATCTGCGCCCGCCGTGGTGACCAGCGCCAGGGAGGCCGTATCTTCCATCCGGTGCGCCCTCTCGCTCCCCTCTTCGTCCTCCTCGCCGGCGCTACGGCCTGTCACCCGGCCGCAGCGGATCGCGGCGCGACCGTGCTATTCGCCTCCGGTGCCGACCTCCAGAGCGCCAACCCCATTATCACGGTACATCCGCTGGCCAAACTGGTGCAGAAGTACGTTCTCCTGACGACCCTGCTTCGATACGACAGCGCGCTGACTGTCACACCCTACCTCGCGCGGCGCTGGGAGTGGTCCGACGATCGGCGGCTCCTGACGTTGCACCTCGCAACCGACGTCCGGTGGCACGACGGGTCGCCCACGACGGCGGCGGACGTCGCCTGGACATTCAGCACGGCGATGGATCCCGCCGCGGGGTACCCCAGGCACAACGAGTTGGCGGAGTGGGACGCACCCAGGATCCTCGACGACTCAACCGTGGTCCTGTCCTTTCGGCATCCCGCCTCGGGCATCCCGGACGTGCTCACGGATCTCGCCATCCTCCCCGCCCGCGCCTTCGAAGGCGTCGCCGCCACTCAGCTCCGGCAGGCGTCGTGGAACCGAGCTCCCGTGGGGAACGGCCCCTTCAGGTTCATCGCGCACGAACCCAATCGTCGATGGATCTTCGAGGCCAATGAGGCCTTCCCGGCCTCCCTCGGCGGGCCACCGCGGCTCCGTCGGTTCATCGTCGTGGTCGTGGATGAGCCCACCACGAAGTTGGCGGCGCTGACGGCGGGCGAGCTGGATTTCGCCGGCATCTCACCGGCGCACGCCGCCTTCGTGCGGCGGGACCGACGCCTGGCGGTGGTCGACTACCCGCTCTTCTTCACCTACGGCATGGTATTCAACACGCGGCGGCCACCCTTTGACGATCTCGCCGTCCGGCGGGCCGTGTCGCTTGCCATCGATCGGCAGGCGATCATCGACGGATACCTCTTCGGCTTCGGAGCTCCGGCCGGGTCCGCGGTCCCGCCGGGGATTCCCAGCCGGCTGGCGATTCCGCCACCGTTGCCGAACCGCGCCGCCGCCCGCGCCCTCCTGGACGGGTCTGCCCCGGCGTTCGAGATTCTCACCGTCGGAAGTGGGGAAGCGCCGCTCGAGCAGATGATCCAGGCGCAGCTTCGCGAGGTCGGCGTGACTGCGACCATTCGGCAGCTGGAATTGTCCGCCTTCCTCGACAGGGTGTACGGCCCCAGTCACGACTTCACCGCCGCGGTCATGGGTATCCCCGGCGATCTGGGGCTCGGCTTTCTCGGACCGCTCGTGGAGTTGACCGGCTTGGCCGGCGGAGGCGGCGTGGAATCGACCCAACGCCTCCTCGACGACTCGGTCGGGGTGGCCTTCCTGTACCACGCCCGCGGAGTCCAGGGGATGAACCGTCGGGTGGAGGGCGTCCGGATGGACCTCCGGGGCGAGCTCCCCACGATCGCCCGCTGGCACGTGGCTGGCCTGGAGACGCCGTGATCCCGCGGACCGTGATGCGAGCCCCGGTGCGGCTCGACTTCGCCGGCGGGTGGACGGATGTCCCACCCTTTGCCGAACGCGAAGGTGGGGCGGTCGTCAATGCTACGATCGATCTCCCCGTGGAGGTGGTCCTGGAGGGCCGCGGTTCGGGGATCACCCTCGAGGCGCGCGACCTCGGGCGATCACTCTCCGTGGCCCGGCGGGAAGAGCTGACCGGCCGGGGCGACCTAGCCCTCCTTACCGCCGCCGTCCTCCGATGGCCGCTCTCGGGCGGCCTGTCGCTCACTACCAGCGCCGCCGCGCCGGTGGGCTCGGGACTCGGCACCAGCGGTGCGCTCGATGTCGCGCTCGCCGCGGCGTTCACCCGGGCCACCGGACTCGATCCAACGCCGGCCGAGTTGGCGGAACTCGGGTATCATCTGGAGGCTGTCGACGTCGGGCTTGCCGGAGGACGGCAGGATCAGTACGCCGCGGCGCTCGGAGGGATCAACCTCCTCCACTTCCGCGGGGCGACAGTGGAGGTCGCCCGGCTGGAAATCTCCAGCGCCCTCGCTGCCGAGCTGGAACGACGCTTGGTCGTATGCTACCTCGGCGAGTCGCGCGTGTCGGGAAAGGCCATCGCTCGCGTCATGAACGCGTACCGACAAGGCGTGAGCACGGTGGTGGACGCGCTCCGGGCGATGCGATCTCTGGCTGGCGTGGTGGCCGATGCCCTGATGGCGGGCGATCTTCCCACCGTCGGTGCCGTCCTCTCGGACAACTGGCGCTGCCAACAGGCCTTGGATGAGGGGATGTGCACGCCCGCCATGGCCCGTCTCGACCAGGCCATGCGGGCCGCCGGCGTGCTCGGCGGGAAGGCCGCCGGTGCCGGTGCGGGTGGTTCGATGTTCTTTCTGACGGGCGACGATCCCCGCGCCGCGCATCGCGCCGCCGAGTCGTGCGGGGCCATCATTCTCCCGGTGCTCTTGACCGATCGGGGAGTACACGCATGTTGACCGCCGAAGACCTCGCGCACCGGAACGAGACAATCGCCGATTCACCCTCCCTTCGGGCCCTTCGGAGCCGGCTCGGTCAGCGCGCGGAGCGGCTGTTGACGGATGACCTCCGATTCCCGGATCAGAAGGCTCTCCTCTCGGTGGACGGAGGCGTCTGCCCTGGAGACGGTGCGGCGCTCCGATTCGATCCGTGGTCGCCCGACCGGCACACCTGCCCGCGGTGCGGCGAGATCCACCAGGGCGACCGGCATGACCGATGGTGGGCCCGGTTCCAACATCTCTGGCTGGCCGAGCGGTCCGTGCACTTGGCCAGTCTGGCCGTTCTGGGTGAGGTGCAGGCGGCGCACCGGGCTCGCGACATCCTGTCGTGGTACGCCGAGCGCTATCATGCGTTTCCCAACCGGGACAACGTGCTTGGCCCGAGTCGTTTGTTCTTCTCCACTTACCTGGAGTCCATCTGGCTCAGTCACATGCTGTTGGCGGCGTGGCTCCTCCGGGTAGGGGGGCTCCTCGAGGGCGGCCTCGGCGAGAGGGTGTCGGGGATGGCCGATGACGCGGCCAATCTGATCGGCGAGTTCGATGAGGGCTTCTCCAATCGGCAGACCTGGCACAACGCAGCCCTCGCTGCCGTTGCGGTATGGTTCGAGGACGAGGCGCTGGCCCACCGGGTCATCGAGGGGCCTACCGGCCTCATCGCTCATCTGATCCACGGTTTCGGGGACGATGGGCTCTGGTATGAGGGCGAGAACTACCACTTCTTTGCCTGGCAGGGTCTCCTCTACGGGTCGGGATGGACGCGCCTCGCCGGGGTGGATTTCTTTCAGGAACCCGAGCTGGTTCCCCGAATGCAACGCATCCTCACGGGCCCGATTGCCACTGCGCTTCCGGACGGCACCTTCCCGGCGCGAAAGGACTCACGCTTTGGAGTTTCCCTCGCCCAGCCGATGTACCTCGATGCGTGGGAGACGACGCTTGCTCGCCTCCAAGAGGCTGGAGGCGAGGATGCGGAAGCGGCCGGGTGGCTCGCCCACCTCTATGACTTGCCCGCCCAACCGGCGCTCCTCGCCGACAGCTATCTCGATGAGGTGGACCAGCCGGCACCCGAAGTGCGTTCGCGCGCCGACCTGTCCTGGCGCGCCCTCCTCGAAGCCCTCCCCGAGCTCCCGGACGAGCCGTACCCCGACCCCCCCAGCCAACTCCTCGAGTCACAGGGGGTGGCGATCCTTCGCCACGAGGAGCGGTATGTCGGCCTCGAGTGCGGCCCCTATGGCGGCGGCCACGGGCACCCGGATCGCCTCCATCTTACTCTCGCCGCGGATGGCGTCCTCTGGTTGCCGGATCCTGGGACGGGATCCTATGTGGAGGGGGACCTCCATTGGTATCGCTCCACGCTGGCACACAACGCCCCGATGCTGGACGGCGTCTCACAGGCGCCCGGCGACGCCACCTGCCGCGCGTTCGACGAGTCGGAGGGGTGGCGTTGGGTGAGCGGAGTCTACGGTGACCTGGCTCGAACGGTCGTCGACGGGCCCGATCATGTCGTGGACCTCGTCGAGTCGACCTACGGCGAGCCCCATGCCCTGGACGTGCCGTGGCACGTTCAGGGCGAGATGACGACCCTCTCGCCGGGGGAGTGGCGGTCGGTACCCTGTGGGTTTCCCCATATCACTGCCGCGGAGCGCTTCCATCCGGCCGGTGACGATCCCATCCTCGTGCGTTGGCGAACCGGAGAGGCAAACCTCACGGCGGCCTTTGCCTTCTCCGGTGAACTCTGGTGTCTCACCGGCCCCGGCCTCCCGGGAGCCGTCGATCCGGCGACATTCCTCCTTGCGAGAATGCAGGGCGCGCACCTTCGTGCCGTGACCCTGCTCGTCCCAGGCACGGATGCCGATCGGCTTCAGTTGAACGTGGATGGGGATCAGATCACCGTTCGGGTTGGAGAGACGTCCGCCGTCCACCAGGTCGTGACCGGGGGGTGGCAGGTCCAGGCCGGGGGGGCTCGGGCCCGCCTCGAGGGCGTTCGCCCGCCGCCGCCGCGGGCCCGGCCGCTCATTTATCGGGAGCCTCCCCTGACCGTGAGTGCCATGATCCCCTGGGTGGCGACCCACCCGG
>Ga0055480_10000513_pt1 | contig 14497 bp, 8 predicted proteins | sample Muzzi_PWB_D2_FD_57935 | JGI IMG/M metagenome (GOLD analysis project Ga0055480, IMG submission 57935) | Wetland microbial communities from San Francisco Bay, California, USA, that impact long-term carbon sequestration - Muzzi_PWB_D2 | ecosystem: Environmental > Aquatic > Marine > Wetlands ... | reverse complement strand
TACCACGGGTTCAGAGCACCGTGAAACGGCTCGACCTCCTGCTTCATAGGTTCACCCGGCGCGGAGTGGCTACTGCTGGGCAACGACTCAGCGTTGCCGCGATGCACGTCGGGCATTACGCTACGCGGCGCGTACGGGGCGCCTGCTGCGGATGCGAATTGAACACCTGGAGGATTCGTATGTTCGATCATTGTAGTGCTGTCGGTCCTGACAGTGCTGGACAAAGTAGCGCCCTTGCGACATTGCGGCGGGGCACAGACGGTGTTCTCGGGCCAACCGTGCTCCAGGGCCGCTTCCTGACGGGCGCGGTACTGATGACTTTGCGCTGTATGTGTGGGCCCTTCACTAGGCGGAGGGCGTCATCCCCGCACTGCGTCGCTTTCGCGGTCGTGACGTTGGCTTTGGGGTTCCTGTCCCTGTCCGGTTGCAAGCAGGCGGACAAACAGACCGACGACGGCACGAAGACGATCGGTGTCACGCTGCTGACTGTTCAGCACCAGTTCTATCAGGATCTTCGCGGCGGGTTGGAGGACGAGGCCGAGAAGCATGGATACAAGCTGCTTATCAGTACGGCCGAGTTCGATCCGGCGCGGCAGGCGAATCAGATCGACGAGTTTATCGTGCAGAAGGTGGACGCACTCGTGGTGTGTCCGTGTGATTCGCGCAGCGTGGGCGCCAGCATTCTCGCGGCGAACGACGCGGGGATTCCCGTGTTTACGGCCGACATCGCCAGCACCGCGCCGATCGGCAAGGTCACGGCGCACATCGCCTCAGATAATGTGGCCGGTGGTCGCGAGGCGGCCAAGCTGCTCGCCAAGGCCATCGGTGGTGCGGGAAAGGTGGTCATTCTCTCTCATCCGGAGGTCGCCAGCGTCACCGATCGAGTCAGCGGCTTCAAGCAAGAGATCGCTGGCTATGCCAAGATCGAAGTGGTGGCGGAGCTTTCGGCCAACGGCAAGCGCGACAAGGCCGTCCGCGTGATGGAGGATCTTCTCCAGGCGCATGACGATCTTGTCGGCGTGTTCGGAATCAACGACGACTCGGCACTCGGCGCGTTGGCGGCGATTGAGGCCGCGGGTAAGCTTGGGAAGATCAAGATTGTCGGCTACGATGCCACGCCCGAGGCACGCTCGAAAATCAAAGCCGGTGCCATCTACGGCGATGTCATTCAGCATCCGCGAAAAATCGGCGCACTGACCATCGCCACCATTTACGATCATCTGGAAGGACGCTCCACGCCGGCCTCGATTCCCGTGGAAGTCGGCACCTACACGGCGGATTCGCCCTGACCCTCCATGCCGAACGATCCACCTCGAATTCGGTTCCGCGATGTCACGAAGACGTTCCCTGGCGTGCGGGCGCTCGATGAGGTGAGCTTCGATGTACAGCCCGGATGCGTCCATGCCCTAGTCGGTGAGAACGGCGCCGGCAAGAGCACGCTGGTGAAGATTCTGGCGGGCGCCCACGCGATCGGCGGCGGTTCCATCGAGCTGGACGGAAGGCCCGTCCGAATCCGCGATGCCCGTCATGCGCAGTCGCTGGGCGTGGCGACTGTCTATCAGGAATTCAATCTCGTGCCCGATCTATCGGTCAGCGAGAACGTGTATCTCGGGCGCTGGCCGCGATCGCGCCTTCTCCGCACGATCCGCTTTCCGGAGTTGCACGATCGGGCAGGGCGTCTCTTCGACGAATTGGAACTCGACGTTCCGGTTCGTGCCTTGGTCAGTACGCTGAGCGTGGCGCAGCAACAGATGGTCGAGATCGGCAAAGCGCTATCGTTGGATGCACGTATCCTGGTGTTGGACGAGCCCTCGGCCGTCCTGACACCGCACGAGCTTGCGGCGCTTTTTCGCCTCGTACGGCGGCTGACGAATCGAGGTGTCAGCGTCCTGTACATTTCGCATCGGTTGGATGAGATCTTCGCGCTGGCGGACCACGTGACAGTCCTGCGCGATGGTCGTCACATCTCCACGCGACCTATCAGCGACGTGCATCGCGACGCGTTGATCATCGAGACGGTGGGGCGATCATTGGATCAGGAGTTTCCCACGCGCGAGGATCGGAGAGGCGGCGTCGTGCTTCGTGTTGAAGGCCTGTCCGCGCGCGGCGCGTTTGACGAAGTCTCTTTCGACATGCGCGCAGGTGAGGTCTTTGCTTTGACGGGGCTCGTCGGCTCGGGGCGATCTTCAGTGGCCAAGGCCGTGTTTGGGGCTTTGCCGGTCACCGGCGGTCGTGTTCTCGTCGACGGTGCGAAGGGTCCGTTTCCTTCGCCGCGTGCTGCGCAACGCGCCGGCGTTGCGTTTTTGCCCGAGGACCGCAAGCGTGAGGGGCTTCTGCTGGAACGGCCCCTACGGGAGAACATCACGCTGGCACATCGTAGCGACGTCGCGACCCTCGGCTTCATGAGCGTCACGCGGGAGCGGCGAGCGGCCGGTGACTTAATGGTGAAGCACGACGTGCGTGCGGCGAGTACGGAGGTCGCGGCCGCCACGTTAAGCGGCGGCAATCAGCAGAAGGCCATGCTGGCACGTTGGCTGCAGAGGCCGTACCGTGTGGTCATTCTCGACGAGCCGACGCGCGGCGTGGACGTCGGCGCCAAGGTCGAGATGTACGAGAAGCTCAACGCCATCGCGGCGGACGGCGCCGCGATCCTCATGATCTCGTCCGAGCTGCCGGAGGTCATCGGCATGGCGGATCGCATCGGTGTGATGTGCGAAGGGCGGCTGATGGGGATTCTGGACAACACCAATCGCGACGTGTCGCAGGAGGCGATCTTGCGCCTGGCCGTAGGGGAAGCGTCAACGTGACCGGCGAATCGCGCCTATCCCAGACGATGCAATGGCTTATCGCGCTGCGCATGCCGGTCATCCTGCTGGCGCTCGTCGTCGCCGCGACGGTGCTGACCGACGGAAAATTCGCGCAACTTGACAACGTCATCAACGTCCTGCGCCAGGTCTCGTTTGAAGGAATCATCGCTTTTGGCATGACGCTGGTCATCGTTACCGGCGGCATCGATTTGTCTGTAGGCTCGCTCGTGGCGCTGACCGGCGTGGTGGCGGCCGTGGCGATGCGCGGCACGCTGGATTGGTCGCCGGCGGCTTCGATTTCGTTCGGGCTTCTTTGCGGCGTGATGACCGGAGCAATCATCGGCGCGGGTTCCGGTGCGATCGTCGCGCGGTTTTCGATTCCACCGTTCATCGTGACGTTGGCGGCCATGCTGATGGCGCGCGGGGCTGCATTTATTCTGTGCGATGGTCAGCCGGTGTACGAGTTGCACACGGATCTGCTATGGCTTGGCCGGGGATTCGTGTGGGAATCGGCATTGGGTAAACTGATCCCGGTGCCGGTGCTGGTGATGCTGGTCATTTATGCGGCCACGGCCATTCTGCTCTCCCGCACCGTGTTCGGACGCGGGGTGATCGCGGTGGGCAGCAACGAGGAGGCGGCGCGGCTGGCCGGCATCGCCGTACGCCGTACCAAGCTGATGGTCTATCTGATCACCGGCGCGCTGGCCGGGCTCGCGGGCGTGCTGCACGATGCCAAGTTGATGGCAGGTGATCCGAAAGTCGGCGAGATGTGGGAGTTGAACGTCATCGCCGCGGTGGTCGTCGGTGGGACGAGCCTGTTCGGGGGTCGCGGCAGCGTGACGGGCACGCTGATCGGCGCGTTGATCATCGGCACGCTCAACAACAGCCTGAACCTGCTGCAAGTCGAGCACTTCTGGCAGAAGGTGGTGTTGGGCGGCGTGATACTGGCGGCCAGCTTGGTGGATGCCGGGCTGCGGCGCCTCGATTGGCGGAGATAGTATACTTCCGTCGATCAGCCCCGGCGGGGCGATGGCAAGTAGCCACGGGCGAAAGCCCGTGGAAAAGAGAAGTACAAAGTCCGCTAGCCCCGGCGGGGCGGCGGATTGGAAAGGTCATCCGGTGGGACGTACAAATACTGCGATGCATTTCCGTTTCGTGCGTCGGACCTCCGTCGCCCCTCCGGGGCTCTTGTGTTTCCCCTGTCGTCGTTCCACGGGCTTTCGCCCGTGGCTAAGTGCCCAGGTCCCTTCGGGACCAAGAAACGATTGCCGAGCTCGATGCGCTAGAATACGCAAACGCTGCATCAATAGATATCTGGTCGCCGCGCAAGATGCTTTCAGCAATATGTCCGGCCGCCCCCTCTCTCTCATGTATAGGAGGCACACACTGTGAAAAAGAAAATGGTCGGCACGTGGCGGCTAAAGGCAGTATTCGCCCTATTTATTGCCGGCTTTGCGCGGCCGGCGATCGCCGCCGGCGACGAACGTATTTTCGACCTGTCCAAGGACAAGGTCCTCTACTGCGTGGGCTACGCCCATCTTGATACACAGTGGCGCTGGGACTTCACCACGACGATTGACCGCTACATTCGCGATACGCTGGACGATAACTTTGCGCGATTCGAGAAGTACCCCGGCTACGTCTTCAATTTCACCGGTTCGGTGCGGTATCGGATGATGCAGGAGTATTACCCAGAGAAGTTCGAGCGGCTCAAGCGCTACATCGATGAGGGTCGTTGGTTCGTGTCGGGCTCGTCCGTGGACGAGGGCGATGTCAATGTGCCGTCAGCGGAGGCGGTGATCCGCCAGGTGCTCTACGGCAACGACTACTTTCGATCCACCTTCGGCAAGGAGAGCATCGACTTCATGCTGCCGGACTGCTTTGGTTTTCCGGCGTCCATGCCGTCGATCTGGGCGCACTGCGGGCTCAAGGGCTTTTCCACCCAGAAACTCACCTGGGGCTCCGCCGTTGGCATTCCTTTCAAGATCGGTGTGTGGGAAGGGCTCGATGGACGCTCGGTCATTGCGGCGTTCGATCCCGGCTCCTATGGGAGCGCCATTGAGGGCCGCGTTGACACCAACCCCAAGTGGGTCGAGCGGATCTACAACAACGGTCGCAAGTACGGCGTGTGGGCCGACTATCACTACTACGGTGTCGGCGACCAGGGCGGGGCGCCGCGGGAAGAGGACGTCGCCAACTACCTCGCGAGCATCGGCAACCCGGACGGCAAGATCCGTGTGGCCCTCGTCTCCTCCGATCAAATGTTCAAAGACATCACCGACGAGCAGCGGCAGAGCCTGCCGCGCTACCGTGGCGACTTGCTGTTGACCGAGCATTCGGCCGGCACGCTGACGTCGCAAGCGTACATGAAGCGTTGGAATCGCAAGAATGAGATTCTCGCTGACGCCGCGGAGCGTGCCGCGGTGATGGCAGACTGGCTGGGGGGTGCCGCCTATCCTCTGGACAAACTCAACCGATCGTGGGAGCGGCTGCTGGCCAATCAGATGCACGACATCCTCCCGGGCACCAGTATTCCCAGGGCCTATACCTATTCGTGGAACGACGAGATCGTGGCGGCCAACGGCTTCGCCGCCGTGCTGACGGACTCGGTCGGCGCCGTGGCGCGTGCGTTGGACACGAACACGCAGGGTCAGCCGCTGATCGTCTACAACCCGCTGGCCATTGAACGAGAGGATCTTGTCGAAGCGACGATACCCTTCGACAACATGCCGCCGGCCGCGCAAGTGTTTGATTCGAAAGGGCAGCACGTGCCCTCGCAGATCCTGCGGCGGTCCGGCAGTGAGTTGACGATCCTGTTTCCGGCGCGCGTGCCGCCGGTGTCGCTCAGCGTGTATGAGGTGAGACCGGGTGCCAAACATGCTGCTGAGGTCAATGCGCTTCGTGTGACGGAGAATTCGATAGAGAACAACTACTATCGAGTGACGCTGAACCGCGATGGCGACGTGGCGAGCATTGTAGACAAGAAAAGCGATCGTGAATTGCTCGCCTCACCCGCGCGGTTGGCATTTACCTACGAGCGACCGGCAAACTGGCCGGCATGGAACATGGACTGGAACGACCGTAAGAATAAGCCGATCGGCTACGTGGACGGGCCGGCCGCGGTCAGGATTGTGGAGCGCGGTCCGGTGCGCGTCGCCCTGGAGGTCGAGCGTGCGGCGCGCAACTCGATTGTCAAGCAGCAGATTCGCCTGTCGAGTGGCGAGGCCGGCCGGCGCGTCGAATTCAAGAACGACATTGATTGGCAATCGGACTCTTGCGCGCTGAAGGCGACGTTTCCGCTGACCGCCTCGAACCCCAAAGCGACCTACAACTGGGGCATGGGCACCATCGATCGCGGCAACAACGAACCGACCAAGTACGAAGTACCCTCGCATGAGTGGTTCGACCTGACGGATCGGTCAGGCGACTTCGGCGTGTCCATCCTCGAAGACTGCAAGTTCGGCTCAGACAAACCGGCGGACAATGTCGTGCGGTTGACGCTTCTTTATACCCCCGGCGTGCGGCACAGCTATCTCGATCAGCACAGCCAGGACTGGGGCCGGCACGACATGACCTATGCACTGTGTGCTCATAGTGGTGACTGGAGAGAGGGGCGGAGCGAATGGCAGGGGCGGCGTCTCAATCAACCGATCGCAGTATTTCGAACGGGAAAACACGATGGTTCGATGGGGCGGTCGTTTTCGTTTATCGCCCTCAACACAGCCCAGGTCGACGTGCGCGCGATCAAGCACGCAGAACACGGCGACATGACCATCGTACGTTTGCAGGAGCTATGGGGAAGGCAGGCGGAAAATGTCGCGCTTGCGTTCCACGCGGATATCGACGAGGCGTATGAAGTGGACGGACAGGAAAGGCGTATCGGCGATGCTCTCGTCAAGGACGGAAGACTCCTCTTTGGCATGTCGCCCTACAGCCCGCGCAGCTTCGCGGTGCGGTTGGCGGCGCCAGCGCCGCGACTGGAGCCGCCGTTCTCGACGCCCGTGCCGTTGGCATTTGATCAGGACATCGTCTCGACCGACGAAGACCGCAAGGACGGTCGCATCGATGCCGCAGGCGGAACCATCCCTGCCGAGATGTTGCCACAGATGATCACCAGCGACGGCATCACGTTCAACCTCGGGTCGACCGCACCAGGCGTGGCAAACGCCGTGCCATGCAAGGGGCAGACGATCTCACTGCCCGCAGGCGATCATACGCGTTTGCACTTACTTGCTGCCGCCTCGGAGGATACGAGCGGGCGGTTTCTGATCGATGATCTGCCGAACGATCTGTCGATTCAGAAATGGACGGGCTTTGTCGGGCAGTGGGACGATCGCGTGTGGGATCGCGAATTCAAGGAGGTCGATCACCACTGTGAAGGCAAGGTTGTGGACATCAAACCGGGGTACATCAAACGCGACACCATTGCGTGGTTCTGCACGCATCGCCATCATCCGGAGCGCGGCAACGAGGCCTACAAGTTCAGCTATCTCTTCAAGTACGGACTGGACTTGCCGCCGGGCGCAAAGTCGATCACGCTGCCGAATAACGAGAAGATCAAGATCCTGGCCATGACGGTAGCACGCAATGCCAATGATTCGGTCCGGCCGGCCGTGCCGCTCTACGATGACTTCACGCACCGTGAGCCGGTGGCGTTTCGCTATAATTATCCACCCCCACCGGTCCCGGTTTTCGAGGGTGTGGAACCGACGGCCAAGGCGATCATCGATCGTCAGGACAGCTTCGCTACGTTGTCGATGGGCCCGCCGGTTTCCGACGATTTCGCCGATCAATCGTCGGGACGCAACCTGCGTTTCGAATACTTCGACGGCGGGGGTGAGTATCGGCCACACGCCGCTTCCGGCGCGGTATCCGGCACGCTCCCGCGCCTGAACGACGGCGATGTGGCGCAAAACCACGACGACACCGGGCGCTGCGTCTGGTTTGACAACGCCGGTCGCTTTTTCGTCGATCTCGGGCGTGCCGTGCCGCTGTCAAAGATCAACACGTATTCCTGGCATCGCAGCAACCGGGCGCCGCAGTATTTCTCCGTCTGGGGATCGAACGCGGAAGTCATGCCGGATCCGGACATTGCCACCGACGCGCACGAAGGTTGGACCCTGCTGGCGGTGGTCAACACGAGAGACCTCGGCGACGGCGGCGTGCATGGATCGGCGATTGTTGGTAAGGACGGGAAGATCGGTCCCTATCGCCACCTTCTCTGGGTGGTCGAAAACATGGGGCTGGGGACCTTCTTTACGGAAATCGATATTCATGCGGCCGACTGACATGCCCATTCTGCTTCCCATGGCGTCTTGTGGCGGCGGGTCTGGCGGACCGATCCGCCCCAAAACGCGAGACCTCCGTTTCTTGCCACCGGCGTGCTTGAATCAGAGCACCGGGCGCGAGCCCGGTGACTGCTCGGCTGCCGACATGGACCGTGGGCTCGCGCCCAGGGCTCTGACGCAACAGCCCCCGCGGATGCAAAGGAATAGTCGTGCCACGAGCGTAGCGCCCCCATGGGGCGGCCGTACCGGATGGAGAAATACTACCATTCTGGCAATGACCGTGTTGCCGTGTTTCTGCCCAATCTACGTATACGCTCATACGATGGCCGTCACACGTGGAACGGCCGTCGTGAAGAGGGATGCCATAACGATGACGCTCGAGGTCGGCGGCGAGGATTTACTTCACACCTCGTACATGCGTGCCGAATCCGATGGGTGTTTCAAACTCGATGAAGTACGCCGTGCGGCCGACGAATACGGCAAAGTGCTTCGACGCCAAATTGTCGTTCGGGATGCCCGTGGCGAGACCGTAATGGGCAAACTCCAATCGTCGAACCTGGAAAACGTTGCTGACGATAACCTGACATTCGATACGCTACGACGGCTTCGTATCCGATATATCGTTGTGTACGTGCTTGCCGGCACCAACGACTACATTTCCTTTCAGCAGGACGTACGACAAGCAGGGCCGGCGCTGTCCTCGGCCATTGTGCTGGCAGTGCAAGTGGGCTCCTCGCCGGTGCAGGCCGTTCGCCTGACCCGCGGTGGGAATGTCGAGGTCGTACGGTTGCCTTCATCGGATCGCCAGGGTGTGCCGGAAACGTCCGTTCATCAGCATGCGGGCCGCGAGCCGTGTCGCACGGAGCCCTTCGTGTTGTCGGAGGCCCAGCAGACCATGCGGGCACTCGTGAAGATTCAAAATGCCGGCGTGCGCGTCGAGCTGTTTATGCCGTTTCAGTTGCTGGAAACGTGGCAGCCGATCGCGCGGGCGCATCGTGACTTTCTCGATGCCGATGAGCAAGCCCGCGCACAGGAGTCCATCCGACGCGCCTTTTCGTCGCAGAACACGCTATTCATGGATGATCGCCCCGTGGACGGCAAGATCGTCGACATCACGTTTCTCGATGTCGGCGAGACCGGTGATGAAACGCCGCGCCGCGATCGGCGGCACAGCACATGGACCTCTCGCGTGCGTGTCGCGTGGGAGTACCCGTCGCTTGCAAGCCCGCGATCACTGGATCTGCATTGGACACTCTTCAACGCCGCCGTCTTGAGCGCCCAAGCGTTGGTGGTCGTGGGCCATGAGTGCTTCGAGCATGACTTTTCGACGTACGATCCGCATCTCAAATGGACCCGTAACGCCGCAAAGTCAGGGCGAAGCGACGAGGACCGATGAGACGATCCGCAGCCATCCTCGTTGCGGTTCTGTTGGTCGGCTCTACCGGTATCGGTTGTGCGTCTAATCCGTATGTTCGCGCCGAGGCGGGTCGCTTCGTTCTTCGGGGGAAGACGCATCGGTTCGTCGGCGTGAATTTCTGGCAGGCCGTTTACCTGGCTGCGGCAGCGCCGCTGGGTGATCGGGCGCGCCTTCGAGACGAACTGGATCATTTGCAGCGATTGGGTGTGTCCAATATACGAATTCTTGCTGCGTTCGAGGGACCGAATTCCGAGCCCTATCGGGTCACGCCGGCGATGATGGCCGAACCGGGCGTCTACGAAGATTCGATCCTCGACGGTCTGGACTTTCTCTTGGCCGAACTGGCGCGGCGCCGCATGCACGCCGTTATCGCCCTGACCAACTTCTGGGAATGGAGCGGCGGCATGGCGCAGTATGTGTCGTGGCACGAGGGCGGAACGATTCCGTATCCGGCCACCCATGACTGGCGAGAGTTCTGCGATTACGCAGAGCGGTTCTATGATTGCGCACCTTGCCAGACGTGGTTTCGCGCGCATGTGAAGACGATCATTAGTCGAATCAATCGCTACACGGGTCGGAGCTACCGCGACGAACCGGTCGTCTTTGCATGGGAGCTGGCCAACGAGCCGCGCTACTATCCGCCGAACTGGATCGACGAGACTGCGCAGTTCATTAAATCGCTGGATCCACATCACATGGTGACGACCGGCTCGGAAGGTGAGGTCGGTGGTGATTTTATCACGACGCATGACGGATCGGCCATCGATTATTTCACCATACACATCTGGCCACAGAATTGGGGATGGTTCGACCCGACGAAGCCGGAGACGTATATGAATGCCGAATCCCAGGCACGCGAATACTTCATGAAGCATGAGGCCATGGCGCGAGAACTGGGCAAGCCGCTCGTCTTGGAGGAGTTCGGCTTGGCGCGCGATTGGCAGTCACGGCAGGACTGTTACGACCCGCAATCGACCACGATTCTCCGCGATCGCTTCTTCGCCGCGATGTACCGGTGCATACTGGACTCTGCCGGTTCTGGTGGATCGGCTGCCGGCTCCAACCTGTGGGTCTGGTCCGGCGCAAGCCGCCCAGGCATGACGTCCGTTGGCGATCCTCCGCACGAGAAGCCCGGCTGGTACTCAGTATACGGCTCGGACCGTTCCACCGTGCAGGCTATCCGGCACCATGCAAGCGAGCTGGCAGCATTGCCGACGGTACTTTCGGCATCCCCTTGATATGGTCCGTTGTGTTCGCAACCACGAGCAATATCGTTCGGTGCGGCGCCTGACGGTGACGATCGACTTTGGCAGGCAAGACACTCAGCGTGTCTCGGGGATGGACGAACCGGGAGGACGTTTGCGTCGTACCGGCTAACGTGTCATGACGATTGCCCCAGCGTACGCCGGCGGCAGCGCCTTCCGACAGGTATTCAACGCGCCATCACTGACACACGGCCACTCATGGAGTGGGTGTTTGACCCCCGACACCTGCTCGAATCGTCGCTGAATGAACCGCCATAGCCACGCCGGCGCGCATTTTCAATACGCCCCCTGCGAACGAGAGCCAATTTCGGACATCGCGGAGTTGCTGCCGGGAGGCGGTGGTGGCGCCTGGGGACCGTTGCCGTCCCGTCGTCCAACGCCCGACCCTGTCCTGCCGCCTGGGGAGCCGGAAGCCACCCTCGCAAAAGAGAGAAAACTGTGCTGTCGCCGGCTTTTCTGCGGTGAATTGGAGCGCATCTTGCAGGACAATACTTACCGGCCTTGCGGGATCTCATCACCGCGCCCTGGAGCCGATGGGTTAAGCGGCTACACCAATGGCCTTTGAGGAAGGGGGTAGCGCAAGGCGGGCCAGGCGTAGTGACAGTTTTCACGAAAGGAATTGAGTTATGGCCACCCTTCAAGAAGTCCTTCAAGACCGTATCCCCAAGTACCGAGAGGAAATCCGGAACATTCTAAAAAAGCACGGCGACAAAGTCATTTCCGAGGTGACGGTCGCCCAGGCCTACGGCGGCATGCGTGGTGTCAAGGCGATGATCTGCGACACCTCCGTGGTCGCTCCGGACAAGGGCCTGGCGATTCGTGGCACGCCGCTACTCGAGCTCAAAGAGCTCTGGCCGGAAGAGATTTTCTTCCTCCTCCTCACCGGTGAGCGCCCCGACGCCGAGGCGAAGGCCGCCCTGCAAACGGAGTTTGACCGCCGCTCGCACGTACCGGAATACGTCTGGAATTTAATGCGTGCCATGCCGGACGACAGTCACCCCATGTGCATGTTGGATACGGGCATTCTCGTCATGGAGCGTGAGAGCGCCTTCCGCCAGTGGTACACCAAGGGCATGAAGAAGGAAGACTACTGGGTGCCCATGTTGGACGACGGCCTGAATATCATGGCGCGACTCCCGGTGATTGCCGCCGGTATCTACCGCATGCGCTATCACAAGGCCAGCCTCATTCCTTGGACGCATGGCCTCGACTACGGCGGAAACTACGCCAACATGCTGGGGCTGCCCGATCCCACCGGCAGCTTCGCCAAGCTGATGCGGCTCTACCTCAATTTCCACTCCGATCATGAGGGGGGCAACGTATCGGCCAACACTTGCCATACGGTTGGATCTGCGTTGTCCGATGCCTACTACTCCGTATCGGCGGGGCTCAACGGGCTGGCCGGTCCGCTGCACGGATTGGCCAATCAGGAATGCCTCGATTGGGTCCTCAAAACCATGGAGAAATTCGGCGGCGCACCGTCGGAAGAGCAACTTCGGGAGTTCGCGTTTGAAACGCTGCGCAGCGGCAAGGTGATCCCGGGCTACGGCCATGCGGTCCTGCGCGTCACGGACCCGAGGTACGCCGGCTTCCTGGACTTCGGCAAGGATCATCTGGCGAACGATCCGGTATTCCAGACGGTCGAGCGCGTCTACAACGTGGTGCCCAAGGTGCTGGAAGAGTACTCGGCTGAGCGGGTCAAGGCCGGCAAGAACCCCATTGCCAACTGCTGGCCGAACGTGGACGCTGGCTCCGGCGCCTTACTCTATCACTACGGATTGACGGAGTTTCCGTACTATACGGTCCTTTTCTCCGTTTCGCGGACCATGGGCATGCTGTCGCAGTTGATCCTGAACCGTGCACTGGGTACGGCGATCACACGACCGAAGTCCGTGTCCACCGAATGGATCCGAGCCACCGTGGAGAAGTAGGATCCGCTGATTCTTCGATGCCATTCGTTCTCCATGCCACGGAGCGGCTGCGCGCAGTGGTGTTGCCCGGCCCATGAAACGGGGCTGTCGCACATCGAGATTGCTGCGCGTCGCCGTCTCGTGGATGACTCTCAATTCCACCCGAACATTGCGGCAACTGCACAAAACAGGGATGATGGTGGCGTGGCCGAAAACTCGGATGCGGTGTGAGCCGTGTTTTCGCTTCTTTTCGGTACGCTGACCGGTATCGCTTGCTTTTGTTCCGGATTGCCGTGCGCGCATGAAGTGGAGCTTATCAAAGCGTGGTTGCAGCGGTGGCATGGCCATGATGTGCGCCGGTGTCGCGTGGTGCTCCCTTCTCTGGATGAGTGATCCGATAACGGCCCTCGGTCAGACGGAGGCGGAGAATCCGATAGAACCGCCGACGGCCCATGCTCGCCCAAACTCGTCGTACGATATCCGGTCGTGGACGACGGACGATGGGCTCCCCCAAAACTCCATCACCGACATCGTGCAAACGCGTGACGGTTATATATGGGTGACGACCTTTGCCGGGCTCGCCAGGTTTGACGGTATGCATTTTGAGGTCTTCAATGTCGGAAACTCTCCGGGGCTTGTATCCAACCGCATGGTACACCTGTTCGAGAGTCGAGATGGGGTCCTTTGGATTGGACACGAAGAGGGGGGACTCACGCTTTACGAACACGGCGCGTTTTCTCATCCGGTTCTCGCCGAGGGCACAGCACTAACAGGTATTCCCACGGGGTTCGCAGAAGATTCCATCGGCACCCTATGGATCGGTACGACTCAGCGGCTCTACAAGTACGTCGAGGGAAAGCTGCACCAGGTCGACGACGCCGCGGTACCGAGGGGCATGGGGGTGCGCGGCCTGGTCGCCGGTGCGGACGGAACGATATGGTTTAGCGTCGGGGATGATCTTTATTCGTCAGTCGTGCTCAAGCTAAAGGGGGGCCAGTTCACACAGTATGCGTTCAATCCTTTGCGTCATGAAGATTGGGCGTTGGAAGATGAGGGAATTCGTCACCTTCTCGTCGCCCCGGACGGTACCGTGTATGTCCATTCCGCTGCGCAGATCTGGCGGCTGGACGGAAACACATTCGAGGCCATCTACCCATGTGCGCCGCAGCATGAAATTCGTGATTTTCTTTTCGACGCTTTTGGCAATCTCTGGGTCGCGGATGCGCGAGGGCTCTTCTCAATTCCCGATGCGTCGACCCGGCGGGTCGAGTCGTCTGCTGGTGGTGAGGTGTTCGACTACCTGTTGCGGCACTACTCTCAATCGTTGCTAGAGGATCGCGAGGGTAATTTATGGTTTGGAACGATGGCCAGAGGGTTATTCCGGCTAAAGAAGAAGACCGTGCTGCGCTACCTGTTTGGGAAAGGAGACGATGCGGCTGCGGTCTACGGCGTGGTGTCGGACGGAAAAGGCGGCGTGTGGTTCGGTGCGGGGATCAATGATCTTTCGCATTTCCGCGATGGCGTGCGAACGGTGTATGCGCAGTATTTCACTCCACCATTCAGCACTCTGCAGAGCCTGTTGCACGAACGCCAAGGGGCGCTCTGGGTTGCGCAAGACGGGTTTTTGGCGACATGGAAGGACGGGATCACTTTGGATCACACGGACCGACTTCCGGGCGACGAGTCGCGGATTGACGCGCTATACGAGGATCGGTCGGGCCACATCTGGATGGGACGCGGTGGCCTGATTGAGCTCGATGGGGATCATACTCACCGGTATGGTACGGAAGACGGCTTGGTCGGCGATCAC
>Ga0055480_10000511_pt1 | contig 14521 bp, 11 predicted proteins | sample Muzzi_PWB_D2_FD_57935 | JGI IMG/M metagenome (GOLD analysis project Ga0055480, IMG submission 57935) | Wetland microbial communities from San Francisco Bay, California, USA, that impact long-term carbon sequestration - Muzzi_PWB_D2 | ecosystem: Environmental > Aquatic > Marine > Wetlands ... | reverse complement strand
CTGCAAGGGGAAGATAATTTCCGTTTTGAGCGGATGGATCTGGCGGATCGGGCGGGAATCGCCGGGCTTTTCAAGACAGAGAAGTTTGAAAAGGTGGTCAACCTGGCGGCCCAGGCCGGCGTGCGCTATTCCCTGGAGAATCCGCATGCCTATATCGACAGTAATGTCGAAGGCTTCATCAACGTTCTCGAAGGGTGCCGGCATAACGGCGTCAAGCACCTGGTCTTTGCTTCTTCCTCCTCGGTCTACGGCGCCAACACCGCCATGCCCTTTTCGATCCATGACAACGTCGATCATCCGGTCTCGCTCTATGCGGCCACCAAAAAGGCCAACGAATTAATGGCCCATACCTACAGCCATCTCTATCAACTGCCGACCACCGGCCTGCGTTTTTTCACCGTCTACGGCCCTTGGGGGCGCCCGGACATGGCGCTGTTCCTGTTTACCAAGGCGATCCTGGCGGGGGAGCCGATCAAAGTGTTCAATTACGGTAAGATGCGGCGTGATTTCACCTACATCGATGACATTGTCGAAGGGGTCGTCAGGACCCTGGACCGGATCGCGATCCCCAATCCGGACTGGACTGGCGATCAGCCCGATCCCGGCACCAGCGCCGCCCCGTACCGTTTGTACAACATTGGCAACAACCAGCCGGTGGAACTGATGCATCTGATTGAAACCCTTGAAAAGGCGCTGGGCACAATAGCCGAAAAAGAGATGCTGCCGATCCAGCCGGGCGATGTCCCGGCAACCTTTGCCGATGTGGATGACTTGATTGCAGATGTGGGTTTTAAGCCGGCGACCTCGATCGAAGAAGGGGTTCGGCGTTTTGTTGAGTGGTATCGGGAGTATTCCGGGGTGTAGGCTGGGGAGTAGTTGCTGCTGAAAAGTCAAAGACAGATTGGCCGAAGTGAAAATCTGTCAAGATCTGATTTTTAAGATAATAACCCGGACATTCGTTTTTATATTTGACAGATTTATACAGCTTCCGGGCACGGCTAGGGAGGTAGGTTCAATTTCTAAGTGCACCACCCAGGGTTTTCTGAGGTGAAGAGTAAAGTGGCAGAGATTTTCAGGTTGTACCGAAGGAAGGTCAAAGGCTTTACGATATCTAGAATAGCTTTGTGATTTTACCCTACATATCCTGAATATCTCTACTATAAGAAATATTTTTTTAAATTTTATCACATCTGATCAAATAGTAATTCGCGGCTGAATAAGAAAACACTTGATTGATGAAATGTAACTCTTATGGCTTTTTTATATGTTTAAAGCTCGTGATACAGACGAAGCTCGCTTAAATAAGCTGACGGACATGCAGACCTTTTAAGGAACCTAGGATAACGACATGATAGTTACTAAGCAAATCACACCTTATGTGGTGTATTATGAAGATTCAATACAACATGCTTTACAGAAAATCAGTAAAAATCTTAAGCGACAGGTTTTCTGTTTGTCTAGCTCTGGTGTTGTTGAAGGATTGGTTACTGATGGCGATTTTCGTCGATGGGTGGTGGAGACCCAGGATATCGACTTGACCCGGCCGGTTCGTGAAATCGCAAACTCTGAATTTGTCTATGCACGAGATGATGAAAACAAAAAACATATAGAGTCTCTATTTTCCCCAAAAATCACCTCGGTCCCTCTCATTGACAAACAAGGTAGATTGGTAGCGATTGCGTGGCGCGATGATCCTACCATACGTTTTGGTGAGCGGGAAATACGCGATAACAAAGAGGCTTTTATCATTGCAGAGATTGGAAACAACCATAATGGCAATCTTGATCTTGCGAAGCGCCTGATTGAAGAGGCCGCAAAATCCGGTGCAGATTGCGCGAAATTTCAGCTCCGCGATATGGAAAGCCTGTATGCGAATGGTGGTAAGGCGGTAAGTGAAGATCTGGGCTCCGAATATACGCTCGATCTTCTTAGGCGGTTTCAGCTTGAGGACGACGAAATGTTTGCAGCTCTAGATTTTACACGTCAGTGCGGCATGGTACCGCTCTGTACTCCTTGGGATCTGCCAAGCCTCACAAAGCTTGACGAATACGGGCTGGAGGGTTTCAAAATCGCCTCTGCTGATCTCACCAACCACGCATTGCTTGAGGCAGCTGCAAACACGGGCAAACCTCTTTTGATTTCAACTGGGATGTCACTTGAGCAGGAAATAAAAGAAAGTGTGAACCTACTAAGGAATGAGGGGGCAAGTTTCGCCTTACTACAATGTAATTCTGCCTATCCCGCACCGATGAATGATGTCAACCTCGCCTACATGGATCGCCTAAAGGAGATTTCCCAAGGACCCGTTGGCTACTCCGGCCATGAGCGCGGCTATGAAGTGTGCATTGCGGCCGTGGCGCGCGGCGCAAAAATCATCGAAAAGCACCTTACCCTCGACCGTAACATGGAAGGCAACGATCATCGGGTTAGTCTATTACCCGATGAGTTCACTTCTATGGTTAAAGCGATACGCAATGTTGAAGAGGCAATCGGTTCAGGTGCGGAACGGAGCATCAGCCAGGGGGAGCGTCTCAATCGGGAAGTGCTCGCCAAGTCGCTGGTGGCCAACCGCGAAATCAGGAAGGGCGAAAAACTCACGGCAGACATGATCGCTGCACGCAGTCCCGGCAGAGGTCTACAGCCTTCGCGCCTTAAGGACCTGATCGGCGTCTCGGCATGCCGCAATATGGCGCTTGGGGAAGTGTTTTTTGAAAGCGACATTCTGGGAGAAAACGCCCAGCCGCGCCCCTATGCCTTCGACCGTCCCTGGGGGATACCGGTGCGTTACCACGACTTTCGGGAACTGACACGGGATGTCCCGATGGATTTCGTGGAGATCCATTTCAGCTATCGCGACCTTGATCTCAATCCATCCGACCATTTCGACGCACCTTCCGAACTCGGCCTCGTGGTCCACAGCCCCGAACTGTTCGCGGGCGACCATCTGATGGACTTATCCTCCGAGGATGAAGTCTACCGTTCACGTTCCATTGAGGAACTTCAGCGCGTTATCGACCGCACCCGGGAACTCAAGCGATATTTCCCCAAGACCGAGCGTCCGTTGATCATCATCAACGCGGGCGGCTTTACCTCCGACCATTTCCTTCCGGAAGCACGGCGCCAGGTGCTCTACGACCGCATTGGTGCGGCGCTGGCGGCGGTCGATGCCGAGGGCGTTGAAATCATCCCGCAGACAATGCCACCCTTCCCCTGGCATTTCGGTGGTCAGCGTTATCACAACCTTTTCATGGATTACGGGGAAATCGCCCGTTTCTGCGAAACCCATGGGACGCGCATCTGCTACGACATCTCGCATTCCAAGTTGTCCTGCAACTATTTTGGTTGGTCCATGCAGCATTTCACTCGTGATGTCGGCCAATATGTTGCGCACATTCACATTGTCGACGCCAAGGGCCATCACGACGAAGGCTTGCAGATCGGGGATGGAGAAATTGATTTCGAGAGTCTAGGGCGGGACCTACGGCAGTGGGCGCCCGGTATCTCGTTCATTCCCGAAATCTGGCAGGGGCACAAGAACGCCGGAGAAGGTTTCTGGCTTGCACTCGATCGGCTGGAGAAAAGTTTTTCCATAAAGGATTCTATGGAAGGGAGTAATCGTCAGTGACCGGGGCCAATGAAATCCTATGCGTCATCCCGGCTCGGGGAGGCTCGAAGGGAATCCCTGGCAAGAACCTTATCGACCTTCAAGGCAAGCCCTTGCTGGCTTGGTCAATCTTGGCTGCCAGAGCGTCGAAGGCGATCAGTCGCATTATCGTTTCCACCGACAGCGAGGAGATCGCGCGAGTTGCCCGTGAATGGGGTGCCGAGGTACCCTACATCCGACCACCAGAACTTGCCCGAGACGAAGTTCATGCCGTCCATGTTGTGTTACACGCTCTGGACTGGCTTAAACAGGAAGAAGAATTTGTACCCGAGGGGGCGATGATGCTATTGCCGACCAGCCCTTTGCGGCTGGCCAGTGATATATCGGGCGCGGTCGACCTGTTTCGTCGGGAAAAAGCACTAAGTGTGGTAAGTGTGGTCGATTTGGGGAAATACATGACCAATCTGCGCTACCTAGCCGGTGATAGACTGGAAAGGGTCTCCCCCGAAGAAAATCCCAACGCGCAACGCCAAGGTCTTAAAAAACTGTATAGCGTTAATGGCTCCATCTTTCTGGCGCGTCCGGATATTCTGCGAAAAATGGGTACTTTCCATGTCGAAGGAACGCTTGGTTTTGTGATGGATAGCACCAGTTCGGTAGATATCAACGCGAAAGAGGATTTGGCCTTGGCAAGAAAGTTCTGCGAAGCATTTGAACCATGGAAATCCAATAAAGAAGCCACGAAATGACGCTGCAAACCCTCACCAACTATGGTCCGCCGGCCAAACTTCCAATGAGAACCGCTACGGGAAAGCCGGGTGCCAAGCGGCTGCTCCATATCGGCGTTCACAATTCTGCCAATAGAAATGCGGGCGATACCTTGTTGTTTCCGGTGGTCAGAAAAGCCTTCGATACGCTTCTCGGGCCATGTGATTGGGAGCTGCGGCAGGCTTGGGAGGCATTTTCCGTTCAAGATGCACTTCGAATCAATCGGGAGTTCGACGGAATCGTGATCGGCGGCGGCGGGCTGCTATTGCGTGATCAGGCTGGGAGCGACGTTGCCCGTAGCGGCTGGCAATGGAATAGTAGTGTGCCAGCTGTGCAAGCAATCAAAATTCCGGTAGTCGTATTTGCCATCGGTTACAATCGTTTTCGCGGTCAGGACGATTTTGATCCGGTGTTTACCGAGCACATCCGGGCACTGGCCTTGAAAGCCGCGTTCTTCGGCCTGCGAAACACTGGCTCGATCAACGCGCTGAAACACTATCTGCTGTCGGAACAATTTGATGTGCTGCGCCGACAATACTGCCCGACCAATGTGCTCTGGCAGCTCTATCCCGAATACCGGGAAATCGCAATGTTACACGATGCCAAGGAAGAGCGTATACTTGCCTTCAATGCGGCGTTCGACCGCTCCTCCCTGAGGTTTGGCCCGGATGTGGACAGTGTGCTGGGTAACGTTGCCAGCGCAATACGTGCGGCGCAGGATCGGGGTTGGAAAATCGTCGTGGCGGCCCACAAAACCATGGATCGGGGATTTGAACCTTACTTGGACAGCGCGGGTGTGCACTACGACACTGCCGATCTCACCGATGCTGGTCCGGAGGAAGTCATGGCTTTCTATGCCCGCGTCGACTTCGCCTTTGGCATGCGCGGCCACGCGCAGATGATTCCGTTTGGTCTGCGCCGCCCCATCCTGTCCATCATCAGTCACGACAAGATGCGCTTCCTGCTTGACGACATTGAGCGCCAGGATTGGGGTGTTGAAGTTGATTCTCCGGAACTTGTAGAGCGTCTGGAGGGTGCATTGGTCGCTATCGAAAAGGATAGGCTGGCCGTGCATGCGGACATCGCGCTTGCCCAGCAGAAGGTTTGGGCGGAAACTGAAGCTAACTTTCGCATGATTGAACTCGCTCTGGCAGCTAATCACTCGAACCCGAGGAAGATGGTATGCCCCAACTGATCGACGAACTGGAAAAACTTGGGATTATCAGTCGCGACCGTCTGGAAGTCTATTACCCCCGAGTACGGGATCGCGATGATGTCGCCGTGCTACGCGACTCGCTCACGGAAGTCATTGTCCTGTCACGCTGCGATCATGTTTCGGACATCTATTACGAGGAGCGTGAAGAGAAAAACAGCTACACCGTACATGGTGATGATGTTGTAACCCCTCGGCTGGAGGACAATGATTGGCGTGCAGCTAAGTTTGGCAGATATATCCGAAACAAGCGCTGGCTAGATTTTGGCTGTGGTTTGGGCGGTATGCTTGACAAACTTGCGACAGAAGCTGCTTGGGCTGCCGGGCTGGATGCCAGCAATGAACGAGCGGCCATTGTTTCGGCTAAGGGGCACAAAGTCGTTGCCAGCCTCGACGAAATAGACGATCATTCGCTTGACGTCGTGACATTGTTCCATGTTTTGGAACACCTGACGGATCCGCTTGGAATTTTGCGTTCGCTGCGGCGAGTGCTGCGCCCCAATGGTTTGTTGTTGATTGAGGTGCCCCATGCCAGGGATGTGCTATTCACTATCTACGATTGTGAAGCATTCAAACGTTTCACCTTTTGGAGCGAACATCTCGTGTTGCATACAAGGCAAAGCTTGACGCTGTTGCTGCGTGCAGCCGGATTTTTGGATATTAATGTCATCGGGCATCAGCGATATCCACTCGCAAATCATTTATATTGGCTTGCAAAGGAATCCCCGGGGGGACATGAAAAATGGAGTGAAATGAATTCTTCTGGGCTACAAATTGAGTACGAGGCGGTTCTGTCCAAATTAGATCGTACAGACACATTATTGGCTTTGAGCCTGTCGGGAGGTTGAATTTCCCTAAAGAATTAGACGTCTGTTGCGTCAAATATTGGTGCCCCTTCCATGCATAAAACACGAAAAAACCCCGTTCCACCGTATAAACTTTACCTTGGCCCATGTGTTGATCCTGAGAGTCTTGAGCTTTTTACTTCTAATTTTGAAAGAGCTGGTTGTCGGAATAACCGGCAACATAGATCAACCAGTAAAATAAACCATTACTTCAGCCCGAAATACAGGCTTCGGAACGATCGACTAATTAGGCAAGACGCATGCTTTTGAATATCTTCCGGGCCCTGAAACGACAGGTGCATAGCCTAGTAGAATTGCTTCTGCTAAATTGGATAGGTGTGCTAAAGATTAGGCCACTTTGCCAGAATAGAACAGTCGCAGTTGTTGGTAATAGTCCAAATCTCATTGGCCAAAGACTGGGAACTGAAATTGATCGTTATGATGTTGTTGTGCGAATCAATCTGGTCCAACCAGAAGGTAGGGAAGAAGATCTTGGTTCCAAAACAGATCTGCGCGTAATCGGTGCTACCATGTTGGAGAGACATGGGGATTACATTAAGCTTTTACCTGAAACTGAAGTCATTCTGACCTCAAAGAAAAACACAGTTTTCATGAGGCGTCGTGAGCGCCGGTGCGTATATTATCCGGCGTGTACCCCTCGTTACGCACTAAATTTATTTAAAAAAAAGTATGGTGGTGAGATAAAAGTCAGACATGTAGATAAACGGCCCAGAACAGGAATCGTGTTTTTGTCGTTATTGATGCGATATGGTCGGGCAGCCAAAGTAACTCTGTATGGTTTTTCTCTAGTGTCAGACGAAGTTAACCAGGCTATTGACTTTGCTGGGGCGGGCACACGAACGTACGATGCCATCAGTTACCAAGACAATCACTGCTGCCCTAGTGTGGAATTTGACTTATTGCGTCAGCTTGAAAAGTTAGGTGCTATTGCTATAGGCGGAGATGAAACATGAAAATCGCCATCGCCATGGAGACCTACAACGGCGCCGAGTATCTCCTAGCTCAACTTGACTGCTTCGTCGCCCAAAGCCGTCAACCAGAAGAATTGATCGTCATCGATGCCTGCTCCACTGACAATACACTCCAGATTCTAGTAAACTTCGCGAAGGTTACGCCTTTCAGAGTCATCACCCATTGCAACGAGCGCAATTACGGTTATTGCGGCAACTTCAATCAAGCCCTGCTCAGATCCACGGGCGATCTGGTTTTCTTAAGCGATCAGGTCGATGTCCGGTTCCCTGAGAAGGTCGAGCGCATAGCCGCCATCATGGAGGAGGGTCTGGATGATGATAAACGATGCTGCACTTACGGATGGGCATCTGTAATGACACCGGATTGGCCACGTTCGGGCAAATACGGTCGGCTGGCTTTTAAAAGTCTCATTTCGTTATGAGCTGCTTTGCGGCGTGATCTGCTGAGCATCTGTCTGCCGCTGTTGGAAAGATACCCCGCTCATGATTGCTGGCAAGTACACATCGCAGATGGTATGGGTCACAAGCGGATCGTGCCGGAGGTACTTCAGTATTATCAACACCATGGGAGCAACGAATCACAATGGGTTGTTAATCGCACAAGTTGTCAGACTGCCATGGGTCTAAAAATAGAGGGGTGGCAAAAAAGGCTGTACTCTTGCTTTGTCCGTAACCTAACTGTTACAAAGGCTTCGGGCAAAGACGAAGTTAATAAGAATCGTCTGTTGCTCGATTGGGCACAAAATGCTCTTGAGCATGCCCCTGCCGATCTAGCCTGGGGTCTTCATCTTCTTACTCGAGAGCTTGAGGTGATCTGTTCCAGTCAGGAAGAATTGGTACCGGGACGATTAGCACGTGCAGAAATACGGCAGCGACTCTTTCGCAGAGGATGACTGGGGTACTCCGATTTTGGCGTCAGGGTGGTTACGCTCAATTTTCAGGTATATTGAGCGCACTAAGAGATATCATCATAATCCATTGTGTGCAAAAGGAAAGTGTTGAGCTCAAGCATCAGCTTTCGACAGAAGACGAAATGTTTCGAATAATTATACCTATAACCTGCATGTTGATGGCCATTTTCTAAATGAGTCTCTCCCTTTGGCGCGATATTTCAAGCCTTCGTATCCTCTTCGTAAGAAGGGATAAACTGCGCTTAGCCGTGATGCTGGTCCTGATGTTCGCCGGTTCGACGCTGGAGGCGGTGGGGATCGGTATTATTCCGGGCTTTGTGGCCTTCCTGATGAAGCCGGCGTCACTTGCCCGGTTTGAATGGTTGGGAGAGTGGACGGCGTCCCTGCCGGATACCCCATCGTCGAGCCTGATGCTGTGGGCGTCATTGCTGTTGATCGGGTTCATGGTGGGCAAAAGTTTGTTCCTGGCGTTCGTCTATTATGTTCAGTTTCAAATAGTCAATGGTTTCCGTGTGCGTTTGAGTTGTCGCATGTTCAGTGCCTATCAGGGCGCCCCGTACGAGTGGTTGCTGCAGCGCAGTACTTCCGAGATTCAACGCAACATCATAAACGATGTCAATCAAGTTGTTACAGGTATTATGATGCCGTTGCTTGATGTCGTGATGGCATTTTTGATGACCCTGTTCATCGTATTGGCCATGCTGATGACAACCCAGCCAATTGCTCTGTTGGGTGTCGCTATTACCGCAGGCGGAGTGGGTCTGGTGATCTGGGTATTCCGCAGGCAGATGGGGAAGGCCGGCACCGCACAGCGCCGGGAAAATAAGAATATTATCCAGTCAATCCAGCAAGGTTTTGGTGCACTTGTTGACTCACGGATTGTCGGCTGTGAAGCCTGCTTGAGAGAGAGTTTCAAAACTTCTATTGTGACGCAGTCCAGAATGGCCGTCATAGCAGGCAGCATCAATAAATCGGTACCCTTGGCGATTGAGACAGTTGCTTTAGCGGGATTGCTGGTCATTTTCCTCATCATCAGCTATGGCAGCCCCTCCCTGGCCGATGCAGTGCCAGTGATGAGTGTCCTTGGGGTCGCCACAATTCGTCTGAGACAGGTGGCGGGAAGAGTCGTCGTTCAGTTCAACCTGCTTAATCAGAACCGAGCGTTTATCCCAGAATTGGTCAGGGATATCAAGGAACTGGAAACCATCGAACGGCAACGTTGGCAGAGGCTCGATCAACGACCAGAGGTCGCGACAAAACTGGCGTCCTTTGAGCGGCTGGAACTGGAGAAGGTCAGCTACGCCTACCCCGATACCGACGCTAGGGCGGTGCAAAACGTGTCACTTAGCCTTGAGCGTGGCGAAGCGATTGCTTTCGTTGGAGTGACGGGATGCGGCAAGTCGACTATGGTCAACCTGATCCTCGGCCTGCTGGAGCCACAGTCTGGCACAATCAAGGTCAATGGAGTGGATATTTTTAGCAGCATTGTTGACTGGCGAAAACATTTGGGCTACATCCCGCAGACTATTTTTCTGCTGGACGATACTATTCGGGCCAACATCGCCTTCGGGGAGCCAAATGACCAAGTGGTTGAAGCTAAGCTGCACAAGGCCCTCAGATCAGCGCGCCTGGATGAGTTCGTGTCCGGCCTTCCGCAGGGTTTGGATACTATGGTGGGCGAGCGCGGGGTGAGACTCTCAGGTGGTCAGCGCCAACGGATCGGCATTGCTCGGGCACTCTATTTTGATCCCGAGGTCCTGGTGATGGATGAGGCGACTTCGGCGCTCGATAACAAAACCGAGGTGGAGGTTATGGAGGCAATCCATGCTCTGAAAAAGGAACGCACGCTTATCATGATTGCTCATCGGCTCAGCACGGTGGAAGACTGTGATCGACTTTACTTTTTTGATAAAGGGAATCTTGTAGCGAGCGGCAGTTTTGAATCGTTGCACCAATCTGTCCCGGGTTTTACAGAGATGGTTTCTGGACGCATGTGAGAACTGGATAAATGAAATGTTTATAGCCACTGCCGTCTCACAGTTTGACCAATAAATAGAATGGCTTAGCGCCCACTTACACCATAATACTTTCGCCTAAAAGATATTAAAAACAAGGAGTTCTAAGCCATGGCGTTTTGTAGTACTGTCCTTTCTTAAACAGGGGGAAGGATCATGAAAATCTCCATTGCCATGACAACCTACAATGGCGCCAAATATTTGCAGGAGCAGCTTGAGAGTTTTGCAGTGCAAACCCGTCTGCCCGATGAGTTGGTGGTGACCGACGATTGTTCTACTGACGATACTTGCCAAATTCTTAATGCTTTCGCCAAGACTGCACCCTTTCCGGTGCATATTTACCGCAATGAAACCAATCTTGGCTGTGTTCAGAACTTTGGTCGAGTTCTAAGCCTGTGTGACGGTGAATTGGTATTTCTTAGCGATCAGGATGATATTTGGTTCAGAGATAAAATAGAGAAGATAGTGCAGTTTGCTGCGCAAGAACCCGATGTCATGCTGTTTATGAATGACGCCGAATTGACTCTAGATGACGGCAAGCCGCTTGGGCTGACAAAGTTGGGGCAGACGTTGTCGCTTGGGCGTGAAGAGTTCAACTTTGTAACCGGTTGCTGTATGGCGATCCGCAACACGTTTCTACAATTCGCTCTGCCTATCCCGTCTTCATTCCCTGCCCATGATGGTTGGTTAAGCAAGATGGCAGTGACGCTGGGGGTAAAAAAGGTTGTTCCCCAAATTTTACAATACTATCGCCGTCACGGCGCTAACACCTCCAGTTGGCTTACTAGCCGAACCGAGAAAGTATCATCATTTGATCTTCTTGTTCGTTATTACAAAGACGGAGATCCAAGACCACATGCTGTTAGGAGGCTAGAGCAGTTGTTGCAGCTCAAAGAACGCTTAAATAATTGCCCGGATATCCTGTTGATGTCACCTTTTATGAGTGGTCGCATCGAGAACGCTCTGTTAAAGATTTCCGCAGAGCGTAAAGCAGTAGATACGCGGCTTCGGTTGTTGGCACTGCCACGCTGGCGGCGATGGTTTTCGCTCGTTCGGTTCTGTTATTCCGGTCAATACACCTATTTCAGCGGTAAAAAGAGCCTGATCAAGGATCTTATTTTGCGCTGAGTTAAGAGTATTGGAGGATGAATTATCGATAAAGCCAGATGGTAGAGTGATTGATACCCCAATTACCGGTAAAGGCCTGATTTACGTATTTGAATGACTTCGTTTGAAAAGATGTCTAGCGGCGCATTGTGAGCCGAAAATAGTCCCGACTTCCTCGTCCAGATCGACGGCTATATCATCTCGGAAGTGTTCGATGCACAAGCAGTCGCTAAACTCTGTGTTCGGCATTGATGGTCAGGATCAAAGAACGCGCAGATCTAATAGGTGATTTTTGAAAATGGGTAGTAATCAATCTGAACTTAGAATTGGGTATGTTACCTTGAATGGTAGGATACCTTCTCGATCAGCCAATTCTGTTGGTGTGATGAAAATGTGTGGTCAGTATTCTTCTCTCGGACTCGATACTTGTCTGTTTATACCAGATAAATTAGGGGACGATGTCGGTTTGCTTTCTTCTGAAATCGACGAATTTGATTATTATTCTGTGGCAAAGCGGTTTAAAATTGTAAGAGTTTTGAATCCTTTTTCATTGATGTATAGATTTTCATTTGTTTATACATTGTTGTTGTTTATATATATAAAGCTATTTCATAAAATAGATTTTTTTATAACAAGATCTATTGATTTGGCTTTTTGGTCTACAATATTTAAATTTCCTGTTGTTTTTGAAACTCATAATTTCGAAAAAACTAGCTCTAATAAGATTTTTCCTTCATTAATTAGGAGATTTCATAATCATAACATCCCTGCTTTGATGGTTGTCACCACTGGGGCTGGTAAAGAATCTTTTAATTCTGTGGGGATCCCTGAAGACAGAATACTTGTTGCTTCCAATGCTGCTGACGTTGAACTGTTTGACATTGATTTGGATGTTAAACATCTTAAACAAGAAATTGGTGTCCCCTTAAACATTCCATGTGTTGTGTTTTGCGGTAGCTTCGGACGTGGAAAAGGGGTGGATTTAGTGCTGGAATGCGCTTCTTTGTTGAAAAATGTCTTTTTTTTGTTTGTTGGCGGTTCACCAGCGGATATCAATAAATATCTATCTATTGTTGATGAGAAGGGGATGTGCAATGTCAAGTTTGTTGGACACGTTGCGCAATCTATGGTGCCCAAATATTTGTCAGCTGCCGACATCCTTGTTTTGCCCAATACCTCTGATCCCGCCTACCATTCCAAGGACTATACGTCTCCAATAAAAATGTTTGAATATTTAGCCACTGGCACTCCCATAGTTGCTTCCGATTTTCCTGTTTTTAAAGAGGTGTTGGAGGATGGTGAGAATTCGGTATTGGTAAAACCGGATAGTGCAACATCTCTGGCTGAAGGTATTGAGCGTTTGCTGACTGATCAGAATTTATACGATAAGATACGTTCTAATGCTAAAAAGAACGCAAAAAGGTATTCTTGGCGAAACCGCGCGCTTACTATCAGTTCATGGGCAATGGATAAGTTTGGTTTTTGTTCTTGAACCTGCTTTTTTTCTTTACGCAGGTTGCCCTGCTGCCAGTTTGCGTTGTTAGTGAATTCAGTGCCCTGCAACTACTGTAGGGTGCTTTATACTTTTCGGCATTTTCTAATAGGTTTTATAAAATATGTCTGAACCGCTAGGTCTGGCAAAGCAGCTTTGCGACGAAGCAAAAATCTATGGTTTGAAATTATGTCACTGGAAAAGTAATCAGCGCCTTGGCCTTTCGGTGCAAGGTTTGACCGATCTCGATTTCTCCATCCCTCCTGAACAAGAATCGGAATTAATAGTTATTCTGAAACATCTCGGTTTTGTTGAATTCCGTTCCCGAGCCTGGCAACGTTATTCTGGTGTTACAGACTGGCTGGGGGTGGATTTGCCATCGGGGGTGATGCTTCATCTTCATCTTCACACACGCTTACTGACCGGCCTTAAGTCCATTAAGGAACAGGATCTTCCTTGGCTGGAGAAGTTGAATGATTCCGTTTGTATTGATCAGGAAACGGGTTTTCTTATCCCACCAAAAGCCTTTGAAGCACACCTTCTCTTAACCCGTGAAGCCATTAAATCGATGAATATAAAGGGCGTGCTGAAAGGGATAAGAAATAAGGTTCCTGTCTCAGTTGAAACGAGAAATGAGATGTCTTGGTTGCTTGAGTGTTGTGAGCTGGACTCATTGGCGGAATGGGGTCGTCGTCTTTGGGGGCCTGAACGCTGGGGACGAATGCAGCCATTTTTTACTGACAATAATGTTTGGCAAGTCAAAGAGTTTATGGCACTTCGAAGTGAAATTTCAGAAGCTCTTAGCCCTTATCACCACGGCTTCTGGTTGAAAAATACGGTTAAGTTTATAACGATGCGGCTATGGGCTCACCTTGATGCTGTAAATGCTCGTTTGACAGGTGCGACCGCCACCGGGAAGAGGTTGTTGGCTGATAGTGCCCCTGTTATTGCCATTGTTGGGAGTGATGGTGCAGGGAAAAGTACTGTTGTGGCTGATTTGGAAAAGTGGTTGTCGTGGAAAGCAGATATTGCAGTTGTTTACATGGGGACTAATCATGCTTGGTTTCGAAAGTTGCGCAAAATAATTTTGAACTGGAAGAAATCAAAAAATGATAAATCCTATGACAAAAAAACTAGGGGTGCGAACGCAGAATACAGTTTAAAGTTCCCCATGTGGGTTCAACCTCTGAAGTGGGCTGTCATGGCTCGCGTCCGTTTACATTTACTCCGTAAAGCGCTGCGATTAACTCGAAAGGGTACTATCGTATTGGCTGATCGATATCCCCAGATAGAAGTTCAGGGGATATTTGATGGGCCTTCTCGTTTGGATGCGCCCGGCCTGAACTGGTTTGGTAGATTATTGCAGCTTGACGAACATGGCAGTTTTCGCCGCATGTCTACAATCAAGCCTGATCTTGTAATAAAACTTATGGCTCCGCTTGATGTTGCATTAAGTCGTAAGCCGGATCATGACCCCAATTTGATTGCTTCTAAAATTGAACTGACACGTCGTCTCCAGTTTGGCGGTGTGGAAACCGTGGAAGTTGATACCTCCCTGCCGTTAGAAACGGTTT
>Ga0055480_10000501_pt1 | contig 14581 bp, 16 predicted proteins | sample Muzzi_PWB_D2_FD_57935 | JGI IMG/M metagenome (GOLD analysis project Ga0055480, IMG submission 57935) | Wetland microbial communities from San Francisco Bay, California, USA, that impact long-term carbon sequestration - Muzzi_PWB_D2 | ecosystem: Environmental > Aquatic > Marine > Wetlands ... | reverse complement strand
ATGTCCTCGTCGTTGACGCCATAGTTGCCGATCATCGGCGCAGTCATGACGACGATCTGGCCGAGGTAGGACGGGTCGGTGAAGGTCTCCTGATACCCGGTGAGGTTGGTGGTGAACACCACCTCGCCGAAGGCGGGGGCGAAATCACGTGGGGCTGTCCCGCCCAGCCATGTCCCATCCTCCAGCAGCAGCAGCGCGGGCCGCCCGGTCATCGGCGCGCCCCGCGCGATGGCCGGGGGCTCGTCAAGGATTGGGCGCCGGCGCCTGGGGTTGGTCGCCTTGCGGAGGGGGCGCAGGGACGGTGGGGACGTCGCCCGTGTCGAGGGGGAGCGGCGCGGTCTCGACGGCCGGTTGATTCCGGAGAAGTTGCTGCACCTCCGAGGCACCGGCCGAACGGTTGGACGAAATGAGGGAGAGGACGAGCGAGAGGAACAGAAACACCCCACCACAGATCCACGACGTCTTGGTCAGCCACGTAACGGCATGGCGTCCGCCGAAAAACGACTCGGTGCCGCCTGAGCCGCCCAGTGCGGCCAGGCCGCCGCCCTGCCCGGCCTGAAGGAGCACCACGATCGCCAGGATAAACGCGTCCAAAACCAACAACACAACGATGAACCCAAACATGCTCGTCTCGCTCAGGAGGAGTCGGGAAGTTTACACCGCCGGCCGCCGGGGAATCAACTCAGTCCGGTGGTCTCGCCGATACCGACGATCTCGGCCCAGCCGTCCGGCGTGAGGCTGGCCCCGCCCACGAGGACGCCGTCGATCCCCTCCCGCGACACGAGGGCCAGGACGTTTCCGGCCTTGACGCTGCCACCGTAGAGGATCCGAACGTCCGCCGGGCCGCCGTGCGCGATGATCCACTCCCGAATGACACCATGCACCGCGGCCGCGTCGTCGGGGGTGGCGTTCCGCCCCGTGCCGATCGCCCAGACCGGCTCGTAGGCGACGAGAACGTAGGGCCAGTCGCCCGGGGCTACCGCGCCGAGCCCGGCATTCAGCTGCCGCAGCACCACTGCCTCCGTCTTTCCCGCCTCGCGCTCCACCAGCGTCTCGCCGACACAGAGCATAGCGCGAAAGCCTGCCTTGAGAAGGGACGTGACCTTCTTGCCGGTGTCGGCGTCGGTCTCGCCGAAGACGTGGCGTCGCTCCGAATGGCCCACCAGCGCCGCGCTGGCGCCGGCCTCCTCTACCATCGGGATTGACAGCGCCCCGGTGAATGCCCCCGCCGCCTCCCAGTGCACGTCCTGGCAGCCGATCCGGATGTCGGGCCGGCTCCGAAACGCATCGGCCAGGACGCCGATGGAGACCGCCGGTGGGAAGAACCAGAGTTCCCGGTCGGGGGACGGAAAAGTCAGCTCGCGGAACTCGCGGGCAAAGGCCTCTGCCTGGACCGGGCCGTGGTGCATCTTCCAGTTGGCGGCAAACAGAATGGGCGGCATCGAGCGCAGCTCCTCAGGCGTCGTCGAGGGCTTCGACGCCGGGAAGCGCCCTCCCCTCGAGGAATTCGAGCGAGGCACCTCCGCCGGTGGAGACGTGGCTCACGGCGTGTTCGAGTCCCGCGGCCGCCACGGCCGCGGCAGAGTCGCCGCCGCCGACCACCGTCGTCGCCCCGTTGTCCGTGGCCTCGGCCATCGCCCGGGCCACCGCCACGGTCCCGTGGTCGAAGGGAGGCGTCTCGAACACCCCCATCGGCCCGTTCCACACCACGGTCTCGGCCCCAACGATGCGCTCGCGAAAGAGCGCCTCCGTCCCGGGATCGATGTCGAACATCGCCCAGCCGATCGGGATGGCGTCTCGTGGCACCGCCCGCGACGGGGCGTCCGCCGTGAGACGCTCCGCCACGACGGCGCCGGTGGGGAGGATGAGTGTCTCCCCGGCCTGCTCCAGCAGGCGGCCGGCGAGTTCCACGCGATCCTTCTCGACCAGCGACCGCCCGACCTCCAGCCCCATCGCCTCGAAGAAAGTGCACGCCATGGCGCCGCCGATGAGGATCGCGTCGCAGCGAGGGAGCATCGCCTCAATGAGATCGATCTTCCCCGAGATCTTGGCACCCCCCATCACGGCCACGAACGGGCGCCGCGGGTCGGTCAGGGCCTGGCCGAGAAAGCGGAGCTCCTTTTCCATCAAGAACCCGGCCACCGCCGGCTTGACGAGGTGGGCTACCCCCTCCGTACTGGCGTGGGCCCGGTGGGCGGAGCCGAAGGCATCGTTGACGTAGATCGATCCCAGCGCGGCGAACGCCTGGGCTAACGCTGGATCGTTGGTCTCCTCCCCGGGATAGAAGCGGGTGTTCTCCGCCAGCGCCACGGCGCCGCGCGGCAGCTGTCGCACCGCGCGGGCCGCCGCGGGGGAAGCCGGGTCCTCCAGAAAGGTGACAGGCGCGCCGAGGAGGCCCTCGAGGGCCCGAGTCACGGGCCGGAGGGACGCGACCGGGTCCGGTTTCCCCTTGGGCCGCCCAAGGTGTGACAAGAGGACGATGCGGCTGCCCCGCTCACGGAGGTAGGTGATGGTGGGAAGGGAGGCCTCGATTCGCGTCGCGTCGGTCACCACCCCGTCCTTGATCGGGCAGTTGAAGTCGACCCGGACTAGGACCGGCTGCCCCTCGAGGGTGGCCGGGTCCAGCTGGGCCAACGTGCGCTTCAAAGACTCGCTCCAATGTGGTGGATGAGGTCCACGCACCGCGCGGAATAGCCCATCTCGTTGTCGTACCACGAGGAGACATGCACCAGGGTCCCCTCGATCACGTTGGTTTGGGCCGTGTCGACCGTGCTGGACGCCAGGTTCCCGATGTAGTCCACCGACACGAGCGGCTCGTCGCTCACCGCCAGCACGCCGGCGAGTGGACCCGCCGCCGCGGCCCGGAATGCATCATTGACGGCCTCGGAAGTCGTCGCCTTCTCGACCACACAGGTCAGGTCTACCACCGAGACGTCGGGTGTCGGGACGCGAAGGGAAACACCGTCGATCTTCCCCTTGAGTTCCGGAAGCACCAAGGCGGTGGCCTTGGCCGCCCCGGTCGTGGTAGGGATGATGGACAAGGCTGCGGCTCGGGCGCGGCGGAGGTCCTTGTGGGGCAGGTCGAGGATCTGCTGGTCGTTGGTGTACGAGTGTACTGTCGTCATGAAGCCTTGGCGGAAGCCGAAGCTGTCCAGGATGACCTTCACGACCGGCACCAAGCAGTTGGTGGTGCAGCTCGCGTTGGAGATGATATGGTGCTTGGTCGGATCGTACCTGGCATCGTTGACCCCCATCACGATGGTGATGTCTTCGTTCTTGGCAGGCGCCGAAATCACCACCTTCCGTGCGCCGCCTTCCAAGTGCTTGGCCGCGGCGTCGCGCGCCGTAAAGCGACCCGTCGATTCCAACACGACGTCCACGCCGAGATCCTTCCAGGGGAGCGCCGCCGGATCGCGCTCGGAGAGGACCCTGAGCGCGTCGCCGTTCACGGACAAGCCGTCACCCCGGACCTCCACCGTCCCATCAAACCGGCCGTGGACCGAATCGTACTTGAGGAGATGGGCTAGCGTATTGGAATCCGTGAGGTCGTTGACGGCGACAAAGTCGATTTCCACGCCCGTCGCCTTGGCGGCGCGGAGGACGTTCCGCCCGATCCGACCGAACCCATTGATCCCTACGCGAATCGTCATGCGAAGCTCCCGGTTGGTAACGTTACACTAGCTCCCGCGCCCGCGCGAAGGTCACCGCCTCCACCCGGGCCGCTCCACCCTCCAACAACGCCGCGGCCGCCGCCACCAGCGTCGCCCCGGTGGTGAAGACGTCATCCACCAACACCACCCGCGCCCCTCCACACGCCACGGCTCGGAACGCGCCCGCTACGTTGGCCAGGCGCGCATCGGGAGGGAGGGCGGTCTGGGTTTGGGTCTCACGGGTCCGGTGCAGCCACTCCGGCCGCACCGCACCCCCGGCTGCCCGGGCCAGCGCCTCGGCTAGCCGTTCGCTTTGGTTATACCCCCGAAGGCGGCGGCGGCGCGACCCCAGAGGGACGGGAACCAGGACCAGGTCCCCGGCCGTCGGCCCTTGGAGGGGGTCGAGTCGCAGCATGCTCCGCGCCAGCGCCTCGGCCATCCGCCACCACCCGGCGAACTTGAGGGAATGCACCGCCCGCCGGGCGCTCTCCCCGAGCCAGACGGCACTGCGAACCCGAACCAGCCCCGCCGGCCACGCCGCGCACACGCGGCACTCCCACCCCCCGGTTGTGGGCTGGCCGCAGCGCTCGCACCACGGCGAGGTCACTGCCTCCCAGCGCGACCGGCAGAGCGAGCACACCAGCGCGTCCCCGTCCGACCGCGGCACCGGTCGCCGGCAAAGGAGGCACTCCGGCGGGAGGAGGGCACGCTCGACGGCGGAGAGGACGCCGCGCCAGTCACTCCAGCGCACGCTCCACCACGGCCCGCATCATCTCCACCGGTGGGTCGACCCCGGGAAACCAGCACCGGAAGCCGGCGGCGCCCTGCGCCACCAGCATCCCGCGGCCGTCTTCCGCCACCAACCCCCGTTGGCGGGCGGCCCTGACCCACGGCGTCCGGCCGGGGCGGTAGACGAGGTCGAGCGCCGTCCGGAGGTCGGGAAGTTCCTCGAAGGCCAACGGGAGGGGATCGGATTCTCGGAGGCCGAGCGGGGTGGCGTTGATGGCAACGTGTGCCTCCGCCTCTGCCCCGATTGGGACGCCCCGGGCGGCAAGGTGATCGTTGAAGGCTTCCGCCCGCTCCGGGGTGCGGGACCGGACCGCAAGGGCCACCCCACGCTCGCGCGCCACCTCCGCCACCGCGCGCGCCGCCCCCCCGGTTCCGATGACCACCCAGGTGCCGTCCGCCGCGGACAGCTCGGCGAGCGCCTCGGCAACACCGACGACGTCGGTGTTGTCAGCGTGGCACTCGTCGTGGGCGCCCCAGAACGTGTTACACGCACCGAGGGCCTGCACGGCTGGGCTCGGATGGGTGGCCGCCCGGGCGGCCTCGGCCTTGTAGGGGATCGTGACGTTCCCTCCCCCACCCGCGGCCGAAATCGACGCAACCAGGCCGGCGACGTCCTCCCGGCGGCACGCCAGAGGGACGTACACCGCATTGATGCCGAGCGTTTGGAAGGCCGCCGTCTGCATGCGGGGGGAGAGGGAATGGCGGACGGGGTTTCCGAGAATGGCAAAGACCCTGGTGGCCCCGTCAACCACGCGGGTGCTCCCCGTCCAGGCGGGCGGCGACCGTGTCGAGAAGATCGGAGAGCTGCATCAGCGTCTCCCGGTAGGCCACCAGCTCGCCGCCGAAGGGATCGCTCACCTCCGCCCCTGGACCGTTGAGCCCCGCGTACTCCCCGAGGAGGTGCACCTTCCCCTCCCCACCGAGTTCCTCGACGCGGCTACGGTGATGCCGCGCCATGGTGAAGATCAGGTCGGCCGTCTCCACCAGCTCGCGGGAGAGAAGCCGGGCGGCGTGGCTGGAAAGGTCGAGGCCCCGCTCGAGGCTGACAAGATAGGCGCCCTCCGACACCGGGGCGCCCTCCCACGCTCCGGTACCGGCGGACACCACCGTGACGTCGTCGCGTCCGGCACCATTGAGTTTCTGCCGGAGGAGTTCCGCCGCCATCGGGCTCCGACAGGTGTTCCCGGTGCAGACGAGGAGGACGTTCATCGTCGGGTCACGGCGCCCAGTGTCCCGCACGGATCCGGAGTTCGGCTCGGGGGATGGCGCCCTCGCGGATGATTCGAGGCGTTGCCTCGGTGCAGTCCACCAGCGTTGACGGGGGGACGTTCCCTAGCGCGCCGCCGTCCAGGACGAGGAGACGGCCGCTGGCGATCTCCTCTCCGAAGAGTGCCTCCAGTCCGCCGACGCCCGGGGCCGGTTGTCCGCCCGGGCGGTTGGCGGAGGTGGAGGTCAGTGGCTGATCGAGCGCCTCGACGAGGAGGTGGACGCCCCGGTGCGAGGTGACGCGGACGGCGATGCCGCCTTCCTGCCCGCGGAGCGCGTCGGGCAACTTCCCCTCCCCCCCGGGGAGCACCAACGTCAGCGGACCGGGCCAGAATTCGTCCGCGAGCACCCGGGCCGGGGCGTTGAGCACCAGGCCCCACCGCTCCGCCATCCGTCGACTCGCGACCAACAGAAGGAACGGCTTCTTCGGCGGACGCCCCTTGAGGCGGGCCAGGGCGGCGAGGTCTTCCGCCACGGCCCGGCTCCCCAAGCCGTACACCGTTTCGGTGGGATACGCGAGGAGCCCGCCGCGCCCGAGATGCGCCGCCACGGTCGGGACTGCGGCCTGAACGTCGTCGTCGGTCTTGAACGGAAGGATCACCGCGCCGGCTCCGTCATGCGTTCGGCGAGGGCAAAGTCCTCGGCGGTCGTAACCTTGAGATTCCTGGTGCTGTCCTCCACCACCACGACCGGCACGCCTAGGGCCTCGACCAGCATCGCATCGTCGGTCGCGCTGTCCCGGCCGGTCGCGGCGGCGGCGAACGCGCGGGCCAGCACCGCACGCGGAAACGCTTGCGGGGTCTGCGCCCGCCAGAGATTGTCCCGCCGCACGGTCCGCACGATGCGGCGCGGATCCGCCGGGTCCGTTTCCTTCAGCGTGTCCGACAGCGGCACCGCCGCCACCGCGCCGACGCCAGACCGCGCCTCGGCGATCACCGCGTCAATGACGGGGGAGCTCGGAAACGGCCGGGCGCCATCGTGGACGACCACGATCGCCACCTCGGCCGGGAGGGCCCCCAGGCCGGCGCGCACCGAGTCCGCCCGCGTCGCGCCCCCGGCGATCAGCGTCAACCCGCCCCCGGCCAGCTCTGCGAGCCAGGCGGGTGGATTGGACGCCACCTCCTGCGGCACCACCAGGACGGTATGGCCAACCGCGGGATGCGCGGTAAACGGACGGAGCGCGCGCAAGACCATCGGCACGCCCCCCAGCTCCCGGAACTGCTTGGGCCGGTCCGCACCCGCACGGCGGCCCGCGCCGGCGGCCACGACGATCACCCCGACGTCACGAGCCAAGGGCGCGCACCAACTCATCGACGCGGTCCAGGGCAACCACCCGCATCGTCCCCGCCGGTCGAGGCCCCCGCCGCGCGGCAAAAACGCGCTGGAACCCGAGGCGTCCCGCCTCCGCCAGCCGGCGCTCCAGCCCCGCCACCGGCCGGATCTCGCCGCCGAGGCCAATCTCGCCGAGGAACAGCGCGTCGCTGGGGGTGGGTGCCTGGCCGAGACTCGAGAGCAGCGCCGCCGCGACGGCGAGGTCGGCACCCGGCTCGCTGAGGCGTACGCCGGCGCTCACCTGCACGAACACATCCTTCTGGGCAAAAGACACACCGGCGCGGCGCTCCAACACTGCCAGGAGGACTGCGAGCCGCTTGGGGTCGAGGCCGGTGGCCACTCGCTGGGGCGTGCCGTAGCCGGACGGCGCCGCCAGGGCCTGAACCTCCACCAGCACCGGCCGCGTCCCTTCCATGAGGGCGGTCACCGCGCTCCCACTGATCCCGGCATCGCGCGCGGCCAGGAACACGGCCGAAGGGTTGGGGACGGGGACCAGTCCGTGATCGGTCATGGCGAACACGCCCAGTTCGTCCACCGAGCCGAACCGGTTCTTGGTAGCGCGGAGGAGGCGGTAGTCGAGCGCCGCCTCGCCTTCGAAGTAGAGCACCGTGTCGACGATATGCTCCAGCGCCTTGGGGCCGGCGATCCCGCCCCCTTTGGTGACGTGCCCGACCACGATCACCGCGGGCCCACGCTCCTTGGCAAAGCGCATCAGCCGCGCGGCGCATTCCCGCACCTGAGCCACGCTCCCCGGGGCGCTCTCAACCGACCCGCTGGTCACCGTCTGGATGGAATCGACGATCAGGATCTCGGCGGGAAGGGCGGTGCTGGTGCCGAGGATGGTCTCGAGGCTCGTCTCGCCGAGGACGTGCACGGCGCCGGCGTCTTCCTCGAGCCGGCCCGCGCGGAGCCGGAGCTGCTCGGGCGACTCCTCGCCGCTGGCGTAGAGCACTGTCTGGCCTGCCCGTTCCAGCCGGGCCGCCGCTTGCATCAGGAGCGTCGACTTCCCGATCCCCGGCTCGCCGCCGATGAGGATCATCGATCCCGGGACGAGGCCGCCCCCGAGTACAAAGTCGAATTCCGGGAGGTCGGTGCGCCACCGGGCGAGGGCCGTCTCCGCCACGTCGCGGAGCCGTGGTGCGCTGCGGCCGCGGGCCGTTCGCCGCCCGCCCCGGGCCGGCGCGAGGGTCACCTCGGCCACCGCGTTCCAGGCGCCGCATGCCTCGCAGCGGCCCACCCATTTGGGATGATCGTGGCCGCACTCGGCGCAGCGGTAGGCGGTCCGGACCCTAGTCGACGTCACCGGGTTCCGGTCGCTCCGTAGTGCTGTCGAAGCGGGTGAACGACTTGTGGAAGTGCAAACTCAACGTCCCCGTGGGCCCGTTCCGGTGCTTCCCCACGATCACCTCCGCCTTCCCCTCCAAGCTGTTGCCGTCCTTGTCGATGGTGCCCTCGTACATCTCCGGGCGGTGAATGAAGATGACGATGTCGGCGTCCTGCTCGATGGCGCCTGAATCCCGCAGATCCGAGAGGATCGGCCGACGATCGCCGCCGCGTTGCTCGCTGGCGCGCGACAGCTGCGAGAGCGCCAGCACGGGGAGGTCGAGCTCCTTGGCCAGGCCCTTGAGCGAACGAGAAATGTCCGAAATCTCCTGCACCCGGTTCTCGGCGTGCTCGGGGCTCCGCATCAGTTGGAGGTAATCCACAACCAGCAGCTTGACATCGTATTCCGACTTGAGCCGCCGAGCCTTGGACCGCATCTCGAGCAGCGTCATCGCAGGGGTGTCGTCAATCCAGATCGGACAGTTCTGCAGCACGCCGGCGGCCCGCGCCAAGCGGGTGAAGTCGGCATCCCGAAGCGTCCCGCGCCGGACCCGCTGGCTGTCCACCATCGCCTCCGAGCAGAGCATCCGCTGGACCAGCGCCTCTTTGGACATCTCCAGCGAGAACACCGCTACGCCGTGCCCTGCCTCGATGGCGGCGTGGGTCGCCACGTTGAGGCAGAAGGCCGTCTTCCCCATCGACGGCCTGGCCGCCACGATGACCAACTCCGCCCGCTGGAATCCGGACGTCATCTCATCCAAGTCTACGAAACCGCTCGGGACCCCGGTGATCGATTTGCCGCTTCGCTGGAGCGATTCGATGCGCTCCATCGTCGGCCACAGCATCTCCTTGAGCCGGGTGAACCCCTCATCCCCGCGCTCCTGGGAGATCTGGAAGATCCGAGACTCGGCCTTGTCGAGGAGGTCCCCCGCCAGGGTTCCCCCGTCATAGGCCTCGGCGATGACCGCCGTGGACGTCTCGATCAGACGCCGGAGGATGGCCTTGTCCCGGACGATCTTGGCGTGGAATTCGAGGTTGGCGGCAGTGGGGACCGCGTCCACCAACTCGGCGAGGTACTCGACGCCGCCCGCCTCGGTCAGCTCTCCGCGGCGCAGCAGCTCGTCCCGCAGTGTGACGTGGTCGATGACGGTGCGCTGCTCCGTCATCGCCATCATCGCCCGATACAGCCGCCGGTGGCCCTCGCGGTAGAACATGCTGTCGTCCAGCAGCTCCGAGGCGCGGAGCGCCGCGTCCTGATCGAGCAGCATCGCCCCCAGGACCGCTTGCTCGGCCTCGTTGCTCCACGGGGCCGCACGGCCCACGTAGGGATCAGCGATCGAGGAGCTGCCGGACGATACGGACGTCATCCCAAGTCGGCTTCTTCCAGTGAGGGTTCCTGAGGAGGGCCGCCGGGTGATACGTCACCACGAGCGGGATCCCGCCGAGGGAATGTACCTGCCCCCGGAGCTGGCCCAAGCTGCGCTTGACCCCTAGGAGGTTCTCCGCGGCCGTCCCGCCTAGTGCCGCGATCACCTTCGGGCGGATCAATGCTATCTGGCGATAGAGAAAAGGAAGACAGGCGGCCGCTTCGTCCGGCAAGGGCTTCCGGTTTTGGGGAGGCCGACACTTCACGATGTTGGCGATGAACACCCGCTCCCGCGGGAGCTCGATCGCCAGAAGGATCTCGTTCAAGAGGTCGCCCGCCGCACCCACGAAGGGTCGTCCGGTGGCGTCCTCCTTGGCGCCCGGTCCCTCTCCCACCAGGAGGAGGTCGGCCTCGGGGTTCCCCTCCCCGGGGACGGTCTTGTTCCGCCCTTGCGCCAGGGCGCAGCGCGTACAACCGGCCACCATCGCAGCCACATCCGCCAGTGAGGCCGCGGTTGCCGGCCCCTCGGCCAGGAGCGACGGCTCGGGGAGGTCCACGGTGAGGCCGGGGCCGGGGATCGGTGGGGCGTCCTTTCGCCAGTTTGGCGTCCGGGCGGCAGGGGCGGACGAGCGGGGGGCCACGGGCGTCTCCTCCTCCGGCGGGGGAGCCGCCGTCTCGGGGGCGGTCAGCCGCCCCGGCGCCACCACGACCTCCGCCCCGCCCAGCTCAAGTTGTTGCGCGAGATACCGCCGTCTGAGCGTCAACCTGATGTTCCACCGCGGTGAGGATCGCCTCGGCGACCCCCGCCTTGCTTTGTAGGGGCACCTCCACGACGCCGCCGGCGCGGTCCAGGAGGGTCACCCGGTTGGTATCGACCTCGAAGCCGGCACCGGCTTCGAGCGCGTCATTGATGACGATGAGATCGAGGGCCTTGCGCGCCAGCTTGTCCCGCCCCTTGGTCACGGCGTCGCCGGTCTCGAGCGCAAAGCCGACGATGACGGCGCCGGGCTTTCGGGCGTCGCGCGTGCCGAGGAGGATGTCGTCCGTGGCCGCCAATTCTAACGTCAGGGGTCCGGACGCGCGAGGACGCTTGACCGGCATCGACACCGCCGGGCGGAAGTCCGCGGGCGCGGCGGCCATGATCAACACGTCCGCTTCCGGCAGCTCGCGCCGGACGGCATCCGCCAACGCAGCGGTGGTGTCGATCCGCTCGACGCGCATCCCGTCCGGCGCGGGGAGTGCCGTCGGCCCGCTGAGGAGAACGACGTCCGCCCCTCGCTGCCAGGCGGCCTCGGCGCAGGCGTAGCCCATCTTCCCGCTCGATCGATTGCTGAGGAACCGGACCGGATCCATCGCCTCGCGAGTCGGGCCCGCACTCACCACGACCCGCTTTCCGTCGAGCGGGCCACCACCCGCCAGGGCCCTGACCGCATGCCGGACGATCTCCGCCGGCTCGCTCATTCGTCCGGGGCGGTCCGAGGGGCCCTCGGCCAGCGCACCGGAGACGGGCCCCACGATCCTCGCGCCGCGGGATCGAAGAGTAGCGAGGTTGCCCCGCACCGCGGGGTGGGCGTACATGTCATCGTTCATCGCCGGCGCCAGGAGGACGGGCGCCGTAGTGGCAAGGAGCATCGTAGTGAGGAGGTCGTCGGCCAGCCCCTGGGCAGCGCGGGCCAGGAGATGGGCCGTTGCCGGGGCGACGACGATGAGGTCGACGGCCTTGGGAACGCGCACGTGGGCCAGTGCCTGACCCGGCTCCCAGAGCGAGCGGATCACCGGGGTGCCGGTGAGGGCCTCGAAGGTGACGTGGCCGACGAACGCCTCGGCGCCCGCAGTGAGGACCACGTGGACCTCGGCGCCGGCCTCGACGAGGAGGCGGGCCAGGAAGCAGCTCTTGTAGCTGGCGATCCCGCCCGACACGCCGAGGAGGACGCGGCGGCCGGCGAGGGACACTACGCCTCGGAACGCCGGCGGCGGATCAGCTTGTAGGACAGGTCGCCGCTGGCGAGCGACTCCAGGGCGGTGGTCGTGAGCTTCTCCTCCCGCTCCATCAACCGCTCACGGGGGAATTCGTTCAGGAAGCGTGCGAACTTGGCCGCCACCAGCACACCGAGGTACTTGTTTCCGGCCACGTAGGCCGTGTCATTCGGGGTGTAGATCTTCACGCGGGATCTCCTTTGCCAGAGCCGGCGGGCGAGGCGCCCTCGGCCCGCACTTCACGTTGCAGGGTATCGATGGTGTCGCCCAGGTCGTCGCGCCGGGAAACCCGATGGGCCTCCGCTTCTAAGATCGCGGCGACCTGCCCCACGGCCGACACCAGGTCGTCGTTCACCACTACATAATCGTATTCCGGCACGGCGCCCAACTCGCCCGCCGCCCGCTCCAGCCGCCGTGCGACAGCGTCTTCCCCATCGGTCTTTCGGCCCCGGAGCCGCTGGGCCAGCACTTCGCCCGAGGGCGGGAGGAGAAAGACCAGCACCGCTTCGGGAAAGCGCCGCCGCACCTGCCGCGCCCCCTCGATCTCGATGTCGAGGATGGCGTGCTTCCCCTCCTCAACGATCCGCTGGACGTCATCGACCAGCGTGCCGTAGCGGTACCCGCCGTACCGGGCATGCTCCAGGAAGTCGCCCCGCTTGACCCGGCGTTCGAACTCCGCCTCGGACAGGAAGTGGTAGTGCGTCCCGTCCACCTCTCCCTCGCGCCGGGGCCGCGTCGTGGCAGACACCGAGTAGCCGAGATCGTCGCGCCCCTCCAGTACCCGCCGCGCGATGGTCGATTTGCCACCACCGGAGGGCGACGACAAGATGAACAGAAACGGCATCACTCGAGATTCTCGAGCTGCTCGCGGAACTTCTCCAATGCCCCCTTCAGGTCGATCACGCGCGCCGCGATCTCCGCGTCATTGGCCTTGGACCCGATGGTGTTGATCTCCCGCCCCATCTCCTGTGCCAGGAAACCCAGGCGCTTCCCCATCGGCTCCGCCCCCGCCAGCGTTTCGCGGGCCGCGACCAGATGGGATCTCAGGCGGACGATCTCCTCGGTGATGTCCAGCTTGTCGGCCAGAAGGGCGATCTCCATGTCGAGACGCTCCTCGGCCACGTTCCGCGATTCCAGCAGGGCCGCCACCGATTGCCGCAGCCGCTCCCGCTCCGCCACGAGGCGCGTCGGCGCGCGCCGCTCCACCTCGTCGAGGAGGCGCTCCATGACCGCCAGCCACGCCAGGAGCTCCGCTACCAGCACTTCACCCTCGCGGTGCCGCATCGCCTTGCACTCCGCCACCGCCTCCGCCACGACCGGCTCCACCTGGTCCCACTCCACTGCCTGGCTGCCCGTGTCGGCCGCGACCAGCACGTCCGGTTGGCGGGCCACCAGCCCCACGTCCAACTCGCCACCGATCCCCAGCGTGGTCTGGAGCTCGCGGAGCCGTGCCACCACAGCGCGGGCCCGCTGGAGGTTGAGGGCGATGTTCCCGTCCCCCGTCTCGTCCGTCGGCGGAGCGATCCAGCGCATCCCTACCGTAACGTGGCCGCGGTCAAAGTCCCGGCGCAACCGCTCGCGAAGCGGAATCTCCAGGGCCGAGAGGCCCACTGGGAGCTTGGCGGAGAGGTTGAAATACCGGTGGTTGACCGTCCGGACCTCGATGCGGAGACGTCCGCCCGCCACGGGGCCTTCTCCCGCCCCGTATCCTGTCATGCTGTAGGCCAAGCCGTCTCCCCAGTCCGCTAGAGCCTAACAATTTACCCCGGCAACCGCCCCATTCGTAAGGTCAAGGATGCGCTCATGGATGGCCGTCCCCCCGAACCCACTCGGGTCATTCGGCGTTGGTCTCCCCTCCGTGGCGACACGCGATTTCGGGGCGGCTCCTCTGCGAAGGTCGCCTGGACGCGTCTCGGCGCTGAGCCCCAAGCACGCAGAGCCGAGAGCGGACGCCTGGGGGAAGGCGCCTCCCACCAACCCTCCTGGGATCTATTGATGTTCGCCCATTCCCCCGCCTATCGCACCGCCCGAACCTGCTCCGCGCCCGCGGCGTCGCGGATCACGAGTTCCGCCGTCCCGTCGATCTCGCGGAATCGGGCGGTCCCCCCGGTCAGGCCCAGAAAGAAGTCCCGCTCCGATTCGGGGAACATCCCGGCGGTGAAGTGGCCCCGCCACCGCACTGCCAGGATGTCGTCCATGATCACGTCCAGGGAATCCCCGTCGGCGGCACGATACGTCCCCGTCCAGCGCGCGTGGACGGCGGAGTCTGTCGGAACCACGTGGCGAGCTGTTGGGGCGACGACGGACTCCCCGGCGAGGATTGCCGCAAGGTCCCGCACGGTCCGCCCGAGCGTCTCCAGGTTGGTGAGCACGATGATCGTCCCGTGCCGGGACGGGATCCGCATGATGTAACAGGAGAAGCCGGGGAGGCCTCCGCTATGCTGGTAGCTGACCGTGCCGGGGGCGCTGGTGCGGATGAACCAGCCGTAGCCGTAGTCACCGTGCCCGGGAGCAAAGACGGAATCGAGTGAGGCGCGGGAGACGAGAAGGTCAGTATAGAGCGCCTGATCCCACTTGTAGAGATCGCGCGAGGTCGTGACGAGGCCAGCCTCCCCCTGGGGCGGCTCCATCAGCTGATAGTGGGCGTTCTGCAGGTCCTCCGGCGTGAGCCCATTCCAATATGGCCCATAGATCGCCCCATCGCGCAGCGCATATCCCGTCGCCCGGTCCGGCAGGATCTCCCGCGATCGGTCCATCAAGCTTCGCCGCATCCCGAGCGGCTCGAGGATGCGAGTCCGGATGAAATCCTGGTACGACACCCCGGACGCCCGTTCGATGATGAAGCCGAGGAGGACGTACCCGGTATTGCTATAGTGGT
>Ga0055480_10000494_pt1 | contig 14709 bp, 10 predicted proteins | sample Muzzi_PWB_D2_FD_57935 | JGI IMG/M metagenome (GOLD analysis project Ga0055480, IMG submission 57935) | Wetland microbial communities from San Francisco Bay, California, USA, that impact long-term carbon sequestration - Muzzi_PWB_D2 | ecosystem: Environmental > Aquatic > Marine > Wetlands ... | reverse complement strand
ACGGCGACCTGCCGCACGAGCCGAAGCCGGCCCGCGCCGAGCGCGGCGCGGATGGCCATCTCGTGGCTCCGCGCCGTGGTCCGGACGAGGATGAGATTGGCGACGTTGGCCGCGATGACCAGGAGGACCGTCACCAGCACCACGACGAAGGCTACCATCATGGCATCGACGCCCTCCGGCGGCGCCGTGAATCCCCGGACAACGATGCGGACCTCATCTGCGTCGCGACGCTCCGTGCCGACTCCCGCGGACAGCGTCGTCAATTGCTCCTGGGCCTCGGCGGTGGTCGCGTCCGGTGCCAGGACCCCGAACAACCCCACGGCGGAATTGCGTGACGAGGCGACGCCGTCGATGGAGGCGAGCGTGAGGGGGAGCCACACCTCGCCGGCGTTGGGGAACCCGAAGTCATCCGGGAGGACGCCGACGATCGTCCGGTCCACCCCGGCAATCCGGAGCGTCGCCCCGAGGGCCTCCGGGCGACCGCCAAACCGACGCTGCCAGAGGCTCTGGCGGAGGACGACCACCGGGGCGGCGGACGGGGCACCGTCGCTGGGAGTGAGGAGCCGTCCGAGCACCGGGACCGTCGGGAGGACGGCGAAGGAGGCCGGCGTAATCCAGGCGCCGGTAAGGAGCTCGACATCGCTCCCGTCGTTCCCGAACGCCACGTTGAACCGCGCGCCATCGATCGCGCCCAGATGCGTCAGGCGATCCGCCCGAGCCGCGAAGACTCGATAGCGGTCGAGGCCGACGGGCACCCGTTCCCCCATGGGCTCGCGGTAGGCCGTGATTCGGACGAAGCGGTCGCCGTCGGGGTAGGGAAGGCGGCCGTACACCATCGTATCGAGAAAGGTGAACCCGACCGTCGCCAGGCCGATACCGACGGCGAGGGCCACGACGGCCGTCGTGGTCAGGACCGGCTGTCGCTTCATTCGTCGCGCGGCGATCCGCACTTCGGGCCAGGAGAACCATGCGGAGCGTCCCGGCTGCCGCGCGCGCCACCGGTACAGGACAAAGGCGCTCGCCACCACCGCCGCTTCGACGACCGTGGTGATCCACGCCCGCCCCGTGCCGAGGCGCGTCCGCCGTCGGTCGTGCACCAAATGAAGATCGCCGGTCACGTCCTCGCGCCGGTCATTCGGCACGACCAGCCGCACCACCCAGCGAGCGGGCCACGGGAGACGGGTCATCGGTGGGACGCCGGGGAGGGATCCACCCACATGTTGTCGAGCGCAGACCGCGCTTCCCGCACCGCCATGACCCCCGCCGGTTCGACCCGAACCTGTCGTCGCGCCTTCCCCCCGCGCTCCGCAGTCGGCGCGCCGAGCCACGAGGAGACCAGGCCCTTCGTCTCCAACCGTTGAAGCGTCACGTACACGGCGGCCCGTTGGACGCGCCGTCCCGTCCGCGCCCGGATTTCGTCCACGATCGTGACCGCGGACGCCTCGGCGTCGCCCAGCCGCATCGCGGCCAGGAGGACCAACAGCTCGAACTCACCCAGACCGTGTCGTCCCATGGCGCCGCCGATGAAAAGTAACAATGTCACTTTAACTACGTCGGGGCGCATGACAAGTTTCGACCAGAAACGGTCGGGGGTAGGGCCTTGCGGCGAACCGGCCCTGACTATACAATGTTTTAAAACAAAGGCGAGTATCCTAATGTCTCAGCGAGATCTCCCCGGCCAATTCGAACAGATGGTCCTCCTCGCGGTCGCCCGCCGGGCCCCGCGGGCCCACGGGATGGCCATCCACGACGAGCTCCTCACGGTGACCGGCCGGGATGTCTCCATCCCGGCGCTGTATGTCACCCTCTCCCGGCTCGAGAAGAAGGGGCTCGTGTCGGCGGGCGTCGAGGCCGGGGACGAGGGAGGCCGCTCTCGGAAGTGTTATCGCCTCGAACCCTCGGGTGCGGAGGCACTCACCAAGTCCCGCGCGCTGCTGGACGACCTGTGGGATGGGGTCGACCTTCCGACAGAATCGGCGGCCAAATGAGCCCCCTCGTCGAGCCGCGGCTGGCGCGGGCGTGCGCACGATTGGTGATTCCAACGAGCGTCCGTGAGGATTCGCTCGGGGATCTGGCCGAGGGATTCCGTCGGCGGGTGGCACGCTCGGGAGGCCTGATGGCGCGGCGATGGTATTGGTGGCAGGTCCTCCGGGCGGTGCCGGTGCGGCTCTCGGAGGGGGCCGCCACCGTGACCTCGGCGATTCGCGGGCTCGCCGCCGGTGGGTGGGGCCGCGACCTGCGGACGGCATTTCGGGCCATCCGTCGCCGGCCGACCTATGCCGTGTCCGTCGTGGCGACGGTGGGGATCGGCCTCGGCGCGGCCACGGCCATCGTCACCGTGGCCGATGGCGTGTGGTTTCGCGGGCTTTCGCTCCCTGATGGGGGGCGCGTTGTGCGGGTCTATGAATTGGAACGGCCGGCGGCCTCACCAGACGGCGCCCCGAAGGCCGGCGCCGAGCCGGGGCATCCGTCCCTGATTTCGCCGCCGCTGCTCGACGATCTCTCGCACTACGGCTGGGACTCATTCTCCGGCTTCGCGGCGTTCGTTCCCGAATCGATGAACCGGGTGGTCGGAGACCATGTGGAACACCTCTCGGCCCAGAGGGTCTCTGTCGAGGCGTTTGATGTCCTCGGGATTCGCCCCGCATTGGGGCAGCCGTTCAGTGATGCCCGCGCCCGGGAGGTCGTCCTCGCCGACGCCTTTTGGCGCCGGGCCTTTGGCGCCGACCCCGGGGTGATCGGGCGGACTCTGCAGCTGGACGGCGATCCCTACCTCGTGGTCGGCGTACTCCCCGCCAAACTCCCCTACCCTAGGAACGCCGACGTCTGGGCGCCGCTCTACTTTGGCGCCGACCAGTTGGTGGAACCGATGCGGGGCGCGCGGTACCTCGATGTCGTGGCACGGGTCCTGGGGGACGCGTCGGTCGACGCCGCGGCGAGGGAGGTCGACGCCTTTGTGGGCGGGCTGGGCAGCAACCACCCGATGCACGCGGGCTCGGGCGCGGTCGTTGTCTCCCTTCGTGACGATCTGGCGCGGCCCTACACGCGGGCGCTGACCCTCCTCGTTGCCGCGGCGGGGGCGTTCCTCCTGATCACCGCGGCCAATGTCGCGGGCTTGGGGGCCGCGCGCGTGGCCGAGTCGCGGCGCGATCGGGCCGTGCGACTGGCGCTCGGGGCCTCGCGTGTGCGATTGCTGCGCACCGCACTCGTCGAGAACGCCGTTCTGACGGCCGGTGGGGCCGCGATCGCGGCGCTCATCGCCATCTGGGTGCTGACGCCGATCAAGCGTCTTGCCCCGGCGGGGGTGCCTCGGCTGGCCGAGACCCAGGTCGACGGTCGCATCCTCCTCATGTTGCTGGGGGCGGCGGCCGTGGTGGCGGTCGCCACCGGACTCGCCAGCCACGTCCTCGGTCGGCTCGGCGTGCCGGTCGACATCGGGCGCGACATCGGCGCCTTCCGCGAACGCTATCGCGGGCGGCGCGTCCTCCTGGTGTCGCAGATCGCGGTGGCGACGGTACTCCTCGTGGGAGGCGTCGTCGTGGGGCGCTACTTCCGGACGTTGGCCGCCACCGATCTCGGCTTCCGACCCGAGGGTCTCGCCGCCGCCCCGGTTGCGTTGACCGGCGAGCGATATGCCGAGGACGCCGCCCGCGCTCAGTTCTTCGACCAGGTCGTCGGGCGTCTCCGCGCGCAGGGACTCGTGGCCGCGCTCGCAGTCAATCCGCCGATCGTCGGGTCGACGATGCGCTTCGGGTATTCGGCCCCGGGGGAGGAGGAGCAGTCCATCGCCCAGTACCACACGGTGACACCCGGATACTTTTCGTTGTTGGGCATCCCGTTGGTGGCAGGACGTGATTTCGACCTCGGAGACGATACGGTCCACGGGCCCGTGATTATCGTGAGCGAACTCGTGGCCCGGCGGCACTTCCCCGCGGGTGATGCCGTCGGCCGCCGGATTTCCGTGAGCGGCCGGCACGGGCTCACCGAGCGCACGATCGTCGGTGTCGTGGGGAGCACCCGGCACTTCGGGCCGGATCAGGATCCGCCCCCGGAGCTGTACGTCCCCTCGGCGCAGGACACGTGGGGCTTTGGACAGATCGTCGTGGCCGGAGTGGACGGCGCCACGGTGCCGCCCACGGCGCTGGCAGACGCGATCCGCCTGGCCGATCCGCAGATTCCCGCCGCGGCGCTCCAGCCGATGGTCGGGCTCCTGACGACCTGGTTTGCGCCCCTCCGGTTCCAGATGGTGATCCTCTCCCTCCTGGCGGGGGTGGGCGTCCTCCTGGGCGGTATCGGACTGTACGGCTTCATCGCCTACCTGGTCTCGGCGCGGACCCGTGAGATCGGGATTCGGATGGCGCTCGGCGCCTCCCGGGGTGCCGTGGCGTTCGCGACGCTTCGCCAGGGTCTCATCCTCTCACTCCTTGGGGTCACCATCGGCGGGATCGTTGCGGTGGCGCTCCAGCAGGCGTTCCGCAGCCTCGTCCCAGGCGTAGACCCGACGGACCCATTGGCCTACGGGCCGGTGATCCTGGTCGTCTCGCTGGTAGCCGCTGTCGCCTGCACACTCCCGGCGCACCGGGCGTCCACCGTGGACCCCTCGGTGGCGTTGCGACATGATTAACCCGGTACGGGAGGAGAACCGTGGGGTAGGGGGACCAAGTTCGGCAACGAGCGGTGGTCCCCATTCCATGAGGTTCCGAGGCGATGGCTTGGCCGCGCTCGAATGGGTCCGGTCGCCGTATTCCGTCGCGCCACCCAGCGTTTCCTTCATTATCCCTTGACGCGGGGGCGCCTCTGACCGGCGCCTCCGACGACTCCGGTGCCCCACTGGGGCGCGCATCCACGGGGTTGACCTTCTCGTCGTGGAACTCAATATTTCTCATTATGAGAAAAACACGACCGATGCCATGAATCTTTCGACCTACCAGGTGCTGGTCGCGCTCGGCGCTCGAGACCGGAACGCCGTCGACATCCTGGCGGCCATCCGTGAGCAGAGCGGGGCCGGGCGGGCCCCCTCGCTGGCATCGTTCTACCGCCACCTCGGCGGGGCGGTGGATCACGGCTGGGTCCAGGTCGTCCCCGGCGAGGAGGCCACGGGGAATCCGGGGCGGCCCGGGCAGGTCTACCGGCTGACGCCTGCGGGCCGCGCGGGGGCGCGGGCAGAAGCGCTGCGGCTGCGGGAGCTGGCCGCGCTGGCGGACGCCGAACCTCGACGGGCCCGATGAGCGAGCGGTTCGTGGCCGTGCTGCGGCGGCTCTTTCGCACCGTTGGGAGCCTCTACCCGCCCGACTATCGCAACCGGTTCCTGGCGGATATGGAGGTCACGTTCGTGGCCGAATGTCGGGCGCGGGCGGCGGTCAGTCGCCGGGCGTGCGCCTCCTACGCGGCGTGGACGCTGGTGAGTACCGCCTGGACGGCGTGCGGCCAGCGACTCGCCGCCTGGCGCGGGAGTCCACGCTCGGTCGAACGAGGCTGGAGTGGTCGTGCGCTGTTCCGCGAGGCGCGATATGCCTTGCGTAGCCTCCGCATGGCGCCTGGCTTCACCGCGGCCGCCACCGTGACGATGGCGCTGTCCATCGGAGTGACCACCGCCGTCTTCACCATCGTGGACGGCGTCGTGCTCCGGCCACTCCCGTATCCCGAGTCCGACAGGCTTGTGCGACTGTTTCAGCGCAACAGCCCCACCAATCGTTGGACCCTGTCGGTCGTCGACTTCCAGGCGGTCGCGGCACAGCAACAGTCGTTCGAGCACGTAGCCGCATTCCGTTCGGGGGAGGCGACCATTACCGGTCGGGGCGACCCCGCCCGGGTGCCCGCCGGGTGGGTCGGTGCCGAATGGTTCATGACCCTGGGGGTGCCAACGGAGGCCGGCCGGGGATTCCTGGCCGGAGAGGACGATCCCGCCGCCGGGCTGGTGGTGGTCATCAGTCACGCCACGGCGGAACGCTATTTCGGGTCGGCGGATGCGTCCCTCGGTGAGTCGCTGACATTGGACGGGGCACCGCACACGATCGTCGGCGTCCTCCCGCGCGAGGTGCGGTCGATGGTGGGGTGGCGGGCGGAGGTATGGCCCATCCTCAAGCTCCCGACCCCGACGCGGCGGGGGCCGTTCTTTCTCCGGCCGGTGGCCCGGTTGCGAGCCGGCGTCTCGGTCGAGGCGGCGGCCGAGGACTTGGCGAGAATCAGCGCCCGGATTTACCCCCTCTGGGCCGACGGCTTTCGGGACTCGACCGCGCGACTGACGCCGGTTCCCCTCAAGGAAGTCGTGGTGGGCGACGTGCAGCTGGCGCTGTACCTCCTCCTGGGCGCGGTCGGCTTCGTGCTCCTCATCGCGGTCGCGAACGTCGCGAATCTCCAACTCGCTCGGGCGTCGGGTCGCGACCACGAGGTGGCCGTTCGGACGGCTCTCGGCGCGCGGCGCGGGCGCATCGCCCGACAGCTCCTGGTGGAGAGCCTTCTCCTGTCCGCCATCGGCGGGGTTCTGGGCGTGGCGCTCGCGCACGCCACCCTCACGGTCCTCCTCCGGCTGGGACCGGACCTGCCACGGCTCGACGAAGTAGGGCTCGATCTTCGGGTCCTGGGTTTTGCAGCGGTGTTGACCCTGGGGAGCGGCCTCATCTTCGGATGCGCGCCGTTGGCCCATGCCTTCAGGACCGATCCGGCCGATGCGCTTCGCCGCGGCGGTCGAGGTGCCGGTCGGGGGGTGGGGGGAAGTCGCGCCCGGGCGGCGCTGGTGGTCGCCGAGTTCGCGCTCGCGGTTCCCCTCCTTGCCGGGGCGGTGTTGTTGATGACCAGCCTCGCCCTCCTCCAGCGGGTCGATCCCGGTTTCGATCCAACGGGGATCGCGACCGGTCAGGTATCGCTCCCCGGTCGCGTGTACCAAGACAACAACGCTCGCATCCAGTTCTGGGACCGCGCGCTCGTGGTCCTGGGAGACATCCCTGGGGTGGAACGCGTCGCGATCAGCTCGGGCCTCCCGCCCGACGCGCCGCGGGCCTTCAACAACTTCGATCTCCTGGACCGTCCGGTCCCAGAGGGGACGGCAGAGCCGGTTTCCCCCTGGCTAGCGGTCAGCCCCGATTTCTTCCAGACCATGGGGATCCCACTCCTCGCGGGCCGTGCCCTTGAGGCCAGTGATACGTCGGCACCAGTGGTGGTCGTGAGTCAGGGGTGGGCGAATCGGTTCTACCCCGGTGAGAATCCGGTGGGGCGCCGCATGATCTCGGGAGGCTGCACCTCCTGCGCCCCCACGACCGTCGTAGGCGTGGTGGGCGATGTGGCGTACGAGGGACTGGAGGCCCAGGCATCCGACGCGGTATACACGCCTTATGCTCAGTGGCCCTGGGCCTCGGTGCAGCTCATCGTCCGGTCCAGGGGCGGCGCCGTACCGATGGAGGGCGTTCGCCGGGCCCTCGGCACGCTCGATCCTTCGCTCGCCCTGTCCGAGGTCGGCACCATGGAGGAGCGGCTGCGGGCGTCCCTCGCCAAGCCGCGCTACTGGTCCTTACTCCTGGGAGCCTTTGCGACGGTCGGGGTCGTGCTGGCTGCGGTGGGAATCTACGGAGTGCTGTCGAACGCAGTCGTTCGACAGCGGCGCGACATCGGAATCCGGCTGGCGCTCGGCGCCGCCCGCGGGTCGGTGGTCCGGATGGTCGTGACTCGTGGCATGACCCAGGCGGGGATCGGGCTGGCACTCGGGCTTGCCGGCGCCCTCGTCCTGACCAGGTGGCTCGAGGGGCTGTTGTTCGGGGTGTCCGCCACCGACCCCGTCACCTTCGGCGGGGTCGCGCTGGGACTTCTCATCGTCGCGCTCGCGGCCTGCTACGGCCCCGCGCGCGGCGCCACCAGAGTCGATCCGGTGCGGGTGCTCTCCGCGGAATGAGCCGGAACCGGCTCCGACGGCGTCGGCTGCGGGATCAGGAAACGGTCAGCGAGCTCACCATCCCGTGCGCGATGTGCGGCTGGCCGTCGGTCGCGTCAGGGAGGAAACAGAACAGTCCGTAGGTCCCGGCCTCCAAGTGCAGCATCACATCGTTGGCACGCCCGCTGTCGAGCGCCACCGTGCCACCGACGGGACGGCCCGGCAGGGCACCCTCCATCCCCCCTTCCATCCACTTGAGCACGTCCTCCGGTGTCTTCCCGGGGGCCAATTGGATGATGACGACCTCATGAAATTGCGCCGCGTGGTTGACGACCCGGAGCACCCGATCACCAGCCGCGAGCGGTCCGGAGAGTGTGAAGCTGTAGTCGTCCAACACCATCGTAGCGTCCGGGGTGGGGGCGGCGACGCCGGCCGGCGGCTCTCCCGCAACTTCGAACTCCTTGGACATCCCTTTCATTACGTGCAAGACCCCGTCGGGTCCCGGGCTGGGGATGACGCAGAAGGCGGCGTAATGCCCCGGTGTCAGCTCCAGCGTGACGGCGCTCGAGTCGCCGGGGGCCGCCGCCTGCGGGCCGCCGAGGTGCACGGCCCAGGGGGGCATTGGTGCTTCCTCGGCCATGACTGCCAGAAAGTCCGCCAGAGTCTTCCCCTCCTCGAGCTTGAGCAACTGGGCATGGTGGAACTCCTGTCCCCCATTCCGCATGACGACGGTGGTGAGGCCAGTGGGGACCGTATCCGGCATGGTGTAGGAGTAGTCCCGAGCATCGATCTCCAAGCGGTGGGGCGGGACCGATGCCTGGGGCTCCCGGGCCGCCTCCTTCGGGGCGCAGGCGGCGACGAGGAGGGCCGCGCCGAGGCATGAACGAGCGAGGATGAGACGCATGTCGTGTGACTCCAGTGTGGGGGCCCCGAGCCGGGGACCCGATAGCATACGCGCTAGCCCACGCCCGTCAAGTCATCGGCGGGCTCAACTTTGCGTGGTCTTCCGCCGTAGGAAGAGGGTACGCCCCTGCCGGGGCCCATCAAACTCCGTCCCGGCCCATTCCTATATTAGTACGGGCCTTCCGGCAGTCCTGCCCGCGACCCTGACCTGGCTCCCATGACGGCACTGCCCACAATCCGCCTCGTCAGCATTCTCGCCGCGACCGCCCTCGCGACCGCGGGATGCTTTGGTGGGGAAGCCCAAGGCAGACCCGGGACAGGAGGGGAGGCCCCCACGGCCATCCCCGTCGCCGCCAGCCGCGTTGCCCGGACCGACCTCACCCGCGACGTGATTCTGACTGGTCCTGTGGAACCGTTGCGACTCGTCGGCGTAAACAGCCGATCCGCGGGGACAGTCCTGTCGGTTCGCGTCGTCGAAGGTGATCGGGTCCGGCCTGGCCAACTGATGGCCGAGCTCGACGCCCGGGAGACGGCGGCGCAGCTCGAGCGCGCCAAGGCGCTGGCGGGCACCGCGGAAGCGGCGTTCCGGCGGGCCGAGCAGCTGCGGGCCGCCGACCTCATCGCCGAGGCGGAGTTCGAGACCGCCCGGGCGGGTTACCTCACCGCCAGGAGTGATGTGGAGTTGTGGCAGACCCGGTTGGCCTTCAGCCGGATCGAGGCGCCCGGGGCCGGCGTGGTGCTTCGGAAGTATGTTGAGGCAGGGAGTGCGGTTTCTCCCGATCAGCGGATGTTCGATGTGGCGGACGATTCCCTGCTGGTCGTGCGAGTCCGGATGTCGGAGCTCGATGTCGTCCGGGTCCGAGCGGGCGACTCCGTCCGGGTCCAGCTGGATGCCTACCCGGGAGAGACCCTGCGAGGGTGGGTCCGTCGCGTGTTCCCAAGCGCCGATCCCGAGACCCGGCTCGTCCCGGTGGAGGTGGCGCTGCGGGACCGGAACAAGGTCGCCATCCGGCCGGGGTTCTTGGCCCGCGCCCGCTTTGCCCTCGAGCGCCGTCCCGGCGTCCTCGCCGTGCCGGCCGCGGCGGTGGGCGCCAGCCCGATTGGCCCGTTTGTGTATGTGGTCCAGGCCGACACGCTCGTCCGGAGGAATATCCGCACCGGGCTCGCCGCGGAGGGACGGGTGGAGGTGCTGGCGGGCCTGGATGCCGGAGATCTGGTCGTCACGTCCGGCCAGATGAGTCTTCGGGAGGGCGCTCCGGTCAGGGTGACCCAGAACGACCGGCCGGCGGCGGCCCAGGCGGCCGACAGCCAGGCCGCCTCCCCCCTCGGGGCCGCCGGCGATGAGTGAGGTGCCGCGCACCCTCTCGTCGTTGTCCATCCGCCGCCCGATCGGCACGCTGGCCATCGGCTCGGTGGTCATCGTCCTTGGCGCCTACTTTGCCCGCCTCCTCCCGATAGACCTCCTCCCGCAAATCGTCTACCCCCAGATCCGGGCCAGTGTCTCCTACCCCGGCGTCGCTCCGGAGGTGATGGAGGAGCAGGTGACGAGGGTCCTGGAAACCTCGCTCGCTACCACGGAGAACCTGGTTCGGCTGGAGTCGGAGACCATCGAAGGCCGAAGCGCCGTCAATCTGTATTTCCGCTACGGCAGCGACATGAACTTCGCGCTGCAGGACGCGTCGAAGAACCTGGACCGTGCCCGCTCGCGCCTTCCGGAGGACGCCGACCCTCCATCGATCTTCAAGTTCGACCCGTCCCAGATCCCGGTGTACGAGGTGGGGTTCAGCTCGCCTTCGTGGAGCCTGGTGGATCTGCGCCGCTGGGTGGACCTCCAACTGCTCCCGCAGCTGCTGACCGTGGAGGGCGTGGCGTCGATCGACGTCTCGGGCGGCCTCGTCCGCGAGATCCACGTGACGCTGGACCAGGAGCGGCTCCGCTCCTATCGCCTCTCCCTCAACGACATCCTCACGGCACTCCGCGACCAGAATCAGGACGTGGCCGCGGGGAACATCACCTCGGAGGACTTCGAGGTCGTCGGGAAGACCACGGGGAAATTTACCTCGGTGGCCGACATTCAATCGATGCTCCTCCCGGTCCCCGGCTCCTCCCAGCGTATTCCGCTCTCGGAGATCGCCTCCGTGGCGGACACTCATCGCGACCAGCGGCTCTGGGCTCGGCTCAACGGCGTCCCGGCGGTGAAACTGTCGGTCCGCAAGCTGCCGGAGGCCAACACCGTCGCGGTGGCCGGCGGCGTCGGGCGGCGGCTTCGCCAGCTCGAATCGTCCCGGTTCATCCCCGGCGAGGTCCAGCACCGGGTCGTGGCCGATCAATCGTTCTTCATCGCGAGCGCCGTCGGGAGCGTACGGAACGCGGCTCTCATCGGCGCCGTGCTGGCGATGCTTGTCGTGCTCCTCTTCCTGGGGAGCCTGCGGAAGACGTTCATCATCGGGCTCTCGATCCCAATCGCGGTGCTGGCCACCCTGGTGATGATGGGGCTGGGCGGGCTCACCCTCAACATCATGGCGCTGGGCGGCCTGGCGTTGGGTGTGGGGATGCTCGTGGACAACTCGATCGTGATGCTGGAAAACATCTTCCGGCACCGGGCCATGGGGGCGTCCGACCCTGAGACCGCGGCCCATCGCGGGTCGGCCGAGGTGACGTCGGCGGTCATCGCCTCCACATTGACCAATCTCGCCGCGGTCGTGCCGTTCCTCCTCATCTCGGGCCTCGCGGCCCTGATCTTCCGCGAGCTCATCCTCACGATCTCGTTTGCGATCGTGGCTGCCCTCGGTGTGGCCCTCACTCTGGTACCGATGCTCGCGGCCCAGCTAGCCAAGGTGCGCTGGTCCAGCCATCTGGCGGAGGCGGCGCCGCTTCGCGCTTTCCAGCGGTTCCTCGACCGCCTGACCGTGGTCTACCGGCGAACCGCCCGCGCCTCCCTCCGTCGGCGCGGGTGGGTCGTCGCCGGGGCGTTCGCCGCGTTGGTCGGTGCGTTGCTCCTGGTCGGCCGCTTTCCGACCGAGTTCCTCCCGCCGGTGGACGACGGGAACCTCAGCGTCTTCGTGCGCATGCCGCCGGGGACACCGCCGGAGCGGACCAACCAGGTGGTGCTCGACCTGGAGGGCCTCATCAAGCGGCAGCCGCATGTCCGCGACGTCTTCGCCACGGCCGGGGGCTTTCTGTTCGGCGGGTCGACGTCGCAACGCGGGGGCCGCGGCTCCGTCAACGTCGTCCTGGCACCTGCTACCGAGCGCCAAGACATGCCGGCGGGTCGCTGGGTGGCGGAGCTGCAACGCCAGATCGATTCGATGGCCATCCCCGGCGCCCGGATCGGAGTTCGGCCGCCGCGTATCCGGGGGCTCCGGACCAATCTGAGCGGCTCGGATGTGGCCGTGAGCGTCCAGGGTGACGACCTCGCGACGCTACAACGCCTGGCGTCGGAGGCCGTGAACCGGATGGAAGGGATCGACGGGTTGGAGGGGATCCAGCTCTCGACCGAGGAAGCCAGTCCACAGCTGTCGATCACCCTCGACCGAGCGCGCATCGCCGATCTCGGTCTGACTGTGGCGGCCGTGGGTCAGACGGTCCGGACCGCGCTCGAAGGGGCCACGCCGACCCGCTTCACCGACGGAACCAACGAGTATGACATCCGGGTGCGACTCCCCCGTGAGCAGTTTCGCAATCCGGAAGACCTCGGTGCGATCGCGCTCTTCCCCGGCCGCGACGAACCGATCTACCTGCGCGATGTGGCCTCCGTGACCCTCGCCACCGGCCCCACCACGATTCTCCGCGAAAACCAGAGCCGGCAGATCCGCATCACGGCCGATGTCAACGACGCAATCGCCCCGGTCAGTCGGGTCAACCGGGAGATCCGGGCGCGGCTCGCCACCCTCGGCCTCCCGGACGGGTTCTCACTCCTCTACGGCGGCGAGGAGGAGGCCGTCCGGGAAAACAACCGCAACCTCGCCATCGTCATCGGCCTGGCGATCTTCCTCGTGTTCGTCGTCCTGGCAGTCCAGTACGAAAGCGTCGCCGATCCCCTGGTGATCCTCGTGTCGATCCCCCTCTCCCTCATCGGGGTGATCTCCATTCTCTTGGCCACCGGGACGTCCCTCTCGGCGCCCGTGCTGCTCGGCGTCATCCTCCTCGCGGGGATCGTCGTCAACAACGCCATCCTCCTGGTGGAGTATGTCGAGATCGGGCGGCGGGACGGCTTGACTACCGCGGAGGCGATCGTGGAGGCGGGAGCGGTGCGCCTGCGGCCGATCCTCATGACCACGCTCACGACCGTGTTGGGGATGTTGCCGCTGGCACTGGGCATCGGCGAGGGAACCGAGCTCATGCGGCCGCTGGCCATCACCGTCGTCGGCGGCCTGAGCGTGTCCATGGTGCTCACGCTCCTGGTAGTCCCCTCCGTCTACCTGTTGATGGGCGACCTGACGGCCAGGCTCAGGGCCGCGGTTCTCACCGCGCCCGTCGGATCCCACCCAGCGGATTCGACCGGGCGGTCCTCTCGACCCGTGGCGGCGCCCGCCGCCGACCTTCCGGGCAAAGGGACGGCGACGCCCCCCCTTCCGTAGGACCCTCGCCCAGTCAACGGCGCTCACGACGCGGCCGTTGGGGGTGGCGGTCTCACGGGCGGTGGCGGCCACCAACCAGAGGGCTACACCGCCTGCGTCGCACGACCCCGCCGATCCCGTGACCTCGCACAGCACCGACCGCGGCTTAGTCGCTCCGGGTCATGACGAAGGTGCCGAACACGGTCGTGGCAAGAAGATGGCCCTCTGACCACCCGCCTGTCGCCGACCCGCCGCTGAACGCTCCCGCCGCGTCAAGACCACAATCCGCCGCCCCCGGCGTGAACCAAATCCGAAAGACCGGCGCTGGCGGATCGAGAATGAAGTCCCGGGGAGAGACCCAGGTCTCCTCGGCGGAGGAGAGGCAGGACATCGCGCGGCCCAACATCGGCCAAAAGTCGGCGGAGAACTGGGCACGAAGGACGTAATACTCGCCCCACCGGACGCTGTCGGCGGAGATCTCGAGTCGGCCATGGATTACTGCGGTTCGATCAATCTCCGTGTCGGGAAAGTAGGTCTCCGCGGGGCTGTCCGGCGACAGCCGGAAAGCGATGTCCCATGTGCCGACCAGGTCCGTCGGACCGGGATCCCGGCTGGTCGCCGTCGTTGGGTCGCTGCGGGACGTGCAGCCGAGAGCCAGGGTGAGGGCGACTGTGCCCAGGGTTGTGATAGCGTGTGCATGGTGGGCCTCCAAGAGACCGTGCCGCGTTGACCGGGACCTCCCCCTCCGTCAGCCAGAGACCCGGCCAGGCGAATCCCCGTCACGGGGGTGGCGGGAGGGGAGCCACGGTACTATCATTTGATAAATGATAGTCTCTGATTGACGAACGCCGATGCCTTCACCGGAAGACCACCTCCCGCTGACTCCGCAATTCTATCACGTCCTCCTCGCCCTGGGGGACGCCACCATGCATGGGTACGGGATCATCCAGGCGTTCGAGGCCCTGACGGAGGGGAGGGAGACGCTCCTCCCGGGTTCCTTATATGCCACCCTGAACCGGATGGTGGAGGCAGGGATGCTTTCACCGACGCCAGCCCCGTCGGGAGACAGCAGCGGTGGCCCCAAGCGCCGGTACTACCGGGCCACACCCTTCGGGAAGGCTGTCGCACGCGCCGAAACGAGCCGGTTGGAGCGACTCCTTGTGGTGGCCCGGAGGCGGTGGTTGACCGAGGGAGGTTCCGGGTGAGCGGTGTTGGGGAGCGAAGGCTTGCACTCGGCTTATTCCGCGCGGCCCTTCATGCATTCCCACCGGAAGATCGATACGGGTTCGCGGGGGAGGCGATGGCGGCTTTCGAGGCGGGGTGGGGGAGGCGTCGGGAGGAGCGAGGGCGGCGAGTGGCGTGGCTGTACGCGGGCCGTGCGAT
>Ga0055480_10000491_pt1 | contig 14728 bp, 16 predicted proteins | sample Muzzi_PWB_D2_FD_57935 | JGI IMG/M metagenome (GOLD analysis project Ga0055480, IMG submission 57935) | Wetland microbial communities from San Francisco Bay, California, USA, that impact long-term carbon sequestration - Muzzi_PWB_D2 | ecosystem: Environmental > Aquatic > Marine > Wetlands ... | reverse complement strand
CGCGTACACATCAGATTCGAACAACCTGCGTCCCTTTCGTCTCGAGAAGGCATCTGCACAAACGTGCCGCCGGCTGGATTCTACGCTCGACCCGCACCGGTATGATAGGTTGGCGTCATGAGCGGCCGCGGCGCTACTCCCGATCGGTTCTCCGACCCCGTCATCGTCGTTGGCGGCGGCGTGGTTGGCCTGTGTTGCGCCCGCTCACTCGCGCGGCGCGGCGTTCGCGTTCACGTGATCGAGCGCGGCCAGATTGGTCACGGCGCGTCGTTCGGCAACGCCGGGACCGTGTCGCCGGCCCACCCGCCGATCAACGCCCCCGGGCGCTGGCGCGAGCTCATCCGCTCGATGGTCGATCCGCTCAGCCCGCTCTACATCCCGCCGCGCCTCGATCCCGGCCTCTGGCGGTGGCTCTTCGCGTTCGCCCGCCACTGCGGACAGACCCACGTCGACCACTGCCGCGGCGTGCTGGCGCCGCTGGCCCGGGTAACGCCGGGCCTCCACGACGAGATCGCGGCGGCGGCGGAGGAGGACGAACTCGGATATCGTCGAGACGGCTACCTGGAGATCTTCCGGACCGCGGCGGGCGGCGCAGCGGCCGCGCACGAGGCCGCATATGCCCGCGGCCAGAATTTCACTGCCCGCCAGCTCGACGGGGAGGAGCTGCGGGCCCGGGAACCCGCCCTGTCGGCGTCCGTACGCGGTGGGTTCCACTATCCCGAAGCGCGGAGCCTCGACCCGTACGCTTTCCTGCTCGCGGTGGCCTGGGAGGCGCAGGCCGATGGGGCCCGGCTCACGGAAGGCACCGCCGTCGAGACGGTGGTCACGGAGTCGGGACGGGCCCGCGGCGTGCGCACGGCGGAAGGCGACATCGACGCCTCGGCCGTGATTCTCGCGACCGGGGCCTACAGCCCGGATCTCTATCGGGCCCTCGGCTGCCCGCTGCCGGTGATTCCCGCCAAGGGATACCACGTCGACCGACCATTCGAGGATCCGGGAACGCCGCGCCTCGACACCGCCTGCCTGCTGGTCGAAACGTCCGTGTTCTGCACGCCGATGCCTGGCCGGCTGCGGCTGGCGGGCACCCTGGAGTTCTCGGGCATCAACGACGACATGCGGCGACGACGACTGGAGCAGCTCACCCGCGGCGCCCGTCCGTTCCTCGAGGGCCTGGACGACGGACCGCCGAGCTCGGAATGGTGCGGCCTGCGTCCGTGCACGCCCGACGGGCTGCCGGTCGTGGGGCCGGTCCCAGGCTGGGAAGGCGTGTTCGCCGCGACCGGGCACGCGATGCTGGGCCTCACGTTCGGGCCCGTGACGGGCGAGCTCGTGGCCGACCTGGTGGTCGACGGCCGGGCTTCGATGCCCATCGAGGGGCTGGACCCCGCCCGCTTCTGACGACGCGGCGCCGCCCCGTTGGGGCGTTCAGCCTGCGAGCGGGGCCAGCAGCACCTGGCCGGTCATCAGGCCGGGGATGAGAAGCCGGTTTCGCGTCCGGTCGATGCCGATGTCGGCGGGCGAGGTGACGTTCCGCACGACGGCCGAGATCGACCCGTTCCCCCGCAGCAGGTATACGGTCTCGGTGTCCCAGTCGGAGATCAGCAGGCCGTCGTCCATGACGATCACGCCGTCCAGGTTGAGACCGGGGAGCTCGGGCAGTTCGGACAGGACGCCATTCTCGATCTGGAACACCGTGCCGGTGCCGGACGTGACGCCGTAGAGGCGGGACCCGGCGGCCGCGAGCCCGTTGATGCCCGTCTGATCGCCCGTGTCGAGCGTTCGGTGCGACCCGTCGGCCGAGAACGCGTGGATACCGGAGGTACCGGTGTCTTCCGGCTGGCCGCCGTTGAATCCCACGCCGGTGTCGCTGACGTATATGGTGCCGTTGGGCGCCACGGCCACGTCGTTGAGGAACGTCGCGCCATCGACCTCCCACGAGCCGATCGGGTCGCCGGAGCTCCGATCGAACAGGCGCACCGCGTCGATATCCGCGACGACCAGTGTGTCGCCGAGCAGTCCCATTCCCTTCGGCGCGTTCAATGTGGCGCCCTCGTGGCCGCCGTCGATCCAGCGCAGCTCGAGGACCTCCCCCGCGGGGGAGACGCGGGAGATGAACCCCTGGCCGTCCTTCGCCCCCGGGTCGCCGACGATATTGGAGACGAGGTAGACGTCGTCAGTCGGGTCGTGCAGCACGGATTCCGGCGCCGCGAATCCCTCGATCGTCACCCCTGAACCCTCACTGCTGGCCGACGTGGATTCGGTGGCGACCGACGTCGTCTCGGCCGACTCGCTACTCGACTCGGCATCACCTCCGCAGGCAGTGAGCGGTATCAGGGGCAGCAGGCACAGCAGCATACGAATGAGATCGCGCATCTGGTCACTCCGGTGGAGGTGTGAGAGGAGGCGCCGACGACGTATACTTGCGTTGCACGCTCGACGCATCCACGGACGGATGTGGAGTTTAGGCACCTTTTCCTTCAGGCGGAAGTGGAAGACAAACACCTGACCGAAGCGGAGGCCGGCGTGGACCCCATCGCGCTGTTCACCCGCTGGTTCGACACGGCAGCCTCCAGCGGGGTGCCGCTCCCGGAGTCGATGACGCTGGCTACGGCGACGGCCGACGGCCGGCCCTCGGCGCGACTCATATTGCTCAAGGACTTCGACGACAACGGCTTCGTGTTCTACACGAATTACGAGAGCCGAAAGGCGCAGGACCTGGCAGCCAACCCGCGGGCGGCCCTGACCTTCCACTGGACCGCGCTCGAGCGTCAGGTGCGCATACAGGGAACCGTGGTCCGCACGTCCCGCGAAGACGCGGCCGCCTACTTCGCGACCCGCCCCCGGGAGAGCCAGCTCGGCGCCTGGGCCTCGATTCAGAGCCGGGAGATCGCGTCGCGAGAGGAGCTCGAGACGCGCTTCGCCGAGCGAGCCGAGGAGTTCGACGGCCGCGAAGTGCCCGTTCCCCCGTACTGGGGTGGCTACCGGGTGGTCCCAGACCGAATCGAGTTCTGGCAGGGCCGAGTTGGACGTCTGCACGATCGATTGGTGTACGAACGGACTGACGCCGGATGGGAGCGCACGCGGCTGTCACCGTGACTCCCATCGGCGCGGCGACTCAGGCCGATGCGGCCTCCCTCCGCGATGTCCGCTCTCGCCCTTCCCGAACCGCTTCCACGACCTTTTCCGCGTAATCGATCCCGGCCGGCGTCCGACTGCCGTGCCAGCTCAATAGCTCTCCGTCGACGATGTGGAAGCGCGCCGCCGGCAGGCCAGTCGCTTCGACCAGCTCGTCCCGGTATCGCTCGTCGAACGGAAAGGGCTCCGTCGAGAGCAGCACGCCGTTGGGATCGGCGGCGGCTAGCTTCGCCGCCGTGATGGTCGGATACCGATCCTTCGCTGCCGCGAACACGTTGCCCCCCCCGGCCAGGCCGAGGAGCGCCGCGACGAACGTGTCGTCGTTGACCGTCATGATCGGGTCCCGCCAGATCAGGTACGCGTACGTCGCCGCCGGCCGACCCGCGGCGGCGGATCGGACCCGGGCGGCACGGCCCTCGATGTCGGCTGCGATCTGCTCGGCGGCCTCCGTACGCCCCACGGCTCGGCCGATCGAGCGGACCATCTCCGCCGTATCCGCCACACCCACCGGCATGCTCGTGTGGCACCGCAGGCCTGCGGTCGTGAGTTCGGCGGCATCCTCGGCCCGGTTTTCCTCTTCGTTGAGCAGCACGAGATCGGGCGCGAGCTCCACGATTCGCTCGATCTTCGGGTTCTTCGTGCCGCCGACCTTCTCGACCGTGTCGACCCGGTCGGCGGGATGGACACAGAACTTCGTGCGGCCGACGAGCGAGTCGCCGAGACCGAGGTCGAACACGAGCTCCGTGAGGCTCGGACAAAGGGATACGATGCGCATGGCCCCTAAAACCCCGGTGACCGCAACGAGTTCGGAGGATGCCTGCTGACCGGACGACCGGGCCACGTTGCCGTCACCGCGTCCGTCTACTAGCTTGTTGAGAATCAGTTTCAATCTCAGTTTGAGGATGCCCATGAACGACGACCTTCGCCTGGCGCACGTCCCGATGCGGGAGACGGTTGAGCTCGTACGCATGGACCTGCCCGAAGAGCTCGCGCGTCCGCTCATGGAGCGGGGCGTGCTGCCCGGTTGCCGGATGTGCCCGCTGCGCACGTCGCCATCCGGGGATCCCGTCGTCCTGGTGGACGGAACCGTTCTGGCGCTGCGCCGCGACCTGGCCCGCTGTCTCTGCGTGAAGAGCGTCGCCGGCGCCGCCTGAGGAGTCGTCCCCCGCAGTGCCTTCCCCACTCTCCGTTGCCCCCACCTGCCACGATACCGCGGCGCCGCCCCCGTCCGAGGGCTCCGAGCTTCGGCCCCTGGTCGCGCTCGTCGGCCCGCCGAACTCCGGAAAGACGACGTTCTTCAACCAGTTGACCGGTCTCCGGCAGAAGGTCGCCAACTATCCCGGCGTCACCGTGGAGAAGCACCTGGGCCAGGTGACGCTCCCCGACGGACGGACGGTGGACCTGCTCGACCTTCCAGGCGTCAACGGGTTCTCGGGACGGTCGCTCGACGAACGAGTGACGATGGACGCCCTGGCGGGACGGATCGAGGGCGTGCGCCGTCCCGACGCGGTCGTCCTGGTGGTCGACGCGACCCGGCTCGAGACGCAGCTGATGCTTGCCGAGCCCGTCCTGGAAATGGGCCTGCCGACGCTGCTCGTTCTCAACGTCATCGACGAGTTCGATGCCCAGCGAGGCGCCGTCCAGGACGACGTCCTGGCGAAGGAGCTGGGCGTGGACGTCGTCCGCACCGACGCCAGGGGCGGGCGCGGGCTGGATCGCGTGCAGGACTTCATCGCTCGGATCACCCGTCATCGCGGCTGGGTCTCGGCCCTCGGAAGCCAACCCGATGCCGACGACGGACGCGTCAGCCTGCCGATGATCGACGTCCTGACGGCCCGGCGGCGGCGGATCCGATCGATCCTGGACAAGGCGGCGTACCGCGCGCCCGGGCTGTCGGGCTTTACCGAGAAGCTCGACGCGATCGTCCTGCACAGGGTGTGGGGGCCGCTCATCTTCTTCGCGATGGTCGTGCTGGTGTTCGAGGCCATCTTCAGCTGGGCGATCCCGTTCATGGACGGCGTCGAGTGGTTCATCGCGGCCACGGGCGGGTGGATCGCCGCCGTCCTGCCCGCGGGCTGGTTCCGCTCGCTGTTGATCGACGGCGTCTGGGCCGGCGTTGGCTCGGTGGTCGTCTTCCTCCCCCAGATCCTGATCCTGTTCCTGTTCCTCGCGATCCTGGAGGACTCGGGCTACATGGCACGGGCGGCGGTGATCGCGGACCGCTCGATGCACCGGGTGGGCCTGCAGGGACGTGCGTTCCTGCCCCTGCTGTCGGGCTACGCCTGCGCGGTACCGGCCATTCTGGCGGCCCGGACGGTGGAGGACGAGCGCGACCGGCTGGCCACGATCTTCGTCACCCCGTTCATGACCTGCTCGGCGCGCTTGCCTGTGTACGCCCTGCTGATTGCGGCGTTCATCCCCGACGTGCAGGTCCTCGGACCGTTCCTCGGGGCGCGCGCGTTGACTCTGCTGGGGCTGTACGCGCTGGGGATCGTCGCGGCGGTGGGGACGGCCTTCCTGCTCCGCCGCACCTTCCTGCGGGGCCGACGGGCCGACTTCGTCATGGAGCTACCCCCGTACCGGCTCCCCTCGCCCCGCTCGGTCCTCTACCGCCTGTGGGACCGGTCGAAGATCTTCCTGAAGCGGGCGGGCGGGATCATCTTCGCGGTGACCGTGATCCTCTGGGTGCTGGCGCAGTTCCCGCAGGTGGACGGAGGCCCGCCGACCGTCGAACAGAGTGCCCTCGGACAGGCGGGTCAGTTCATCGAGCCCGCCATCGCGCCGCTCGGCTTCGACTGGCGGGTGGGCGTCGGCCTCGTGTCGTCACTGGCCGCCCGCGAGGTCATCGTCGGCAGCCTGGGGACCATCTATGGCGTGGAGGGGGCCGGCGAGGAGTCGTTCCAACTGCAGGAGGCGCTCCAGCAGCACATGCCGACGGACGCGGCCATCGCGCTCCTCGTCTTCTTCGTGTTCGCCCTGCAGTGCATGTCGACCGTGGCGGTCATGCGGCGGGAGACGGCGGGCTGGAAATGGCCCATCTTCCAGTTCGCATACATGCTGATGTTGGCGTGGGGCGGGGCCTTCCTGGCCTACCGGATCTTCTAGGACGCCTCTTCGGGCCCTGGGCGGTCTCCGATCAGGAGCCGCCGAATCGCGCGACGATCCAGTCGCCGATCGTCTTCAGCGCGGCGGGTGCGATCGTCTCCTCGATCTGCCCGTACTCGGTCGCCATCCCGGTATCGGCAGTCTGGAACAGGTGGTTCAGCCCGTCCAGCTCGACCACCGTGAAGTCCCGATTGCCGGCCTGCCGGAAACCTTCGGCGATGCCGTCCAGGTTGGGTCCGGCCAGCACCTGCAGGTCCTTCGAACCGTTCAGGGCCAGGACCGGGAGGGTCAGGCTGCGGAGGATTGGCTGTGGGTCGTAGTTGAGAAACCAGAGCATCCACGGCGAGGTCAACACCCGGGCCTGGGTCTCGACCTGTTCGTCCGGCATGCCCGGGACCTCGGTCTCGAACACCGCCGTGATCTCCGCACGGGCTCGCTCCGGATCGGTGTTGCCGAGCGCGGCGTCCATCAGGCGGCGTTGCAGCCGGGTCCGCACCGCGAGCGTTTCCTCCGGCAGCCCCGCGGCCCGGTTCAGCGCGGCGGCCTGCAGGACCAGGATCGAGTCGCCCGACACGCCGGGTCCGGCCATCATGACGATGTAGCCGAGCTGCGGAAGCCGGGACGCCAGCAGCTGGGCGACGAGTCCGCCCTCGCTGTGCCCGATCACGCCGATCGCGTCTCCGCGGACATCGTCCCGATCGCGCAGGAGTCGAAAAGCGGCCTCGGCGTCGTCGGTGAAGTCCGCGCTCGTGGCCGAAGCGTAGTCGCCGGTCGACTCCGCCACCCCACGGTCGTCGTACCGGAGCACGACGATCCCGCGCCGCGTCAGGTAGTCGGCCAGCACGAGAAAGGGCTTGTGCTGAAAGATGTCCTCGTTCCGATTCTGCGGTCCGGAGCCGGTGACGAGGATGGCGGCGGGATGGGGTCCCCCCTCGCTCGGCACGGTCAGCGTGCCCGCGAGCTCGACGCCCGCGACGCCACCCGGAAAGGTCACCTCCTCGACCTCATACGGAAACGGCGGCTCGGGATTCTGCGGCCGCCGCGCCTCCTCCATACCACCGCGCTCGAGGACGAGCGAAAATGTCTGGCCAGCCTGCGAAAAGGTGCCGGTGAGCGCCGAGCCGTCCCCGGAGATCTCGCCGGCATAGCGCGCGCCGAGCTGCGAGAAGGCGACGTTCACCGAGTCGCCGCTGACCGTGACGTCGCTGGCGGCGATTCCGTGGGCGCCCTGGTCCGGACTGTCCATCGTCGCCGTATAACCGCTCTCGCCCTGCTCGATGTGCAGAACCAGGCGCAGCCGCATCGTGCCGGCGTCGAGGGTGCCGTTCCAGTCGCCGACCATGCTGTCCTGTCCCTGGAGTGGAGTTGCGATCAGCAGGACCGCCGCGAGCAGGACCGCCACGCGCCTCAGGGTCCTCCCTCCAGCCGCACGGCGTCGCCGTACGCCAGGATCTCCGCGGCCGAACCCATGATGTAGGACGTGGTCAGGCGCACGTTCACGACCGCGTCCGCCCCCAGCTCCCCGGCGCTCTCCACCATCCGGTCGAGCGCCTGTTCGCGGGCCTCCGCCATCATCTTCGTGTACTCGCGAACCTCGCCACCCACGATGTTGCGAAGCAGGGCCAGGATGTCCTTGCCGATGAACCGCGCGCGGATCGTGTTTCCCCGGACGAGCCCGAAGGACTCGACCGTCGGGCGTCCGGGGATCTCCGCAGAGGGTGTGATCATCATCGTTCGATATCCTTGTAAGGGTCGGTACGTGAGACGTTGAACCGGTGCCGGGCGACCGAGACCGCCAGGATCACCACGCCGACGAACATCGCCAGCGTGCCGTAGCGCACGAGCACCGGCGCCGTCGTATCGGTCAGCAGCTCGCCGACCCAGGTCCACACGGCCCAGCTTCCCACCACGATCGCGCCGAGCGACAGCAGGATCCATCCGACTCCGCGCTCGGCGCGGCTGTACACACTCGTCCAGTACCCGTCCCACACGTCCTCGGGCGGGGTTCTAAGCTTCAATGCCATGGTGGCCTCCCTGACGCGGGAGAGGCGTCGCCACTCCTCGCGCAGTTTCGGATCGGTCGCCAGGCGGGTCTCGAACGCGGCATGCTCCGTCGTGTCGAGCTCACCGTCCAGCGCTCGCATCAACAGCTCTCTTCGCTCGTCCAACAGCTCGTTCACCGCTCCTCCAGCGCGTCGGCGAGCGCCCGCCGCGCGGTGTAGAGTCTCGACATCACCGTACCCGCCGGAATCTCCAGCAGGTCGGCGATCTCCTGATACTTCAGCCCTTCGAACTCCCGCAGGACCAGCACCTCGCGCTGCGCCTCGGGAAGCCGCGCCAGTGCCTCACCCACGATCCGTCGGGCATCTTCCCGCTGCAGCCGGGCCTCGGGATTCTCCCCCGGCCCTCCTCCGGTCAGGTCCTCGGCCAACCAGGCGCCCGTCTCGTCGAGCAGCCGCTGCCGATTCTTGCGATCCCGCAGAAAGTTGAAGCACAGCCGCCGCAGGATCTGGTAGTACCACGGATAGAACGGCCGCTTCGGATCCATCCGCACGGCGTGCTTCAGCGCCCGCGCGAAGGCGTCCTGCGACAGGTCCATCGCGTCGTCCGGTGACCCCACCAGCCCCAGCGCCGCCCGGTACGCCTGGCGCATGTGACGACGCACCAGCTCACCGAAAGCCGTATTGTCGCCATGGCTCGCACGACGCATCAGCATTGCCTCGCTCGCGTTCACATAGCGAGCCGCGAGTCGAGACATGTTTCGTGTTTCCCCCGGATCGTTCATCCCCCCGGCGCCACCCCCCGGTTGCGTCCTGCCGCCCCCCGGTTGCGTCCTGTGTTTCACCTTACACGCCCGGTCGTGGATATATTCGACGCGCCGGCGCGGGTGCGCCGGGGGACCGCCACTTCACCGAGGAGATGACTTCGATGGGTACGTTCATGTCGACTTTCGGTTGCGTCGTTCGCTCCCTGGCCGTAGCCGGCTCGGCGCTGCTCCTCGTTCCGGCATCGGCCGCCGGCCAGCAGCAGGGTGCCCCTTCCTGCTCGGCGCCGGAATACCGCCAGTTCGACTTCTGGCTCGGCGACTGGGAGGTCTCCAACTCTGACGGCGACGTCGTCGGCACCAACACCGTGACCTCCATCATCGGCGGATGCGCCGTTCACGAGCAATGGGAGGGCACGGGGGGCGGCATCGGCGAGAGCCTCAACGCCTACGACCGACGAACGGGTTCCTGGCACCAGACGTGGGTCGGGGGACGCGGGCTGGTCCTCCACCTGGACGGCGGGCTTCACGACGGCTCCATGATGCTAGCGGGCGAGCTGCAGACCCCGAACGGCGTCGAAGCGCAACGGATCACATGGACGCCGGCCGACGACGGGAGCGTCCGCCAGCTGTGGGAGAGATCCGCCGACGGCGGAGCGACGTGGACGAAAGTGTTCGACGGCACGTACCGGAAGAAGCAATGACGGGGAGCGCGGGCCCGGCCGTCGTGCCGGGCCCGCGCTCGCCCGGCGCCTAGCTGCCCCCGGCTCCGCCCGCGGGCACCGGCCGGCCGTTGGACACCATCCACTGGATCTGCTGCGTCCCACCGGCTTCGGCGTGGGCAACGAGCCAGTAATTGCCCCTCAAGGTCGGGCCCGTTCCCCCGGAGATCTGATACCAGCCGCCGTCGACGGTCCAACCGTCACCCAGGCTGACCGTGCGCACGCCATGAATCTCGATGTTACCCTGCACACGGGTCTGGAGGAGTTGCTCGATCGCGTCGCGCCCTTCGTTCACTGGATTGTCGGCGAAGGCAGTCCAGGCGTCGGGCGCATACAGCGCGGCGACCCCTGCCACGTCGCCCGAGTTCCACGCCGTCGTGTAGGTGTCGATCAGCGGCCCCATGCGCGAGTTCTCCAGGGGCGTTTCCGCCGGCGCCATGCCCTGGTAGGCTTCCGGGCGCTGCTGGGCGTCGTAGTTGCTGATCAGGCCCATCAACTTCCAGCCGTCGGCCTGGTGCTCGTACGCGCCCATCCAGTGGCCGGATCTCTCGACCGGATCGGCCCCCTCGGGCGTGACCTTCAGGCGCCAGGTACCGATCGCGACCGCCGTGTCGCCCCCCGTCTGCGTATCGATGACGCTGACCGAGAGCTGGGGCGAGCCATTGGCCATCTGGGCGGCCAGACGCTGCTCGATTTCGGCCCGGCCCCGAGACACCGTGCCGTCGGCGAGCAATGTGATGGCGGAATCGACGTACAGGGCCGCGACCTGGTCGGCATGGCCCAGGTTGTAGTGCCGCGCGTAGTTGGCCGAGAGTTCACCGATGGCCGGCGAGGCATCCGAGCTCTCCATGGCCATCGTGTCTGCGGCCGCACCGTCGCCGTCCTCGTCAGCCGATTGGCAGGCCGCAAGCAGGAAGACGACGGGAAGCAGCGCGACGAGGGACTGCAAACGACGGGAAATCCGGAACATTTTCATGGGTCCAACCTCCGCTGGATGGATTCCGGGACGGTCCCACCTTACCCGCTGCGATCCGGCTCCGTCAATTCGGCGGTTGCCCGGCGCCCGGCCGCGACTGAACATCCGGTGTGCGAATTCTCCACTTCAGCGACACCCATATCAGTCTCGGGCTGCGTCGAATTCCGTTCACCGACTGGCCCGGCAAGCGGCTGGCCGGCGGGTTCAACCTGCTCCGCGGGCGTGGCCGCCATTTCGCGGACGCGGCACGGAAAGCGCTCGCCCTGGTGGATCTCGACCGGGAGCTCGAGCCGGACCTCGTCCTCTGCACCGGTGATCTGACCGCTCTCTCCACGCACGCCGAATTCGAGGCCGCCCGCGAGCTCCTCGAGCCCCTGCCCGACGATCCGCGCTTCGTGGTGACGCCGGGCAACCACGACGTGTATACACGTCCCACGGTCCGAGAGGGGCGCTTCCAGCAATATTTCGAACATGGAATGCGCACGGACCTCCCCGATCTCCGCACCGACGGAGCCTGGCCCCTCGTGCGGCTCCCCGGCGACGACGTTGCGGTCGTCGCGGTGAACAGCTCCCGCAACAATTTTCTGCCGTGGCGCTCCAGCGGACGCATTCCGGCGGCGCAGATCGACGGACTGCGGACCGCACTCGAGCATCCACGGGTGGCCGGCCGGTTCGTCTTCCTGATGACCCACTACGCGCCCTGCCGCGCCGACGGCTCGCCGGATACGAAGGAGCACGGCCTGCGCAACCTCGACGAGCTCCTGGCGGCCGCCTCGCCGATCGATCGGGGCGCGTACCTCTGCGGCCACGTCCACGACGTCTTCCGGCGCCGGATCGATGGTTTCGCCGGTGAGGTGTTCTGCGCCGGCAGCGCGACGTACGAGGGCCGCGAAGGGGTCTGGGTGTTCGACCGCGCCGGTCCCGACGACCCCTGGACAGCCCGGCAGGGCCGCTGGACCGGTGACGGCTACGAGATCGAAGCGGAGGCGGCGCGCGTGAGTGGCCAGGGCGATGGGGCCGCGGATCCGGACGAACGCGTGTGACCGCCGCCGAGTCGCTGCGCATCGAGGTACCCGGGACCGGAGACGTCTCGGCACTCCTCGTCCGGCCGGTCGACGCGCGGGGCCTATTGTCGTTCGGCCACGGCGCGGGCGCCGGCATGCGACACACCTTCATGGAGGCTGCCGTGGGCGCCCTCGCCCGGCATGGTGTCGCCACCCTGCGCTACCAGTTTCCCTACATGCAATCCGGGGGCGGTCCGCCCGACCGCTCGCCGCGCCTCGTCGCGACGGTGCGGGCGGCCGCGAGAACGGCGGGTCGCCTCGCCGAGGAAGAGGACCTGTTATTCTTCGCGGGCGGCAAGTCCATGGGCGGACGCATGACCTCGACCGCCGCGGCCGAGGAGCCGTTGCCGGGCGTGCGCGGAATCGTGTTCTTCGGCTTCCCGCTTCACGCTCCGGGACGGCCCGGCACAGAACGGGCGAAGCACCTGGCCGGTGTCGGACTGCCGATGCTGTTCCTGCAGGGCACGCGTGACCGGCTGGCCGATCTGGAGCTCCTGCGTCCCGTCCTCGCGGATCTCCGTCCCGTGCCGACTCTTCACGTCGTCGAGGACGCCGACCACGGATTCCACGTGCTCAAGCGCACGGGCCGCACCGGCGAGGAGGTGGTTGACGAGTTGGCGGCTGAAGTCGCCGCATGGATCGGGGGCATCTAGCGCAGTTCGCTCGCCCGGATCTCCCGCGTCCATACGACGTCACCGTCGGCCGACCGCACGCTGATGGTCATCACCCGGTCCTTCCGTGGGCCCGAAAAATCGAGCGTGGCGAAATTGTGGTCCGCGTAGAGGGTGCCGGGCACGAGCAGGTAGTTGTTGTTCGTCGCCTCGTCCGTCTCGTTCGGGCCCGCGGTCAGCGGTGATACCGTCATGTCATACAGCGGGTATGTGCCCTGGCGCGGCATCCGGGTCAGCACCGTGTAGTGTACGTCTCCCGTCAGGAACATCACGCCCGGGATGTCGTTCTCGCGCAGCGCGTCGAGGAGACGCGCGCGCTCCTCCGGAAAGGTCGCGAAGGTCTCCCAGCGAGCCTCCGGATTCAGCATCTGACCGCCCACCACCACGAACTTGAACGTCGACCGGCTGGAGGCGAGCGCATCGATCAGCCACTCGAGCTGCGGACCCAGCATACGCCGGTCGCTCACCCGGTTCTCCGACGAACGGAACCAGCGGTCGTCCACGAGAAAGAACTCCGCGTCTCCCCACTGAAAGCTGGTCGCGATGCCGCCGAACTCCGGCGTGCCGGAGCTCGGGTTCGCCCAGAACAGGTCGAACACGTCCTTCGTCGTTGCTTTCTCGCGCCACGTCCAGTCGGAGTTGTCGGGTCCGTAGTCGTGATCGTCCCAGACCGCGTAGTGCGAGGTGGCACCGAGCAACGGCTGAAGAGCCGGGTAGGATCGCGTGTCGGTGTACCGGTGGAGGATCCCCGAGCGCGAATACCAGTCGGTCTCGCGCAGGTAGGTATTGTCGCCCATCCACAGCATGGCGTCTGGACGCGCCCTCACGACCGCGTCGAGAATCCGAAAGTCCGAGCCGTAGGGTTCGCCGGGACGGTCGTACGCCGGTTCGTTCACGTACAAGCAGCTCGCCAGGGCGATCCGGAACTCGGGCGGATCGTGCCGCCATTGCCAGAGCTCCTGCGTCTGGAACTCGAGCCGCCAGTCGATCGGTACGGCCCGGCCGTCGACGTGCACTTCGTAGCCGTAGCGCCGCCCCGGTTCCAGGAGCATCGCCGCGATCTCCGCCACGAAGGCGTCGTCCGCGGTCGTCCGAACCTCGGCGGTCTCGCGCCGGCTCTCGGGATCCTCCACGTCCCAGTACACGAACTTCACGTCCGCCGCCCGGGTCGTCTGCACCCAGAGGGCGACCTCTCGCATCTCCGAGTACCCGACCATGGGCCCGGACTGGATGAGATCCTCCTGCGCGGCGGCCGGCCCCGCGAGCGAACCCAGGGCGGTCAGGGCGAGGAGCGCCGCAGGGAGCATCGGAGAGTGACGGATCATGCCGTTCAGCCTTCCGGGATGGTGGTGGTCTGGACATACGCGAGGCGCCACGCACCGTCACGCAGCACCCAGAAGTCGGCGAACCGATGGTGGTCGGTGACGCGCTGGCCGTTCAGCCTGCCGGTCAGCATCGCCTCGCCGACCACCAGGGCGGTCTCGCCGTGCACGAGCCAGGCGACGTCGATCGGATCGATCGGATCGAGCTGCAGCGACGGATCTGTGAGAGCGGCGATAAACTCCCTCCGGCTGCCGGTCGCTCCGCTGTTACGCACCCAGAGGAAATCGTCCGCCAGGAGGCTGTCGAGTGCTTCCGCGTTCCGCGCCACCAGGGCATCGGTGAGCGCCGTCGCGGCGGCTTCCACGCCGAGACGCTCCGTGGGGGACGGCGCCTCGTCCCCACACGCCGCGGCGAGCACCGCGAGCACCAGTCCGCCCATCCACCATCTCTGCATATCCGGATCCTTTCGAGGTCGATCTCGATCCCGCACCGTCGCCGGGGCGAATATGGCGGCACATGGGACCCGGTTCCAGCCGGGGCCGCGCCTCCTTATGTTCCGGCGGCGACCCACTCTCTGAGGAGCTCGATTTCATGCAAGCCCCGACTCTCGTCCTGCTGGCGGCCGGCCTGTCGAAGCGCTTTGGACGATCGAAGCAGGAAACCCCCGTCGGGCCTGACGGCGAGGTTCTCCACGATTACAACATCTACGACGCCCTGAGCAGCGGATTCGGCCGCGTCGCGTTCGTCGTCCGGTCCGACAACGAAGCGGCGATCCGCGACGCGTTCGAGGAACGGTTCGGCTACTCGGTCCCGTCGTCCTACGTGCGGCAGATGCGGCCGCTCGGCACCGGCCACGCCGTGGCGGGAATCCGGGGCCTCGTCGAGGGGCCGTTCGCCGTCTGCAACACCGATGACCTCTACGGGCGCGAGGCGTTCGCCGCCGTGGCGGAACGGCTCAAGCAGAGCAG
>Ga0055480_10000487_pt1 | contig 14743 bp, 18 predicted proteins | sample Muzzi_PWB_D2_FD_57935 | JGI IMG/M metagenome (GOLD analysis project Ga0055480, IMG submission 57935) | Wetland microbial communities from San Francisco Bay, California, USA, that impact long-term carbon sequestration - Muzzi_PWB_D2 | ecosystem: Environmental > Aquatic > Marine > Wetlands ... | reverse complement strand
ATATCGGCGTTGCGCGAAAAATTTAATCCTCGGAATATCAACCCTATGCCTGCGGTTAAACTTTTCGTGCGCCTTGATCTCGACCAAATTTGCCTATTTCTGGATGGACACTAAATAATTTTTGCAGCTTTTTCAAGTAATGCAGCGGGAATATCCATTCCTGATGATATTTCAAATATCGTTCTATTATCAATAAGCTATTATATATACAACACAAAAAGGGAACCCGCTTGGAAAGCGGATTCCCTTTTGAATCGTATCGCAAAAGGAACTGAGGGGATTAACGCTTGGAGAATTGGAAGCGGGCGCGGGCACCCTTCTGGCCGTATTTTTTGCGCTCTTTTTCTCTTGGATCGCGTCGAACAAAACCGGCTTTTTTGAGGGCCGATCGCAAATCGCCGTCGTATTCCATCAGGGCCCGAGTGATGCCGAGACGTATGGCACCGGCCTGTCCCATGATCCCACCACCGATAACTTTAACTTTGATATCGAATCGATCCTGGGTATTGGTCAACAGGAGCGGCTGAGAAATGATGGTCTTGGCCGTATAGACAGTGAAGTAGTCTTCCAAGGAACGGCCGTTGATGGTAATTTCGCCCTTGCCCGGTTTAATCCAGGTTCTGGCGATGGCGTTTTTGCGTTTTCCGGTCGCGTAAAAAATGTTTTCCTGTGCCATTTAAATCCCCGAAATTTCTTTGATATGTTTAATAGAAAGGTTAAAGTTTCATGGTTTCCGGCAGTTGGGCGCTATGCGGGTGAACGGTGCCTGCGTACACCTTGAGCTTTTTGCACAGTTTGCGTCCCAGTCGATTCTTGGGCAGCATACCCTTGACGGCATGCATGACAATATCTTCGGGCCGCTTTTCCAGCAACTGGCGGGCGTTAATGGTCTTGAGTCCACCCATGAAACCGCTGTGGCGGTAATAGTTCTTCTGGTCCCACTTGCGTCCGGTCAACTTGATCTTGTCGGCGTTGATGACAACCACTGAATCGCCGGTATCGGCATGCGGAGTATACAAAGGATTGTGCTTGCCTCTCAGACGTGCGGCCACCTGGGTCGCCAGTCGGCCCAGAATGGCGCCTTCGGCATCTACCACCCACCATTTGCCTGCATTGTCACTTTGTTTAGCGCTATACGTATATTTTTTCACAGCCTTAATCTCCTGTTCCTGGTTCAGAATCGAGAATTTTTAATAGAAATGAGATGTCAAGTCAAGGAAAAAATCAGAAGTTTCCGCCGCTTCACTGAATTCACCCAATGAGCGAATATGGGCAATGGCATGCTGAACGGCGCTTGAGGGTGTACTCGGAGCCAGTTCAATAACCAGATGACGTCCCTGCTTGAGATAAGGCAACAGCGGGGTAAAGTCGATATCACCTGTCCCAGCGCCAGATGATCGTTTAAACCCACAGCATCATGCAATTGAACAAAAGGGCATCCAGATGGGGTGATTTGAACTGCTCACGCATTTTCGAATCAGTTTCCAGCAGATCACGAAAAGTTTGAGAATCCTTTTGCCCTTGATTGAACATGCGATAGCGGCTCGAGCCGATATAAGCACTAATCTGTTCAAATTGGTCCCGGTTCAGACGGCAATCCAGTTCAATGCCTTGAATGTTATATTTTTCAAGGGATTCGAGCAGGAACCGGCCGTCCAGATTGCCTGTGGAAATGAACGCGGTCGACAAAGATAGCATGAACGATCCTTAAATTTGTTAATTGGAAGTATGACTTTGACATTCTTGGGCAATCATGCTTTTTGATAGTCGTTTTTCTTTTAATACCGATGAATGTGAGAATCAAGCTGGAGTTTGCCGATTACCATGCGCGCTTCCCCGGACAATTTGGAGGTTGAAGTCAAATTCTATGTAGCAGATGCAGAACAGATCCATCTTCGCATCGCAGCGCTGGGCGCAACAGCCCGGCCAGAGGTTTTCGAAACCAATATCCGTTACGAAGATTCTGACCATACGCTCAAGAAAAACGGCAAACTCCTGCGGTTACGCCGGGATGGATCCTGTCGCCTGACCTATAAATGCCCCCCCATCCAGGACGATCCAGAATACAAGGTGTGCAAGGAGTTGGAAGTGGAAGTGAGTGATTTCGATGTCACAGCTGGCATCTTGCAAGCCTTGGGATACCTCCCGGCGCAAATTTATGAAAAAAGACGTCGAACCTTTGCATGGAGCGATGTAGCGTTGTGTCTGGATATTATGCCCTTCGGTACCTTTTTAGAGATAGAAGGCCCCAAACAGAGCATTAAAAATACGGCCCAGGAATTGGGTTTGGCGTGGCAGGATCGAATTCTGTCCAATTATCTGGCCATCTTTGAAGCATTGCGCAATAGATATAAATTGCCTTTCAACGATGTCACCTTTGCAGAGTTCGAGCAGCATCCGGTCGACCTCTTGCCCTTGCTGCCGACCCTGCGGGCGGGTGTAGATACAATTTAAAACAGGATGTTAGGCACTGAATGCCCCCAACTATGAAATCCGCCCGGTCTGTTGATCTACAGGTAATGAGCCTTAACCTACGCTTCGGCCTGGCCGATGACGGCCCCAACAGGTGGGCCATGCGATCCGCAGCCTACCCCAATCTTCTGCGCAAGTATCCTTGCGATTTTTACGCATTTCAAGAGGCCAATGATTTCCAAATCTCCTTTTTAGACGATTTACTCAGGGATTATAGTGCCATCGGCCAGCGCTGCCCAGCGCCTGAATACTGGCAGAACAACGTAATCTTCTTTCACAAGCGGTGGCGCTGCCTGAATCACCAGCATTTTTACCTCAGCGATACCCCCGATGTCCCCAGCCAGTACAGCGACAGCCGCTGGCCGCGCCAATGCACCATGGGCACTTTTATCTGCGGCGGCCGCCGACTGACGGTTATCGACACGCACTTTGATTTTGAGGCCGAGGTCCAGCGCCGCAGTGCCCTTCTGATCTGCAAACGCTTGGAGGATCTGGCACCGGCTTGGCCGGTGGTGTTGATGGGGGATTTAAATGCCGGCCCGGAGAGTAGTTGCCTGGCGGTTTTTACGGCCTCTGGGGAAGGCTTCAGAAGTGTGCTGGGTCCTGCAAGCACCGGGACCCACCATGGATTTAGTGGGCAGGCCGATGGCAAATCCATAGACTGGATCTTATACCAAGGGGCCATCCAGTTAAGAAACGCGCAGGTCATTACCAACAAATATTGCGGCTATTTTCCTTCCGACCATTTCCCGTTGGCTGCTGATTTTTGCTGGCAGTCGACGGATTGATATTTCACTTATTTGTTTTGCATACCACAGTTGCGTTGAGAATTCCCCCAGCTTCCACCACCAGGTCATGACATTTGACCTGGCCTGAACATTTTCCGGTGGAGAGGATGACCAGCGTTTTTTGGGCCTCTACCTGGCCGTCGAATATACCGCCAATGGTGAATTCAGTAGCCCGGGCGTCGGCATAGACGGCACCCTCTTCGGCGATGACCACGCTATCACCGGTGACTGCCCCTTTAACGGTACCTTTGATGACTAACCGGCCTTTGCCGGTCACCGTGCCATCCACCGTAAAGCCCTCATCGATAATGGAAAATTTCTTGTGGTCGTCTTTCACTTATGTCCTCCTTCAAGCGCAGGTTTCGATTCTGCTTCAGGTGTTTGACTGCTGGGCTCGGTCTTCACCGGTTCGAGGCTGCTTTTATCTTCTACTATGCGCTGAGCTTCTTGCAATTTGTTTTCCGTTGGCGGAACGGGAGTTGGAGCCGCTGCCGGTGTTGTCTCCGGTGTGTGCGTGCGCTGCGGCACTGCATCAGAGTCGCTTCGATTCGGGGCGGCCGGCCCTATGGGTTTTTCCGCCACCGGCCCCGACTGAACCTCTTGCCGATTTACAGGTGCCACGGTGGTAGTTTTTTGCTCAGGGGCTGATGCCGGCTCCACAGGCTTTGCAGGCGCCGGCGGACTGTAATCGACGTTAAATGACAACTCCTGGTTGGCGATCAATTCTCCCTGTTCTGTGAAGATGTAAACCGAGGCGGTATCATACTCCGCCGAATATTTTCCGCGCAAGGTCTTAAAAGTTTCGGTTCGATAGTTGTTGACCCTGAACGATTTTCCATGGTTGCCTGTCGGCTTGCCGTCGCGTACCGGTACCGCCGGCACCGTCGCCCATTGAATGGGGGGATCGTCCGATGCTTTAAACACCACTACCGTCCTTCCGGTCAGCCTTTTTTTAGGCCGGGATGTATTATAGATTCTGAATTCGGCCTTCAAAATCTTCTGCCGGTTGTCATAGGTGACCTTGAAGTTGCGAATATCTGCCATCCACTGGATTTGAGGTTCCGCCTTATGGACCGGCTCTTCTTTTTTTTCCGCTTCAGGGTCAGGTTTAACCGCTTCAGGTTTTTGCTGTTTTTGGGTATTTGTTTCCGGTTGAGCGTTTTCTTTTAGGGCGATATTTTCTCCATTCGAATTTTGCGGCAATTCTCCAGTCTGCTTCTGCAGAGCGATCAGTTGGGTCAGGTAGAGATCCTTTTCGTCTCTAAATTTGGTAGTTTGAGCGCGTGTCTTCTCCAGATTTTTTTGCAGAACGACGATTTGCTGTCGCAGGTTGATATGCAAAACGCCCAACAAAATCAAAGCGCCCAGACTCAAAAACAGAACAATGCTGACACCGATAGTCAAGGCTTTAAAATGCCGAAATGGAATCACCCGGCCGTGGTCGCCCACCAACATGACGCTCCAATAGCGAGGGCGCTTGGTCTTTTTGGATCCTTTTTCATCTGACTGCACGATAATTATCTATCTCCATAACATAAAGCACGTTGCATGTGATTTCTCACCAGTTTGGCAACATCTGCTGGCCATGCTATTCAAGCGAGTAGTTCCTTTGCCCATTCTTTTCATTGGCCGCCACCTGGTTGTCCTTTTTTTCCCGTGCCCGGAACAGCCGCCACGCTTGTAACAATGGGTCATGACTGCCCCGGGGAACTGACTGATAGGTGTCTCCGAAGATGCGCACCGAGTTGCCATCCAGTCTTAAGTAGAGTTTGCGCCGTCCAACAAATTGACTGTGGGACGCTGTACGCAGGACATGATCAAAAAGAAGGACATATTCATTGTCCCATCTGTATATGGCGCGTCGTCCCATGAGACTATTGTACTCGGCAGCCAAGGTACCCTTGCGGCGCAGTCGACACCATTTCTGCCACCATCGCATGGAAGGCGTCGCATTGTGGTCATAGAATTGCCGAAACTCGCTGTAGCTGCCATGCATCAAGGCTTTGTGCCATTGGCCGGTAGCCGTTAATATGGCACCGGCGGCTTGCCGGGCGTCCTTTATGGCCCATAACCTGAGCCGGTCGACAATAATCACCGGTGTACGATTTAAGCGAATGAAGGGCGCCAAACGATCGATGGTCGCATTCTCCAGTACAATGCAGCCGTTGCTGTCCCTGGCTTGCAGGTCTTTATTGGTTCCATGCAGCCAAATCGCGCTCCCGGTTCGTGAGAAACGCTTGTCCAGCCAATTGGGATAGTCCAGGGGCATGGCGCGTGAGCCGTAAGTCTCGGTTAAAAATTGAGGTCCCACGTCCCGAATTGCAAAGTATACCCCCTCCGGCGTGCGTTGATCTCCCTCCATCTCTTTAGGGCCGGCCAGTTTACCGGTTGAGCAGGGCCACTTGGCAATCATCCGCCAGTAGCTATCTTGTTTGTAGAGGTAAACCTGCTGACGGCTCTTGTCCACGATGACCGCAAAGGTAATGCCGGGATGGTCATTATTTTCGGCATCGGCGTACACCAGGGCTTCAGGAATGGCCCTGGAGGCTGAAACTTCCAATTCTTGCGCCCAACTCCTGCCGGTGGCCGGCAGGAGCGAGAAAAAAACCAGATAGCCGACAAGGACGGCTACCACCAAGTCTCGACTCATACGCGGTATAACAATCATTTTTCACGGGCCTTGACGCGCACAATCTCTCCATGTGCCAGGTTCAAGAATTTAAAAGCGCTTGCCCCGTTCACGGCGATTTCGAGGCAATCCCGTCCTCCGATGATAGCCAGCAGTTCGCCGGGGGCACCCTGAGCGTAGCTATCAACCATTGCTGAAATGGTGTGCTCACCTATCAGGATATCGATCTTTTCTGGTTCAAGTCCGGATAAAAGTCTGCTGCCGATATTGGTGATCAAGTTGCCAAAACGATCCACACCGACGACTTGGCCTTCAAGCATACCAGCATTGGTGACCTCCGGCTCTTGCACGCGCAGCGGCCGGAGTCGATCAAAGTCCAGCGGACGTCCCAAAGCCTTCAAGGAAAGCCCGTTGGACAGATGGGCGGCTACCGGTGCAAACACATCCCTGCCGTGAAAAGTCAGGCTGACGGGCTGGCGGAATAGATTCTCGTTTTCCACCCGATAGCCTGCCTCAGGAGAATGCTCTGCCAAGATAGGTGCCAGCAGTCCGTTATCCGGTGCCAGGAACAAGTGTCCCCCGCAACGCACGGCCACGATGTCCCGCCGGGTGCCGACTCCCGGGTCCACCACCGCCAGATGGATAGTCCCTATAGGAAAAAAGGGATAAGCCGCTTTCAGTGTGTAGGCTGCCGCTACCACGTTCTGGGGCGCAATGCCGTGGGTCACATCGATTATAGTGACCGTGGGATTGATCGTGCTGATTACCCCCTTGAGCACGCCAACGTATTCATCCTGGGTCCCGAAATCTGTCAATAGGGCAATGATGGCCATTTAAAAAAGCTTCTCCTGGATGCAATAGCCCAGATGACGATATGCCGCCTCGGGTGCTTTGCGGCCAGAGGAAGTGCGCATTACCAGGCCAATTTTGAGCATATAAGGTTCCACTACATCCACCAGGGTGTCCGACTCCTCCTGCAATGTTGCGGCAATGGCTTCAATGCCTACAGGGCCCCCATGGTAATAATCGATAATGGTCTTCAAATAGCGTCGATCCAGTCGGGTCAAACCTTTTTCATCCACCCCTTCCAAGGCCAGGGCGGCTTCCACGGTATCCCTGGATATATTACCATCCCCGCGCACTTGAGTGAAATCCCGGACCCTCTTGAGCAACCGATTTACAATTCTGGGGGTGCCTCGGGACCTTTGCGCCAGGCACTGAGCCCCCTGCTGGTCCACTTCAACGTCCAGAATAGCGGCGGAGCGCTTGATTATCCGAACCAAGTCACTGTCGTCATAAAAATCAAGGCTGCGGAACAATCCGAAACGATCACGCAGGGGTGCTGAAAGCAGGCCCACCCGGGTCGTTGCTCCCACCAAGGTAAAACGATTAAGTCGATAGCGATGGCTGCGGGCGTGGATCCCCTTATCAAAAACGAAATCCACGGCGAAATCTTCCATGGCCGGATAGAGGAATTCCTCCACATTTTTGGGCGTCCGATGAATTTCATCCACAAAAAGCACATCACCCTCTTCCAGATGGGTGAGAATACCGATCAGATCACCGCCTTTTTCCAAGGCTGGTCCGGAAGTGACGGTTAACCGCCCGCCCATTTCTTTGGCAATGATATGTGCCAGAGTAGTTTTGCCCAACCCCGGAGGTCCATGAAACAAAACATGCTCCAAGGGCTCTTCGCGCATCAAAGCCGCCTGGATGGCGATCTTCAAGCTGTCCACCACTTCTGGCTGCCCCACATACTCATCCAGATTTTCGGGGCGCAGCGACTGCAGCTCCGGTTCCTGGTCGACGGGCAGGCAATCACCGTCGACAATGGTGACGGTTTTGGCACGGTGGCTCAGGATATCGTCGCTCATGGGCACGGCCTAATTGTGCTCCCCCCTATAGACTTCATCAAACAACTGCTCGGGTGAAACGATGTCAGCATTGCGTTTGAATGCTTCAGCAATCATTCGTTTAGCATCCGCCGGGCGGTGCCCCAATTGATTGACCAACACCTCCAGTACGGGTTGAACAATATCCTCGGGACCGGTTCGGGCCGCCCTTTCAGCCTTGCGAATCAGAGCGAACTTGCTAACTTTGCCCTGTAATGTTGCAACCATTTTTTGGGCCGTTCGGGGGCCAATACCTTTGAGCTGCTTGAGCTGTCCCAAATCGTTGGATTCGATGGCATTGGCGATATCCCGTACCGGCAGCGTGAGCGCTTTGACAGCCTTGAGCGGACCAATGGCTTCAACCGATATGAACAACTGGAAGAACTCTTTTTCAGCTTCCAGGTTAAAGCCTATCAATACAGGTTTGGGCTGGCGCTCAGTCTGATGGTAGTAAATGTACAGAGCCAACTCATCACCGACTTGCTTGGCATTCAAGGTCTCGCGGACAAACGCCGGAACCAGTATTTCATAGCCAACCTGATTCACCACAAGAAGAATTTTTTCCTCTTCAAGCCGCAGCAACCGCCCTTCCAGATATGCTATCATATTTACGTTACAATTCCTGTTGAAGATTTTATAGGCTTTAAGATAATGTTTTGGGCTGCGTTATCGGTCGTTGTTGTATTACAATACAGCTTCCTCCCTCTGGCCTTGCCAAAAACATTATCTTAAAGCCTATAAAACCACTTCTCAGCGGATTTATGGCTTTCTTCTTGTTGCGCGCTTATTGAGCCGAGCATAACGAAATAGACCGATAAGTGCAAGGCCCAGGGCATCCGAAGCATGATTGGGACGAATCGGGTCAGGACATCCCAGAGCCCGTCGCACCGCCTTTTCAAGCTGAACCTTGTCGGCATTTCCGTTTCCGGTCAGGACTTGCTTGGCCTCTCGCACAGGAATTTCGATGACATCGGTGTTCACATGGTGGGCGGCCAGCAAAATAACACCGCAAACCTTGCCCAAGGTAATACCCGAACGGGGATATTTATCAAGGGAAAAGATATCCTCAACAACGATCAGATCAGGCTTCTCATCTTTAAACAATTCATGCAAACGGGAATAAATTTTATCCAGCCGGACGGCCGTTGGCGATTTCTGATCTGTGCGAATCACGCCGTATGCAAAATCGGCCACATTCTGCCCTTGGCCCGTTATCACACCAATACCTGTAGCAGCTAAACCGGGATCAATGCCGACCAGTTTGAAAGCCATCGAACTTGCTAAAATTCTTTGAGCTTCTGACGGGCGATCGTTGCTTCGGACGCTTTGGGGTATTTTTTTACCAGCTCTTGGAGTATCAAGCGGGCACTGGATTTTTCGCCGATTTGCAGCAACGCCATCCCCTGCTTGAGCATGGCCGCAGGAACTTTATTCCCTTTGGGGTACTTTTCGATGACTGTCTGGTATTCTAGGATGGCCCTTTCATACCATTTTTCCCGGTAGTAACTCTCGCCGATCCAGAACTGGGCATTGTCATCATTAGAGGACTTGGGGTAATCTTGAATCAGCTTTTGAAACAGCTGCCTGGCCTTGTCTAATTCGCCCTTATCATAGGCCTGCCGTGCATCGTTATAAAGTTGTTGATCCGATTCGACCGGTTTTGGTTTGTCGACGGCAACCGAGCCACCTGCGGAAGGATGAGAACTTTTGGCCCCCAGGCTTAAATATTGTTCCACCTGTGCCAACCGCTGGTCCGCTTTGGCCACCGAAACAGCCATTTCATCCAGGCGTAGCTGGCGTTTTTGACCGGCTGCCTCGAAATCCGCAACTTTGTGATTGATCAGGTACTCGATCTCTTCAACACGCCCGTTGAGAAGGCGCAGGTCCTGTTGGGTGGCTTCCATATTGGCACTTAACCCGGCATATTGTCCGCGCAAGTTTCTTTCCGAACTTTCCCTATTCTCTCCGAGGGCGCTTAGATCGCTGTGCAATTGCTTAGACAAGCTGTCGTTTTGCTTCTGCAACGCTTGATTTTTAATTTCCAGGGCTTCAAGCCGACGCTCGAGAATCACCACATCCTGTTGGAGGGCAACACATCCTGTCAGCAAAAAGGCGGCAGTGCAAATTGTCAGTAATGTTTTTTTCATCATCCCGCGACCGATCTTTTGAGAATTACAATATTGAAAATACGAGGAACCACCGGGGCAGATTTCACCCCGGTGGCCACGATGGGTCAAAAAGAATGAATGGATCATTCGGACCATGGGAATACCATTGGAAACAGATTATTCCTCTCCGGCCAAATGAAGGCGGAACAATTTAGTTGAGCGTGAAATGATCGCGCCGGTTTTTAGCCCAGGCCTCTTCATTATGGCCCATGTCCACCGGACGTTCTTCACCGTAACTGATGGTGGTAATCTGGGAAGCGTTGACACCCAAATTCACCAAAAAGGCTTTGGCTGCATCGGCACGACGCTCGCCCAAAGCCAGGTTGTACGCTGCGGTACCGCGCTCATCGCAATTTCCCTCGATAGTAACACTCAGACCGGAGTTGTTAAGCAGATAATCGGCTTTCTGGCTTAAAGTTTCCTGGGCCATGGGCAACAAGGCGGCACTATCAAATTCAAAATAAATATCATCATTTATGAAGGCTTGGCGAGCGGCCATCATGGCACGCTGGGCTTCCTCGGCCTGAAGGCGTTCAGCTTCCAGGCGGGCTTTTTCAGCTGCCGCTGCATCTGCCTTAGTCGTATCTTCCATGGGCTGCGCCATGGGTGTGACCTCCGGTGCGGATGCAACCTCTTTTTTGGCGCAAGATACGCTGAACAGCATGGCAGGTAAAATTAAAACCAGCGCCAAAACAATCCAATTATTTTTCCTCATGTTTCCTCCTTCTTTTAGATAGCATTAGTTATTGCGGGATGTTGGGTGACCACCTGGGATACGACTGTTCGCCCGGCAACGTCAACAAGCGGCGTTGATCGGTTCCAAAGGCAGTCATAACGTAAATTCTTGATTTTCCCTCGCGGGTCGAACTGAAAACGATCAGGCTGCCATCCGGACTCCATGACGGGGCCTCATTATCGCCTTGGTTGTAGGTTAATTGAATTGGGTTATTACCGTCAACATCTATTACAAAGATATTGATTTCGCCACCTTCCATAGACGAATAAGCAATCATACCCCCTTTGGGAGACCAATTGGGCTGGGTGTTGTAATTGCCTTCAAATGTGAGTCGCTGTACACGGCCGCTGTCGATTTCCTGGATATAAATCTGCGGTCTGCCTGATCTGTTGGACACAAACGCTATTTTTTTGCCATCTGGGGACCAGGCCATATCCACATCAATGCCTCGGCTGTCGGTCAATCTTTTAATCATTTTACCCTCGCCGGTCAACAGATAAATTTCCTGATCACCGGTTATGGACAGCGAAGCGGCCAATTCGAATCGGGTTGGAGACCATACCGGCGAGATTTGGACACCCTTGTAAATCACATGTCTTTCCTGCCCATTTTTAAGATTGTGAATGAAAATCTGGGAAGGCCCGTTGACGAATGATGTAAACGCAAGATAGCGGCCATCCATAGACCAGTCCGGGAAAGTGGTAATACTTCGCTTTTTGGTCAATTGATGAATATTGCGTCCGTCGAAATCACAAAGAAAGATCTCTTTATTCCCGCTACCGTTGGATACGAAAGCCAGTTGGCTGTCAAAAAAACCCGGATTGCCGGTAAGCGCCATAAGAACTTCGGAACAGAATCGCCGCACGATGGCCCGTTGTTCTCCTTTGTCTCCCCGGTATCTTTTGCCAATCAGCAGTTTGGCCTTGAAGGTGTCGAATAGCCGCAACTCTACCACAAGATTGTTCCCCTCGAGTTGAAGGCCTCCGGTAATCAGCAGTTCAGCGCCCACGGCAGTCCAATTCGCAAAGTTGAGATCCTTTTCCGAAATGCCCGAAGTCTGAGGATCGTAAAGAAAGCTGGCGCGGTCCAGCATTTTGAAATAGCCGCTGAAATCGAGCATCTCCTGCAACCTGTCAGAGAATATCGCGACTTGGGCTCTCTCCTCTGGGCTTGCGGTCATGGCTCGAAAGACGGGGACAGCCATGGGGATCTTGCGTAAGAAAGGATTGGTCAGATCAAAATATTTTATGTCAGCAAAACTACCGCTTGCAAAACTGCCGAGTAGAATCAATAAAAAGATCTGCCGTAGCAAATTTTTCAGAACATTGTTTTGAATTGTCACCTGTTCCTCGATTTCTCATTTATTGCTGGGTACTGCCCAATAGCCAGCTATTCAGCATTGATTAACGGACCCCTTCGGGTGTAAACCGAAGTCCCATTTCGATATACGATCGATTTAGTCCTTCCGGATGGGGTTTCACCGGACTTGTTTTCACGATGGCTTTGTATGCGGAATCATCCAGATAAGTATTTCCGGATCGATCCGTGAAAAAGATATCCACGATCTTCCCGTCAGGCATTACCCTAAAGACGATGCTGGCTACCAGTTGCTTTCCACCGCCGGCCAATTGCTCGGCGAATGCCCAGTTCTTTTGCACGGCATAGGCAATTTCTAACCGGTACAAATCAATTAATTCGATCTCTTTCTGGCTACCGCGCCCAAAGCCGCCCCCCTTGCCTGCCTCCTCGGTTTCAGGCAAGTCTTCTCCCGCAGCCCCGGGTTTGCCCTCTTTGGCCACTTTCTCGCGAAGTCTTTTAATGGTGTCTTCCAGGGGTTTGGGCGGCTGGCTATCGACTTTATTCTCGACGCGTTGCAACGTGTTTTTGATCACCTTTTGGGATTTAAAAGTTTTGTATTTCAGGGAACTTTTGGTCTCCTTGCGGACCGGAGCTACCGATACTTCGGGTTTAGCGGCGGATTCTTGGTGTGAAACCGAGACCGGTGCCTCCGCCTCCTTGGCAGTCTCGGTTACCGGAGCCGGCGCAGCAACCTCTTCGGAAGTCTTCGCCCTAGATGAACCGAGCTGGGACAGATCCACCATCTGGACATCGATAACCGAAGGTATATAGGATGGAGACGGTCTCCACCATCCCGGCGAAAGGAGAACAAACCCCAGCAGGAGCAAGTGGGCCCCGGCGGAAATGCAGTAAGGCCAGAATAAAGGATGCCGGTCCCCGTTTTTTACATATGCCTGACTCTGAACGACCATCGTTGCAGGACCTTGCTCCTCGCGCTACGGCTTGCGCCGTTTAAGCCGATCCTCTTCAAGCGGCACGGTCACCATACCCAGCTTTTCAACGCCGGCCGCTTTTATTTCAGCCATCACCTTGACCACAATGCCATAAGAAACGCTTTGATCGGCGCGGAAATAAACTTCTCTTTCGGATCGATTTTCCAATATTTTTGATAATTTTTCCTTTAAATAATCTGTTTCCACGGCAAAATCATTGATATGCACCTGCTGGTCCTTGTCGATGGTGATAACCAGGTTGTCCTTCTGGGCCACCAAAGGCTTTGCTGTGGCCTCGGGCAGGGTAACATCCACCCCCTGCATCATCATCGGGGCGGTGACCATAAAAATAACCAGCAATACCAGCATCACATCCACAAAGGGAGTCACGTTAATATCGGACATCAAACGATCGGCATTGGATTCGATAGCCATGTCTAAACTCCCTGGGTTGGCAGGATATCACGCTCGACGATATTCAGAAAGTCAGCCGAAAAACTGATCAACTCAGACTCAACCACTTTAATTTTCTGCATAAAATAGTTAAAAGCAATAACCGCCGGGATGGCGACAGCCAATCCAGCGGCAGTTGCGATCAGAGCTTCTGAAATACCCGGAGCAACTACGGCCAGGCTCGCAGATCCCCGCTGCCCGATACTGTGAAATGAGCTCATGATTCCCCAAACCGTCCCAAATAGCCCAATGAATGGGGTGGTGTTACCGGTGGTGGCCAGGAAGGGCACCATCTGGGTCATCCGGGTGGTTTCGGTGTTTATGGCCCGACGCAAGGCCCGCTTAACGTTATCGGCACCGGATATATGTTTTTTCATAGGTTCCGGCACCTCCGTGCCATCCTCATTGCCGAATGAACGCCCAACCTGGCTGATTTTCTTGAGTTCCACATAACCAATCCGAAAAATCCGGGCGATGGGGCATCCGGCCAGTTGTTTGGCTTTGGTATAGGCCCCGGCAAGGTCACGGCTTTTCCAAAAGTATTCGATAAAAAGATTTGATTCACGGTAGGCCCGGCGAATATAGCGCCACTTAATAATAATGATGGCCCAGGATGTGACAGAAAAAAACAGCAGCAACAATAACACCAACCGCACCATGAGACCTGCGTTGCTTAGAATCTGGATGATATCGAACTCGGTATTTGTCATTCCCCTTCTCTCCTAATATGGTTTGGCTTGCAGGGATGCCTGCCGTTGGATGTAACGAGGTTCATTGATATCCATGTCGCTACCGGGAAAAATGTTTGGGGTGTGTATTCGATCTGACGGTCGCAAATCCTTTTGTAAGGCATCGGCGCGCCCGGCGCCAGGAAAAGATAGTGTTTGGAACGATGCTGAATGCGGTTTCGATTTGTCGTCAAACCTATACGACCCCAACTAAAGTGTCAACATAATTGCCGGGTTCAGGAATTAGCCAAAATGCACCATACACCACATATGGTAACAAGTCAAAATCCAAAACACTGCGGATAGTATCGTTAATCGATCAAAGTTCATGGTTCATGTTGTGTTCGTTATTTTCGTTTAGGCCCCTTGGACCTCTTCGGAATCCGAATCGAGAGAATCTTCATTCCCGACGACTTTGAACCCGCGAAGGGAAGGTTGCCGGTATAGCGTCGTCCGGAGTAGCCGACCGCAATAACTTGACTTCTCTCTCAGGCGGAAAGAAAGCTTCTACATGAAATCATCTCCGGTAATGACAAGAATGACTTGCTTTGTTAAGTTGCGATTTCTGACCATGAACGATGAACCT
>Ga0055480_10000485_pt1 | contig 14846 bp, 11 predicted proteins | sample Muzzi_PWB_D2_FD_57935 | JGI IMG/M metagenome (GOLD analysis project Ga0055480, IMG submission 57935) | Wetland microbial communities from San Francisco Bay, California, USA, that impact long-term carbon sequestration - Muzzi_PWB_D2 | ecosystem: Environmental > Aquatic > Marine > Wetlands ... | reverse complement strand
TAGGTTGACTACGGCTTCGCCCTTGGTCGCCTTGGCTCTGGAGCCCTTCGCGCTCGCAAGTTTATACTCAAACCATTGCCAATTTGGGTTAGAAAGGTTAGCAGTTGATTGACTATTTGATTCCTTTTCTTGAGCAAATGGCCGCCTACGGCGCTGCCTGGGGGCCGCTCCTGGTGTTGTTGTTCATGGCTGTGGAGAGCTCGTTTATCCCTTTTCCCAGTGAAATTGTGATGATTCCCGCCGGGTTTATGGCGGCCAGGGGGGAATTTTTCCCGGCCGGCCACGTCTGGACAGCTATTTTACTATCGGTGGCATGTGGAATCACTGGATCCCTGATGGGAGCCTGGATTAATTACCTGTTGTCGTTTAAGCTAGGCCGCCCCTTCTTGCACCGCTATGGAAAATATTTTTTCATCTCACCTGAAAAACTGAACCGTGCCGAAGATCTTTTTCGGGAATACGGCGACGTCACCACATTTGTCTGTCGTTTAATCCCGGTGGTGAGACAGCTTATCTCCATACCGGCCGGCATCTCGCGGATGAATGTCCTGCGATTTTCCCTTTTTACAGGTGCCGGCGCCGGGATCTGGGTCATTATTCTGACGTCGCTGGGATACTGGTTCGGTACCACCACGGAAGGCATGAGCTATGGTCAGCTCGTCCATCAGGGCAAGGACATGTTGAGCGCGAATTTGGTTTGGATTTTACTGGGATGCGGGTTGATCCTCACAATCTACCTATTGGTCCATAAAGCGGCTCTGAGGAACCGGCCTGAAAAAAACTAGAAGCTATCTCAAAAAATTCTTTTGGCCCAATTTGAGTGTTGGTGCCGGATTTCGAATCCTCGACATACTACAGTATTTCACGCCGATGGCGTGATTCGAATACCGCCCCGCCTACACCTTGGACCAAAATCCGTTTTTTGAGATAGCTTCTAAATATCCTTGACCAATCGGTTGGCCGAACTGCCGTCCATTTCCTTGCGAATATCTTCCACGGCCCGTGATACTGTTGCAAAGTCCGTATCTTTTTCAGTTGGCAGGTCTTTATCGCCGCGTTTGTCCAAAGCGTCAAGCACCGATGCCACGGTGATGGTATGAATGTCCTTAGCCGGCTGGTAGGCACTCGGGCCGTTGTTCTTCTTGCTTTCCACCGCCGATATCAAATTGCTTTCACAAAGTTGGTCGATCAACTGCACCACCATCAAGAATGGGGCCTTAAGCTGTTTTGAGATTTGCTCCGCGGAAAAGGGCGACTCTCCTTGCTGAAATCGCAGAATGATCAATCTCAGGATCAGCAGCGCATAGCGTCTGCGAAAATCAGGACTGGTCTTCCTATAATCCGTTGCCATTGTATAATGGCTGACATGTTGGTGGGCAAATGCGATCTCGGCACCGAGCAATACGATCATCCAGCTGAGCTGCAGCCAGATAAGGAACATCGGCAAAGCGGCAAAGCTGCCGTAGATGGCATTATACTTGGAGACCAATACCTGGGCGCTGATATAGATGCCCTGGGTGATTTGATAGACCGTGCCGGCAAACACGCCCGCGATGACGGCCGCGGAGAATTTGACCTGGGTATTGGGCATGATCATATAAATCAAGATAAAGAGCAACCAGACCAATCCGTAAGGGAGCAGTTTCAGTAGCATGAAAATGACCGGGCTGGCGGCTTGCAGCAGCGCCAGCTTGCCGGCAATGGCCATGACCTGGGTGGTGATATAAACATTAACGCTGCTGGAGACAATAACCAGAAGGGGGCTGATGATCAGGATGGACAAGTAATCGGTAAATTTGCGGATGAAAGATCGGGCGCTGACCTTCCAGATATGATTCAAAGTATTCTCAATATGGTTCAACACTTTAATGGCCGACCAAAACAACAGCACCACGCCGATGCCGGCAATGAGGCCGCCCTTGGTGTTTTCCAGCAGGGAGCGGGCAAAAGTGATGACTTTGGACAATACTTCTTCCTGGCCGGCGAAGCGCAGGTAGAGCTGGGTTTCCAGGCGTTGCTCTAAACCGAATCCTTTGGCGATACCAAAGGCCATGGCAACAACCGGGACAATGGAGAGCAGGGTGTAGAAAGTCAGTGCCGAAGCCTGCAAGGCACAGTTGTCGCGGACATATCCCCTGATGGTCAGCAAGACCACCCGCAGCGGTTTCAACAAAACGCCTTTGGGTTTGGAAAGATCTTCTTTATTTAGCTGCCAAATTCCGGTGGTGACAAAGTTTAGGGCCTTCTCAACGGCAGATTGGGGCATTGCAGATCCTCCTGCAATTTCGTCGCGTTCCGGGTTGCTTTGACAATTGGTATGCAAAGATGATGCTCAGGTCGTAGATGCATTAAGTTTGAGGTTGTCCGGTAGTTGGACAGCCACGACCCGGCCTTTCACACAGACTCTTCCATCGGAGGCCAATGTGATGGCCACCACCACTTTGCGTCCGCTGATCTCTTCCACCCTGCCACGCAATTCCATAGGTGTGCCGATGGGTGTGGGATGCAGATAATCCACATGCAAAGAGGCCGTAACAAACCGGAAGTCCGGTTCACTTTCCATGGGTCGGCCTGCCGCGCGGTATGCGGCAGCGGCGGCGGTACCCGTACCATGGCAATCGATCACCGAAGCAATCACACCGCCATAGACGTATCCCGCGATGGCCGTATGGTGCTGCTTGGGCATGAAACGGCACACCGACTCATCGCCGTCCCAATAGCTTTTGATTTGATGCCCATGATCGTTTAAGCGGCCACAGCCATAGCATACGCTATATTCGTCCTTGTAGTAGTCCTGAAATGCTTTTTCAGACATGGATGTCACTCCTCGGGAAAGGGTCTTCCCCACAATAGATGGACATCCATGTTTAGTCAATGACCGATAGCGATCTCGGGGGCGTTCTCGCGTTGCATGGCCGATCATCCCACCGACCGGTTAGAATTGATGCTCCTCGGTTGACCCTTTAAGCGCTTGAACCGCAGATTCACCTTGGGTAATGGCATTCATCACACGGTCGAAATATCCGGTGCCCACGAATTTTTGGTGGGTGGTGGCCATATAGCCGTCTTCCGCGCTGTGGGAAAACTCAGTTTCCTGAAACCGGGAGTAGGCCGCCATGCCCTCTTTGTTATAAGCATGGGCCAAGTCAAACATACCCAGGTTCAGGGTGTGGAAACCTGCTAAGGTGACGAATTGGAATTTATACCCCATGGCGCCCAGTTCACGTTGGAACTTGCCGATGACCGCATCATCCAGGTTGGCGTGCCAATTGAAGGATGGTGAGCAGTTATAGGCCAACAGTTTTCCGGGGTATTCGGCATGAATGCCTTCGGCGAATTGCTTAGCCTCCTCGAGATCCGGCCGCTGTGTTTCACACCAAACCATGTCGGCATACGGCGCGTATGCCAGTCCGCGCTGGATTGCCAGCTCTATGCCGCTTCGGATGTAGTAAAATCCTTCGGACGATCGCTCTTGATCCAGTAGAAAAGGGCGATCACGTTCATCGATATCGCTGGTAAGCAACCGCGCGGCTTCGGCGTCGGTCCGAGCGACGAGCATGGTGGGCACGCCGCATACATCGGCGGACAACCGCGCGGCCACGAGTTTGACGATAAATTCCTGGGTTGGCACGAGCACCTTGCCGCCCATGTGCCCGCATTTCTTTGCGGACGCCAATTGATCCTCGAAATGAACGCCACCGGCTCCTGCTTCGATCATTTCCCGCATCAGTTCAAAGGCGTTTAATGGCCCTCCGAATCCGGCTTCTGCATCGGCCACGATGGGCGCATACCAATAGGGGCCGTTTTTACGTCCGTCCAGAACTTGAATCTGGTCTGCCCTGCGCAGCGCATTGTTGATGCGGCGAACCACCACCGGTACACTGTTGGCCGGATACAGGCTTTGATCTGGATACATTTGCCCCGATAGGTTGTTGTCGGCGGCGACCTGCCAACCACTCAGATAGATGGCCTTCAATCCGGCTTCAACCTGCTGGACGGCCTGGTTGCCGGTGAGCGCGCCCAGGGCAGGTACATAATCTTCGGTGTGCAGCAGATGCCAAAGCCTTTTCGCTCCGGCTTGTGCAAATGAATGTTCAAGATTGAGCGTGCCCCTCAGTTTTAAAACATCTTCGGCATTGTAAGGTCTTTTAATGCCTTCCCAGCGCGGATCGGTTTGCCACTCGCATTCTAAGGCGGAGACTTCATCGGGAAAAATTTCATGACACGAAAGCCGGTCACAAAGGGCTTGGGCTTTTTCTGCAATGGTTTGCATGGGCGATCTCCTTATGGTTGATATAATGTTTAATCGATATGCGCATAAGCCTTAAGCGTGAGAAATTCCTCAAATTCAGGGTTGGCAATAATTTCTTCAAACATCTGTGCGGCCGGTTCATATTTGATTTGAGAAAATTGATTCTGGCCGACTTCCTGCTTTATGCCGGCCATTTCTTCAACGGTGATACGGTGGACCATGTCCATTTCGATTTTGCGGCCATCTTCCAATTTCCCGTCCGGATGATGGACCCATTGCCATACCTGGGCACGAGAAATCTCCGCCGTGGCCGCATCTTCCATGAGGTGGTACAGGGGCACACAACCGTTGCCGCTAAGCCAATGGGCCATATACTGGATGCCGACGCGGATGTTGTTCCGTAGACCGTCTTCCGTGATGGTACCTTGCGGTTTTTGCAGCAAGTCTTGGGCGCTGACGTTGACATCGTCCCTCAGACGATCCACCTGGTTGGCTTTGGGCATGGCTTTGTCAAATTCCTCCCGCGCGATGGAGACCAAGCCAGGGTGTGCCACCCAGGTGCCATCGTGGCCATCTCTGGCCTCGCGGATTTTGTCATCGCGAACTTTTCCTAAAGCGGTTTCATTGGCTTGGGCATCACCTTTGATAGGAATTTGAGCCGCCATGCCGCCCATGGCATGGGCGCCGCGCCGGTGGCAGGACTGGATGACACGCAAGGCATATGAGCGCATGCAATGGCGTGTCATGGTAATCTGTGATCGATCCGGAAAGATATATCCGGGGACGTTTTTAAAGCGTTTAATGAAACTGAAGATATAATCCCATCGTCCGCAATTCAGGCCGGCGGCATGATCGCGCAGTTCGTAAAGAATTTCATCGGTCTCGAAGGCCGCCAGAATGGTCTCGATCAGCACCGTCGCTTTTATGGTGCCTTGGTCTATACCCAAGGCATCCTGTGCTTTTACAAAAATATCGTTCCAGAGCCTCGCCTCCAAATGGCTTTCCAGTTTGGGCAGGTAGAAATATGGGCCGCTTCCTTTTGCAAGCAATTCTTTGGCATTGTGGTAGAAATATAAGCCAAAATCGAAAATGCTGGCGGAAATGGGTTCGCCGTCGAAAAGGATATGCTTTTCGTCCAGGTGCCACCCCCTGGGGCGGACGATGAGCACGGCTGTTTGCTCATTAAGCCGGTATTTTTTGCCTTCCGGACTCGTAAAGCTGATGGTGCCGTTTACGGTGTCCATGAGGTTGATTTGTCCTTGCAAAGTCGCTGACCAGGTGGGGGCATGAGAATCTTCAAAATCAGCCATGAAGGTTGAGGCACCCGAGTTCAAGGCATTGATGACCATTTTGCGGTCTACCGGCCCGGTAATTTCTACCCGCCGGTCCTGCAAATCCGACGGTACCGGCGCAATTTTCCACTCACTCTCCCTTATCTTGCTTGTTTGTGGCAAATAATCAGGCAGGACACCCTGGTCGATTTGATGTTGCCGTTCTTGTCGCTGCTGGAGCAATTCCCGTCTTCGAGGATTGAATTCCCGGTGCAGATCGACCACAAAGTCCAGCGCTTCCCTGGTGATGATTTTTTCAAAACCGGGCTGCATCGGACCGGTGATATCGATGGCGCTATCGTTTCTTTCTGGGTTCATGCTTTCCTCCACAATGGTGATGGGGTTAACGGGTGGTCGTTGGCGCTGCCGAAAGAGCTTCTGCGGGGGGCTGAAAGAAGCTCACTGCTGTTAAAATCCAAGTGGTTGTTGCTCTAATGGTAATCGATGGATGGCCGTTGTCAACTTGTAATGTTTGCGGGCCTAAGGTCTCAGCTTGGAGACCCTTCCGTATGGGCGAATATGAGTCCAGGTGTCAGCGCGAATCTGTGCTTGCGTTTGCAGCCAGAACTCAGGTTCCAGCAGATCGCCATGATATTTTAAAAAGACTTGGCGCAGGTGCGGCGGCAGGCCCAGGAAGGCCGAAAATTCCTCTGGAAAGACATCGTGCTCGCCGATTGTAAACCATGGTTCATCACTGAGCTCATCTTCATATCGCCTGGCTTGGGGCAACTTTCGAAAATTGCACTCCAATAGCGGACAGAGCTCATCGTAGTCATAGAATACCACCCGCCCCAACCTTGTGACGCCGAAATTTTTAATTAACATATCACCGGGAAACACATTGACTTTAGCCAGGTCTTTGATGGCGTTGCCATAATCGATGATTACGGCTTCGGCAATCTCCGGAGCCGCGGATTTGATGAACAGGTCCAGCGGGGTCACCCGCCGTTCGACATAGGCGTGGTGCAGCACAACGTCGCTATTTTTCACCATGACGGCATTGCCGGCTTCATTGCGGATTTCATCGAGCAGTGTCGGTGTAAAACAACAATCCTCCAGTTCTAGATTCTCAAATGACTGTACATCCAACAGGCGGCCGGCCCGGTCATGTTTAAATACATAGTCATATTTTTCCATGACCTTGCGGGTGGTGGTCTGCTTGGGTGAATCAAAGCGATCACGAATCAGTTTATAGATCAAGTCATCATCCGGCATGTTGAAGGTGATCATCACCATGCCGTGTTTGCCCGGGGAAAAGTCAAACAGATCCTGGCTGCAAACCTTCTGGTGTTTAAGCAGATCTCGATACAGTTCGGTTTTGCCATGCTTGTGATAACCCAGGCCGATATACAGTTCGGCGATGCGCTTGTCCGGCATTGAACGCTTCAAAAAGGCCACAATAGCACCCGGACTCGGGGTTTTGACGTGGAAATACGCTCTTGAAAAACTGAACAATATCCGCATCTCTTCCGGGGTCGTCAATAAGGCGTCCACGCAAATGCCTTGGGGTCCGTTGTCCAGAACAAAGATAAGGGGGGTGTGTCGATCGCGCCAGTGCAGCCTTCCGACCAGGTAAGCGCTCATGCCTCTGAAAAAGGGCGGTTTCAGCATGTCGATGTACAGAGGGCCTTCGCGGCTGCCGACGCTGTCTGCCAGATGGTCTATCCTGATTGCACATCGGCGGGCATCTTCTTTCATATCCACGAAGGGGGTGCGAAATTGGTACTGTTTAAGTATATCGCCGATGATTTGTGGGGTGATCATTTTCAGTTCGAAGGTGGTAAACAGCTCCGACGCTGAGTCCGGCTCTGCCGTGCGGGGCGGTTTGATGAAGGTCAGTTCCGGATCGATACCGATGGGATTGAATATTTTCCTGTTGACGGAATTGTAAAAGGTGAAGGCAATTTCGGCGTCCCTGCGATCCTTGCAGGTTTGATAAAACATCGATTTGATGGTGGCCCACAAGTTTTTGTGGTGGGCGCTTGACCTCACTTCGCGGTCCAACATGCTCACAGTCTCATCGACTATTTTGGGATAGAGGTCAAGCCGCTCAACCGTATCGCGCCGCATGCCGTGCCAGTCCCGTTGCTCAAAACGCCGGCACGCACGCTGGGTGATGGTGGCAAACGCTTCACAAAAGTCGTCAAAACCAGTCCAGATGATCTGTAGGGCCTGTTCGGCCATATGAGTATCGGATTGTTGATTCACTGCCGTTCGCCCCTTTTACTAGTCGAAAAGGCCAAGCTGACTTCCAGGCTCAAAGTTTCTCGATGGGCAGCATAATATCGAACGCCGTCCCCTTGCCCAATTCACTTTGAACCGATATCTTGCCGGCGTGAAATTCCACGATGCGGCGGGTAATCGCCAAGCCCAGTCCAGTTCCCTGGGGACGGCCGCGATCGGTTGGCGGAACCTGTCTGAATTGATCGAAAATAACACTCTGATCATCCTGGCTAATGCCGATACCGTTATCCTTTACACTAATATAAAGCTTATTGTAACGGTTCGACAGGCCGACATGGATTTGACCTGATCGGGGCTCACAGAACTTTACTGCATTTGAAATCAGATTGACCATCGCCTGAATCATTTGATCCCGGTCGCCGGTAATGGTGGGGACCTCCTGCGGCAGATGGACGGTCATCAGCATCTCTTTGGTGGTCACCAGTTGACGCGTGGCGTCCACCGCATCCTGAATGACCTTGATCATGTTCAATGGCTTGATATTCCACTGCATTTTTCCGGATTCTATTTTTTGGAAATCGAGGACCTGATTGATCAAACGCGACAGCCGGCGGATCTCATTAATCATAATCCCCAGGAAGTTGGCCTGTTCTTCCTTTTCGGTATCCGGATAATCCCGCAATATTTCCGCGATGGACTGGATGGCGGTCAGGGGGGTGCGCAGCTCGTGGGTAACAGTGGAGATGAATTCGTCTTTCAGGCGGTCCAACTCCTGGAGTCTTTCATTGGCGGCCTTCAGTTCAGCCGTGGCTCTTTCCAATTTGCGGCTATAAATGATCACCTGGCGGGTCTCATCGACAATATCCATAACTTCCTGGATGCCCAGTAATTCTTCCTTCACCACCGATGCCACCATGACTCGGGCGGAGGCCGAGCCGATGGCCCCGGCGAGCAGTTTTTCAACATGGGCCACAAAACTAGCGTCGGCATTGTGGGCCAGATCCCAGTCGATATGATGGGTCTGAGCATATTGTTCCAACGCCTCTTCGGTGCGTTCTCTGCCCAGGAAACGCTCGAGCAGGGATTTGAGGTCGGGAATAAAAGCCGTTCCACGCCAGACGATGGATTCCTGGGTTTCCTGGGACAAGTGGTATACATCGACGAACATGGTGGCCTGGGTGTGCTCCAGAGCAGACTGTTTGCTGAACAGCGAGACACCCACATAAGCGCCGGTATTGGCCAGTAGGCTCCAGAAGACCCCATGGGAGATGGTGTCGAATCCGGTGAGTCCGAAAAGGTGGAACGGCCTCAGCCATGACAGGCCAAAAGGTCCGGGTTGGATAAAGGTGTGAGATACCAGGCCGGTCTCTGTCATGGTGGGCAGCACCAGGGTGTAGAGCCAAATCAGGAAGCCGGCAATCAGGCCGCTCAATGCGCCGGCTTTGGTGCCGCCTTTCCAATAGATGCCACCTAAAAGTGCCGGCGCAAATTGTGCCACCGCCGCAAAAGAGACCAGACCAATGGCAACCAAGGGGTAATATTCAGCGGTCTGGCGGAAATAGATGTATCCGAGCAAAATCGTGGACACGATGGCGGCATGACGGATCGCGATCAACCAGGAACTGAGATCGCTGCGTTCATTGAGTTTCAGCGCCGGAATATGAAGCAAAATGGGCATCACCAGGTTGTTGCTGATCATGGTCGACAGGGCGATGGTCTCAACGATGACCATTCCGGTAGCTGCCGACATCCCCCCTAGAAAAACCAACAAGGCAAGCTTCGAATAGTTATGGACCAACGGCAGGTGGAGGACAAAGGTGTCTGCATCGACTGTGCTGCCAGATAGCTCTAAGGTGCCCGCAATTGCCACAGGCAGAACGAAAATATTGATGGCCAGCATGTAGAGCGGGAAAAGCCAGATGGCCTTCTTCAGGTGATCCTCGTTGACATTTTCGATAACGGCCACTTGAAATTGGCGTGGCAGCAGCAAAATAGCCAGCATACTGAGGATAATATATATGGTCCAATTGGTGTACTGGCCTGCTGATTGCTCCATAATGAAGATGCGGTTGACTTCCGGCAAATGCTCGGCACGCGAGAATAAATCTCCAAAACCGTTATAGATACCATAAGTGACAAACACGCCCGCCACCAGAAATGCGATGAGTTTGACCACCGACTCCAAAGCGATGGCTGCCACCAGACCTTCGTGGCGTTCAGTGGCTTCCGGCTTGCGTGTGCCGAAAAGCACAGCAAAAGCAGCGAGAATAAAGGCCACATAAAAGGCGGTATCCGCGAATACGGAAAGCTGCCCAAAATGTACGTTCACCGGGCTGCCGCTGTAATTGTTCATCAGCAAAAAACTGGTGGAGATTGCTTTCAGCTGAAGAGAGATATAGGGTACGATGCCCAAGACCGCAATGACCGCCACCACTCCTCCAAGGGTCATGCTTTTGCCGTAGCGGGAGGCAATGAAGTCGGCAATGGAGGTAATGCGATGGATGTGGCTGATTCTGAGAATTTTTCTAAGAATCAGCCAACCCAATGTCGCCATCAAGGTCGGGCCGATATAGATTGACAGGAATCCGGGGCCGGATCGCACGGCGCGACCGACGCTGCCGTAGAAGGTCCATGCCGTGCAATACACGGCCATGGAGAGCGCATAGACATAAGGCGAGTTAATGATGCTACGCCCCATGTCGGCCCTTTTGTCTCCATAATAGGCTACGCCAAAAAGAACGCCGATATAACACAGTGATACGAATAGGATGGTCTCAGTCGCCAGCATGCTTAGCCCCGGATCGTATGTATAGCCCTATTGCCGATCGTTTGACAGATGGTTCTCCATGATATTAAGATTGTCGGGAATCAACTCTGGCGATCAGAGCGACCAATATGATTATGAGTGCCCAGGCGCCGAATATATAAGCATACAGCAAGGGAATTCCCCAAACCAGCCTGGGGCTGTTGAATAGCGAAATCAAGGGGTGGTTGAGGAGCAAATAGCCTAACAAAAACAGCCCAATGAGCCGTTTGGTACGCGTGACCTCAACAGACATGGGATCCTCCATTGTGACAATCGACCCATCGAGGATCTGCCCAACGCCGACGGCAATAGAAATTAGCAATTGTGCAGCAGGTCATTTTCTGTTATTTTTTCAAAAGGATAACAACCAATGCCAGATAGCATAGTGCAGATAAAAGGTTGAGTCAATGAGGGATTCGGGCTTAAAGACGATTCCGGCCTTCGCCGCAGGCCTGTATTCCAATTCAACCGCCTTTACGGAGTCGGGCCATGGATCAGAAAAAAGTACTCATCGTTGATGATGAACTCAGTATTTTGGTGCCGTTAAAATTTTTGTTGGAGAAGAATAACTACCGAGTGGATCTGGCGCAAAGCGGCAAGGATGCTCTGGAGAAAATTTCACAATCTAAGCCGGACTTGATTTTGCTGGATATCATGCTGCCCGACTTGGATGGCTATGAAATATTCCAAATGATTCGTGAAAACCCCGACTGGGATGACATCAAAGTCATCTATCTAAGTGCAAAGAATAGAGATGTGGATATCGCCAAAGGGTTGAATCTGGGCGTGGATGCTTACGTTACCAAGCCTTTCTCCAATTCTGAATTGTTGGAGAAGGTGCAAATGTTGATTTCTGCCAATTGATTTCGATCTGTGCTTGTATTCGCGGTCCTATCGCCCTTGAGGTCGACCTGCGCGAATTATACCATCGCTTGATGAATTACATGGTCCATCGAAGATGCGGCCACGACCTTTTTTGTGGGGTCATGGCCGCCATAAATAGATTGACATAAGGCGCTCCGAAAGACAATGCCACCATCCAGCGGATGCGCCTTTGATCATTGTCTAACGATAGGCTACCCAGACGCGCTTTTTGGCCCAGTGCCCCGGACTGACTTCGATCCTTTTCCAATGCCCGTTGATCCATGCTCCGTGCCGTCCATAGTGGCCCGGATTCCAAACCCTTTTATATTCGGCCGCCACCCACTCTTTTTGAATGTCCCAATAGCCTGATGGCCGGGGACGGTGATGGGTGTATGCTTCCACAGGCCGGGCAGACACTTCGGCCGTGTATTGATGCTGATCGATAATCGCTTTGGTCAGTATCAGGGCCCCTATGCCGATGGCGAAGCCTTCCAAACGGTGTTGTCCTGGGGAGCCAGCCCAAGCAGCCGGTGCAGAAAAAGCCAATGTGATGATGCCGATAATGGGAACGGTTAAAATACGTTTGCGATTCATGGTAGCCTTCTTTCAAAGTCTCTTTGACATCACAGACGCATCTTGTCTCAATTTTGTCCACAAATCCGCGCATCATTTTCCGCTTTACAATTTACATTAAAAATCAAGATGTTAAGTTTAAGCGACGTATCCCAATTGACGCTGATACAGATTAGGAGTATGAATTATGATAATGATACCGATGGCCCTGGGAATTGGGCTCTGCGGCGAAAGTCCGGCTCGAAGCGATAATCTAATGGCATTTCTGTGGTGACCGACCTGGGTTCCGGAACGAACGTAAGCCGATTTCTTGTTGTGCAAATATCAATGGGTATGATTGTTTGGATTGGTGATTTTTTATTCATTTCCCGAATTATGGGCCTTATGCTTCAAAGAAGCAGTACCATAGGAGAATCCTGATGAATTCCTCAGATTCAATTGACGATAAATGGAAGACCGCCGAACAGGAATTGATAACTGCGGTGCTGCCATTTGCGGACGAGATAAACTGCATTCAGGGGGAGACCCTCATCGATACCGGCGGACCGGCAGAGTGCTTCTATTATGTCGAACAGGGTACCTTTGAAGTCTCCTATACCAGTCAGAAGACAGCAATTGTCGTGGCTCTTATTGGCGCGCGAAGTATATTTGGGGAGATCGGGTTTTTTGATCAAATGACCCGCACACGCAATATCAAGGCGGTGGATAATGCCCGCGTGCGTATATTTAATCAGCAGTCAATGGCCTCCATAAAATTGCATGACCCTGAAATTTACGCTGGTTTTATGGAGTTTCTGTTGCGCTCGGTGTGCCGGCGTTTTCGGCAAATTTTGGCTGATCGAGGCCCACTGACCGCTTATGCTGCCTCACTTTCGACGGGGAAAGAGCAATTCCAGGGATTGCAGGCTCTGCCGGCCGATCTTCTCGGGTCCGCAGGATGGCAGCAGGTGAATCAGCAACTTGAAGACTTTAAAGCCGCGCTTTTTGATCTTTCCTATAGACTTCAAAGACAAGAAGGCGAGGAAATTCCTGCTGACCTTTTGGGGGAGGGCAAAGAAATCCTTGAAACCTTCAAACGGCAGGTGCGAGCCTATGAGAGCGGGGTTGCTCCCGATTATGTGCCTTTAATGTGGGGCTATGTGTTCAAAGAGCTATTCCCATATTTTATGCGCAGTCGTTTGGCCGAGCGCGCGTATTACAAACCCAAAGGGTATGCCGGCGATTTCAAGATGATGGAGTTGATCTATCGCAAAGAGCCTGATGGAGATGGCAAACTCGGCCGTTTGATTGACGGCTGGTTGCTAGACCAGATACCCCCCCAGGCAGTGCGCAACCGACGCCGGCTGCTTTGCGGCCTCCTCGACCGGCTCTGCCTTGAAAGGCTGGAGGACGGACATACCATCCAGATTATGAATCTGGCTTGCGGGCCGTCCCGGGAATTGTTCGATCTGCTTGGAACCTGCGACTACAGCGCAAAAATTGATGCCCTGTGCATCGATATCGATTCTGAGGCTCTTCAGTATGCGAATCGGTACGTTAATACGGTGCCGCATTCTGCCTCGATTCGCTTTATGCATGAAAACGTTATCAAATGGTCATTGGGTCGTGCCAAGCATGACCTGGGTCCCAAGGATATCATTTATTCATCAGGATTATGTGACTACCTGGACCGCCGCATGATGTTGCGGCTGATTGAGCGCTGCTACGGCCAACTTGTACCCGGCGGTGCATTTATCATCGGAAACTTCACACCTTCCAACCCCGACCGTCAGTTTATGGACAACATCATGTACTGGCGGCTTATCCATCGCAATGAAGAAGAAATGAAGGAATTGTTCGCAGCTTCACCATTCAAGGACAACGTGCAGTTGGTGGCTGAAGAGCATGGGGTGAATCTTTTCGCCATAGCAACGAAACCCTGACTTGCAGCGGCCGGAGGGCTCCATATCCTGCGTTGTCCCGCCTTGGCGGGATTCGCAGTAGATTTACTATTGATGACTTGTCAGAGGTTGGCCGTCTAATGCCTGTCGAATGCCATGGGCCAGGTGGTAAATGGTGATCGGCTTGTACAGAACACCCTTTATGCCGGATGCCACGATTCGATCTTCATCCAGCCTTTCATTGAAACCGGTGCATGCTATAATGGGCATGCCGGCGCGTTCTTGAAGAATTTCATGGGCCAACGCCTCGCCCGAGAGCCCCGGCATGATAAGGTCTGTAATGATCAGGTCGAAGTAATTGGGATCTTTGAGAAAACTTTTCAAGGCCACATGAGGGTTTGTTTCGGTAACCACATGGTAACCCAATGTCGTCAGCAGCTTGCCTCCCAGTTCGGCCAATGTCGGATCGTCGTCCACAAAGAGAATATTCTCATTGCCGTCCGGAATGGTTTTTAAGGTTTTGATTTCATCTTTGATTTCGCTTTGTACACGCGGCAGGTAGATGTAAAAAATGGTTCCCTGTCCGGGATGGCTTGCCACTTCGATTGTGCCGCCATGGTTCTGAACAATCCCTTGAACCACTGCCAATCCAAGGCCGGTGCCCACATTTTTCTCCTTGGTGGTAAAATAAGGGTCGAATATGCGGCCAATGAGATGGGGTGCAATACCGTGGCCCGTATCGGCTACGGTTAGGCAAACATATCTTCCCGGGCCTAAACCTGCAGGGGGTGGTCCGGGTAACATCGTGCCCGGTTCATCTACTGGAATGTCTATGGATTTCAGTATTACGGAGAGCGTGCCGTCGGCTGCTTTCATGGCATGGGCGGCGTTGGTGCACAGGTTCATCAGGATTTGGTGTATCTGGGTGGCGTTGCCCACGATAATGCTGTCCTGAT
>Ga0055480_10000484_pt1 | contig 14862 bp, 14 predicted proteins | sample Muzzi_PWB_D2_FD_57935 | JGI IMG/M metagenome (GOLD analysis project Ga0055480, IMG submission 57935) | Wetland microbial communities from San Francisco Bay, California, USA, that impact long-term carbon sequestration - Muzzi_PWB_D2 | ecosystem: Environmental > Aquatic > Marine > Wetlands ... | reverse complement strand
GGGTCCGAACGGCGGACTGGGACCCAATTGCGAATGCGCCGATCTCGACGACGACCTGGACACCGACCTGCGCGACGCCTCACGGCTCATGCGGATTTTCAGCGCGGGTCGGTAGTTTCGGGGGTCGATCTTCGCGCTCGTCAGTGTCGAGAAGTCTTTCACCGGTGTGGCACACACGCGCATTTTGTGTAGGGAGATTGCGTGACGAAGAGCAAGGCGAGGACGGGGCCATGCCCCGTCCTCGCCACCCCCCGGCAGTCAAACAGGGTTACGGCGCTTCGCGCCCCGGTCCCAGCAGCGGACAGAGGAAATAGTGATCCATGTCGTCCATCTCGCCGTTGCCGTTCACGTCCATCCACCAACGACCTCCGAGATAGCCTGAGTCGCCGGGCCCAAACTCGGTCGAACCGTTGGCGCCCATGGGCCCACCCGGCTCGAGTTTTTGAAACTTCCCGTGACGCGGCAGCGGATCCTTGGTCACAAAGGTGTCAAAAAACAGACCTTGACTTGTGACATAGACGATGCCACCGTCACCGCGTCCTGCTTCCGCCTGCGGCATGGAAGCGAAGGTCGCGATCACAGCCACCACCGCGCAGCCTCCGATGATCATCTTTGCCGATTTCTGCATCTCATGTCTCCTTTCTGTCTTGCACAACTTTCAAATCACGGACGGTCGCACGCCGGACGTGACGGAGAGACGATCTCTCCTCTCAGATCCGTCTCCCGTTTACCGACGAGCGGATCGGGTGTTGGACGTGGAACAGCGAGAGTCCTAACAGAAAATGATCAGGAATCTGATTCGTCTTGTTCGGCGAGTGCCTGGTTCAATCTCAACCTGGCATCCGCGGATAGGCCGGCGGGCACCGACTCGGAGATGTGGGAGGGATCAGAATAACGCTGCCATGCTTCGCGAATCAGCGCGAGTTGCTTCTTGTAGCGGCGGCAGGACCGGCAGATCATGGCATGGAGACGGACCGCCCATCGCTCGCTCGGTGAAAGATCGCGGTCCAGCGACTGCGACACGAGTCGCGCCGACTCGTCACAGCGTAGCGTCAATATTCGCTTGATCGCGGCCAGCACTACGACGACTCTCCTCTCGTACGTCCCATAAACCAGTTTCGCTCCAGGCACGTACGGAGCTGCATTCGGGCGCGATGTAGTTGCATCCACAAGTTGGACGCGGTAATACCCAAAATCTTACAAGTTTTTTCCGTATCCAGCTGCTCGAGCTCTCGCAGGCAGAACGCGGCCGAGAGTTTCTTCGGGAGCTTGGCCATACAGTCCTGCAGCACCTGCCTGAATTCACGCGTCTCCATCGATGCGCGCGACCCCGTAGGCCAGCGCGGGACGGCGTCTTTCCAGCGATGCGAATGATCAAAGTGTGGATCATCGGTCCCACCGCTGTTTTCGTCGAGCGGCACCTGACGGTTTCGCGCCAACGCCCGATAGTGGTCGGCGATCTTGTTGCGAAGGATGCTGATGAGCCACGTTTGCTCGCTGGACCGGCCCGCAAATCCCGATCTTGCGCGCAGCGCCGTGACCAATGTCTCCTGCACGAGTTCCTCCGCAGTCTCGGCGACTCGCACGCGGGACAGTGCGTAGCGATAGAGCACATCGCCGTAGCGATCGACCCAGGTTTTCGGATCCGACAACATTGGGCAAACCCCTGTCGGTGGCATGGTAGCCGCACACACGCCCCCTGTCTCATCGCGCCAAGCGTGTCGTCCAGCGAGAGTTCGTGACGAGGGAGAAAGTCTGCAGCCGCCCGGAACGCCACCGCCTGGCGTCGCCGAGACCTAGCAACCGAGCGAACATCGCGCCACGAAGGCAATCTTGTCAAGTATTAAGACAAAATGGCTTTGTTTGGCCAGTACGGCTTCTTTTGAGTGCCATTATAATGATACTTAATACGCACCTTGCGATGATCGCGGCAAGCCAATCACCTGTCAAAAGGGGCGGCGGGGCCAAGTCCGTCACGTAAGACTCTCAAATGGTTCCGCTTCGGTTGCTGTATTCTTCTGTGCCGCGGTTGTGACATTCGGCCGCGGCAGTGCGCGACGGTCCCAGAACAACAACGTCACGGGTGATCGGTGCGGACGGTCGTGGTTAGAGATGGCGCTGCAATGGTCATGGCTTTGCGTTGCGTGCCGGGACCGGCGATTGGGTCGGTCTCACCCGAAACAGGTGGCTGTCCCGAAGAGGCCCCGAATAAGCCGGATAAGTCCGTCCTGAATGAGTCTCCCGTGGCAGAAGTTATCGAACTGGCCCGTTCCGATTCTTGAGCTCACTTTGCGCTGTAGTGCTATTTACGGCCCGTTGACCGGCCGCATCTTGTATCCGAACCAGGTCGGATGGGATATAATCAGGGTCTGTCGTGCGACTTTCAGGATACGCAGTGCTAGCGTAGCGTCCAGTGGAGGTGTTAAGTGGGTGCGCCCCAACAACTGATTGCCAGGCGGTCGTTCGCTGTTTATGCAGGAACCATCCTCTTGGTCGCGTTGGTTATCGGATGCCAAAGCGTCCGGGATTCTCGTGGCGACGGAACGGCTACTCCTCCTGGTCCCAGCGATGCCCTGAGGCAGCAAGCCGAGGATGCATACGCGATGGCGCGGGAGGCAATGCTGAGCACCCCGCTGAATGAAAGCGACCAAGTCTGGAATCTCCAACGGGTCCTCGAATCAACGCCGGATGATCAATTGGAGGCTCACGTGTTGGCGCAACTCGGGGCCTTAGAAGGTGATCCGTTCGAGCTTCTGATCAACCCGGAGGCCGGAAGGTCTGTGCTGCCGGAAGACCCCGGGAGCGGCCTGTTTCTGTGGTTCAACTACTTGTTGGCGTCAGTGGGGACGCCGGAAGACCGCGCGATTGAGTGGATATCGAATTACCTATCGGCGGTCGCATCGGGGTATGTCCTGACGCACCAGATTCTTGTTATCGAGTGGGCTCGGCAGACTGGCCTGGAGGTACCAACCACTATAACTTCGCAACTCGAACCTCTGCTGGAGCGACTTTCAGCGGAACATGTTGCCGATACCGCTTTCTCCGATCTTTATGCCGAGCGGGCGGCGGTACTCTTGTTATACGGGGACGCCTCGCCTCAACAGGCTGCGACTTGGGTAACGATCATCGTAGATTCCCAAGTCGAGAACGGAACATGGGAGGGCGGCGAAATCACCGTGTCGTTCGATAGTGAGACGGCGACCACGGATGCGGCAACTAATCACACGACCACGCTGTCCATGTTGGCCCTGAGACTCTACTTGGACAGAGTCTCCTCGTCGCCACCAAACGGGGCTTAGAGGTTCAATTCGGTGCTGGCGAAGAGGCATTTAACGATCGGTGTGTGACAGGAATTCCTTCCACAAAACGAGGGGCAAACGGCGAATTCCGGCGACACCAGCGGCAATAAACCGGCAGGGACTCGGATCCCAGATCCGATGTAACTCGTTACTTCCGCTGCACTTACATGCGGCTTTCGGCCTCCAAGCAGGGTTGTCAATTTGTTGTGGATTCGGTTCGGAGTGGATTCGAAGACGGAACCGACTGATCAGTGACGCCCGGCGTGACGCCCGTTGAGCTTCCTGGTAGGGCGACCCTGTATCACCCGAGAACGGAAGGACCGCTGGTGCACATGACTGTTAAATGCGTGAATGACACAACTACTGTCTGCGATGTTCGCGCTTCCTAGCCGGACTATCCGGCGATCGGTGCCCGGAATATGGTGAGCCTTTTGTCCGGGACGGCCCTCGCACTTTTGCATACGAGAAACCGCCAAATCCGCCGTTCCCCCTTTGGACCGTATTTGTCGGAGTCATGGCGTTTCTCAGGTGGGCCATGCCCCCGCCAGTCCGGAAGAGTGGGAAAGCCCGTGTCCGTCATAAGCGAGATCAAGTGCCCGTCGGGCCGTGGGATGATCAGGCCGCTTCATAGAATCGTCCATCGGTTGATTGTCTTCGTACCCGGTGTGGCATCGCTCACGCCTGCATTTCGACGCATCAAGAGAACTGTTTTTTTGCTACATGTCGATTTCGTGCATGCGCCAGGCCGAATCTCCCTTCACAATCGCGAAACCATGTCGGCCCCGCCGAGAGAATACCACGTTTTTCCAGCCCACCGAACTTGGGCTACCTTGAGTGCTAAATGTCCGCTCCCTGACGGTCGCGGCTCGGAATGAAGGCGCCGAGCATTGAGGATACCACGTGTGCCATGGTGGTGACCGGTCTTTCCGTGAGCTGTAGAGGTGAAGTCACGGCCTTGCGTCGCACGCGCAGACGAGCTTGCCGCAGCCGGGGCAGCCGCTGCCGTATTTGTCTTGCAGGGATTTGGTGAGGTCGATGTCGTTGATGTTGGCCGGCGTCACGAGCCAGGCAGGGACGTCGGCGAATTCCTCTTCGACCTCCCTGCGCGAGCCCTCACGCAGGGCGGACGCCGGTTCTCCGACCTCCTCCTTGAGCCAGAGGAAGGTGGCCGGTGTGCCGCGCTCGCGGTCCGGTGTCTTCAGGCGAACCAGGTCGCTACGTTAGGGTGGAAATGCTTCCGCCAGCGTGTGCCCAACAGGCACTACCACGACGAGGTCCAAACCGTTGTCGTTCTCGCTAAAATAGACGACAAATCGTTCGTCGTCGCTCCAACAGCCGTCGGGCTCGGTGACTCGCGGGTTTTTGAAGGGTAACCGCATTGACCTCCCGACCGGCGATCCATCAATTGCAGAAAACAACTCGTGAAAAAGTTGGCAGGTAACAAGTCTCGCACCTCCCAGAAAGAAAAAGCCGCCAAAGCCCGCCTGCGCGGTCGCGGACAAGGCAGCGACGACACTCGTATTCCGCGCCGACACAATTTCGAGTGCTACACGTCCCGTCGTTTCGATCTGCCGATCGTCGAAGACCTAGGGACGCACGCTAGCCGTACGCGGCTCGATGTGAAAACCGGTTTGTGCGCCGTGCCAATAAGTGCAGCGAGTGACTTCACCCTCGGCTTGTTACCACTCGTCTCCTGACAGCAGAGAATAGGTCGAGGTGGCCGGGTCGAACCGATATACCGGCCCGTGTATCCCCGACGTTGATTCCAATGTGAGCAAGAGTGCTCCACGACCCGTGGCTTCCGTCCGTACGCGTAACGATGCCCAGCCCAGGGACTCCCACGCGGGACAGAGCGTAGCGATCGAGCACATCGCCGTAGCGATCGGCCCAGGTTTTCGGATCTGACAACATCGGGCAAACCCCTGTCGGAGCATTGTAGCGGCAAACGGCCTTGCTGTCTCTTCGCCCTTTATGGAGTTCAACCCCGTGGCGACCTTCATGAGAGCCGAGGACACGCGGGTACGTGAGTCATTTGTTCGCTGCTAGGAGGTGCGACCCATCTAAGGACGATCGGGCCGTTCGTGCTGCCGTCTCACGTTGGAGGCGGTGGATCTCACGCTTGGCTCGGCGGTAGATCAGTGTCGCGGCGACCAAGAGGCATACCGACACCGCTGCCCCAAAGAGGATTTCGACGAGGGGTATTGTCGGCCAAGACATCGTGGCCAAAACGATGAGGCGGCCGATGATCACGAGCACTGACAGACCCAGACCCGCGATGATGAAGGCGCAGGCGGAGAAAAAGATCATGGCCCCAACCCAGCCGGGTTTGCCTTCGCACGAGGCGCGAAAGCGAAAAATGCCTTCGATCCAAAGGACCAGGCACACAACGACCAATCCGAGCAGGAATAGCAGGATCGAATTTGGCGGACGTGAAACCGCGTTGAGCACCATGGCGATGAGAAGCGGGAAAAGGAGCAGCAGTAGGACTGCGGGCATGGCGCCGCACATGGCGGCTCCGGATTCGAGCTTTCGCAACGCCTTCTTGATCGCTTCCGCCGGCACCGCCAGATCCTGTCGGTGATTGTGATGACCGCACTCCGGGCAGCGCACCGGGTCGCCATCGAGCCCGCGCAGGTTGTAGCCGCAGTCCAGGCAGTAAAGGTCCAGTTGCACGGCCGGCACTCTTTTCCCGTTGATAGGCGTGAACCAGGGTCCATCATTTGCCCATCTGTCACGGTGTCAAGAATTTGGTGGCCGCGAATTGGTCGACGGCTCGTCGGGATCGCGGTCAGATCCTGCAATCTCGATCTTGACCCAACTGACGGCGTTTCGCCACCACTTCGCCTTGTATCCGCCGTCACGGCGGTAGAACGAAAAGAAGAATCTGGCGCTGTTGTCGTCATATCCGTCTGCCGGCTGTGCAAAGGAAATCCAGGAGATGACATCATCAGGGTCGAGAACCCGCACGACCTGTGGCGGCGACCAAGTGGCGCCGTCGTCACTGCTCACACGCGTCTTGAGTACGAAATCCAGATCCCATTCCGCGTAGAGCAAGACCAGGTAATCCTGCGTGACCCCAACGGCGTGCGGTTTGGATACCCCGTGCAGGATTCCCGTCACGTCTTCTCCCTGCCACGATCCGTTAATGAACCGGTAGAAACGCAGCGGCGACTGGTCATCACGCTTGAAGTTCCCCGTACGAATGGCCATCCAGAAAACGCCGCCGGGAGCCACACCTATGTCACTGTACAATTGCCAATCCGTCAGGTCGCCTTGGCCGAGGTGATCGTAAGGCACGAGAACGCCGTCGGTGTCGCCGTAGCTGAGTGGAAGATCGATCAGGGCTTGCCCGTCGGCCCTTCGCCAGATATTCCCGTCGTCATCACTATAGAGAAATGGGTGAGAACCGAATTCAGGCGGGTTGTCACCGTCACGAAGATCATAGAACGTCCACGTGACGAACGTATAATCGAAGCGTGGGTCGAACCGCGTCCACACCTGCTCGATGCCCATGGGGCCGAGTTGTTCGTCGATGCTTCCCGTCCCCAACAGCGCGACGTTCTGGATGACATCGAAGCCTTCCTCGATGTCATAGCGCTGGAAGCGGACCTTGCCGTCGGTGCGCGTGGAATGGCGGTGCCGCCAGAACAGCATGACATGGGAGTCATGAACATTGACCGTCGGCGCGGTGGAACCGGTTTTCGTCTCGAAGCCGTCCAGGACGAGTTCGAACCGGTTGTGACCGAACGGTTCGGAAGATCGGTAGAGATCCAGCGGTAGTTCCTGCGCGCGCCCCCCGAGCGTACACCAGATCGTGCCGTCGGATCCAAAGGTCGCCATACCGCCGGGATTGACGTAGGAGCCTTCGTCTCGAGCAATCGTCTGCGAGTCGATGCCGAAAGTACCTGCATTCTCGTCGACCCAAAAGACGTGATCCGGATTGCCGCGAAAAGGTGGACCATCCGGCGGCAGCGCCGTGCCGTAATCCGATTGTGTGATCTGGTGAATGCTCAGCCCGGCCATGAATGCGCCGAGGGGCTGTTTGATTCCCGTCACAAAGCCCCAGGTATAGTCAGGTGCGATGTCGTACCAGGTGGAGTCGCTGATGATCAGCCGTTCGCTGGGCACATGCGCGTCGGTGGGGTCGCTCGTTGCGTCACCCGGGTGACCGTGCGGCGTGGCGTCGCTTGCATCCGTGACCGGATCCTGCCGTATATCGGCCTGATTCGAACAGGAAGCGTACAACCCAAGCGCAAGCGGCAAGATCGCCGCAGACGCATGACTGCCGACTCGGCAATGCATGACATCACTCCGACATGCGATATGCTGTACTACTTGGATGAACCCCTTGACGTCTTTATCGTAGGCATGCTTTTGGGACCTATCAACATGTCAGCGAATGTTTTCCCCTTTTGGCCTGCGCGCCAACACGTGCGAAGAAGCTCGGGTGACATGAGCAAACTTCTATGCCTGTAGAACGCCACACCGCCCAAGCGCTGGCTTATGCACGCGGCGACTTGCCGCCTGCTACGGTTTGGCGTCGCACGCGCAGACGAGCTTGCCGCACCCGGGGCAGCCGTTGCCATACTTGTCACGCAGAGATTTGGTGAGGTCGATGTCGTTGATGTTGGCGAGCGTCACGAGCCAGGCAATGACATCGGCGAATTCCTCCTCGATGTCCTTGGGCGAGCCCTCGCGCAGGGCGGACGCCAGTTCGCCGACCTCCTCCATGAGCCAGAGGAAGGTAGCCGGTGTGCCGCGCTCGCGGTCCTTCTCACTGTACATCCGCTCGATCAGTGCTTGCAGCTCTTTGAAAGTCATGAATCCGCCTGCAAATCTTGGGAGCGACGTCCTTCGACATCACATTATTGTTCAGCCGACCACCGCTCGGAGTGACTCAATCGTCCGCGCAAGGCCAGCATCAAACGACACAATCGGTTCGTAACCCAACAGTTCCTTTGCGAGTCGAATGTCGGCGCACGAGTGCTTGATGTCACCAGGTCGTGGGTCGACATACTTCGGTGGCACGTTCGTGCCGAGCATACGATTGATCGCTTCGATGGATTGATTGACACTGATCTGATCGCCACACGCGATATTGACCGCTTCGCCCGCCGTTCGTTTCGCATCCATGGCCAGCTGATTGCCGTGTACCGCATTGTCGATGTAGGAGAAATCTCGTGTGGCCTCGCCGTCACCGTATACCGTGGGCGGCTCGCCGCACAGGATGGCGGCCACAAACGCCGGAATCGCCGCCGCGTACTGGCTGGTCGGGTCCTGTCGCGGTCCGAACACGTTGAAGTAGCGCAGCGTGAGCGTCTCCAATCCGTAACACTCGGTGAAGGCTCTGGCGTAGTGTTCGCCCGCAAGTTTCTGTACCGCGTAGGGGCTGAGCGGCATGGGTTTTATGCCCTCGTGTTTGGGCGATTCCGTGGTGTCCCCGTAGGCCGAACTGCTGCCGGCGTAGATGAAGCGACGCACTTTGCAGGACAGCGATGCCTCCAACAGATTGAAGGTGCCGGTGATGTTCGCGTTGTGGCTCGCACGGGGATGTTCCACCGACTTGGGTACGGAGGGGATCGCCGCCTCATGAAAGACGAAATCGATATCGCGGCAGGCATTGGCACAGGCCCGCGGATCGCACATGTCGGCCTCGTACAAATCGATCTTGTCGCGGATGTGTGCCAGATTCTCATGTCGGCCGGACGAGAAATCGTCGATCACGCGTACGGCGTGGCCCTGCTCCAGAAAGTGCGTCGCCAGATGCGAACCGATAAAGCCCGCACCGCCCGTGACTAAAATGTTGGCCATCTGCATCGCGCTCCTGTTCGCCAGGTCCGATCCATCACGCGCGTGACGCGTCCGCGCATCCCCCACAGAGGATACGCTCATTTCCAACAATACGCCAAGGTGGGAGTCCCGGTTCGTGGGATCGAGCATTGGGTCGCCTTGGGACAAGGCTCTCGACGTTCCGGCCCGCGAGAAATCCCCCCTTTGAATCGCCGAGGCAAACCGGTTGACGCTATCGGGCGCGCGGCGATACACTGCGGTGGCGGTCGATCAGTGGTCTGTTTTTTCGAGATTCCAGGTGTACACAAAACACGAACAACTTGCGGCCGGATTGGCGGCATTGCTGGTGGGTGGATGTGCTGCGACGCCGATCATCAAGAACGACGAGCAGCGTCGTGCCCTTTCACTCCTGATGCCGCAGCGGATCGAGATCGTCGAGCCTTTCACGCGTGTGAAGAGCTTTGATAACGATCGCAAGCCCGACGGCATTGAACTGTTGCTGCGCGCCGTCAACGCCCTCGATAACCCGGGGCTCATGATCGTCGGCGACGTGCGTTTTGAGCTTTACGAATTCGTGCCCGCCAGCGGAGACAATCGCGGGAAGAGGCTCGATACCTGGGATATTTCGCTCAACACACGAAATGACCAGAAGGACTACTGGAATCAGGTCACGCAGATGTACGAATTCCGCCTGTGGGTCGATCCTGCCGTTTTGCCGAATGAGAATCGCTATATGATGGTGGTGACCTATCAGTCACCGCTGGGCGACCGCCTGTCCGCCGACTGTCTGATCGAATATCGCGAACCGGGTATGCCCATGGGAAGCCGGTAACGCGCCTCGCCACAAGCCCGATGTTCCTGTCGCCATGCCAAATGCGGAGTTGGAGTTTGCGCACCGGGTTCGACTACCGTGCCCAGGCAGGTTGAACGTCCGGCTCGATCCCCAGCGCCGGGCCCGCGATGAGATAGAAGCAAGCCGTTACGATCACCACGCCGATGAGGTTGAGGATGATGCCGGTCTTGACCATTCTCCCCATGTCCACGTATCCGGATCCAAATACGATGGCGTTGGGCGGCGTGGCCACCGGCATCATGAAAGCACACGAGGCTGAAATGGTGGCCGGCAGCATAAGCAGAAGGGGGTTCACGGCGATCGAATCGGCTGCACCCGCGAGGACCGGAAGCATCACGTTCGTGGTGGCCGTATTGCTGGTGATCTCAGTCAGGGAGGTCATCAGCGTACAGGTGCCCGCGACTGTCACAAGCGGATCTCGCAGCCCCAGCGACGTGAAAACATGACCGCACCAGACACTCAGTCCGCTCGTACTGAACGCGGCTGCAATCGAAAAGCCGCCACCAAAGAGAAGGAGAATGCCCCAGGGTAGCCGTTCGGCCGTCTCCCAGTTCATCAAACGCACCCGGTGCTCGCCATCGCCCTCTGAATCGCGGGGCGCCGGCACGATGAAGAGCAGCACGGCCATGAGGACCGCCACGGTGGCGTCATTGATGTAAGACCGCTGAAAGACGATCGAGCCCGTCGTGCCGTCGCCGGCCCACGCTTCCAACAGCGCCGCCCATCCGTAGTTGGCTTCGCCGACCGGCACCGATCGCGTCATCCATAACAAGACGGTTGCGGCAAACACCGCCAGCATCCTTCGCTCTGCGCTGCGCATCGGTCCGAGTCGGCGTAACTGATCCGCCACGGTGTCACGTCCAAAGGCAAGATGCGTACCACCGACATGGCAGGTTACCCGGACCAGCACGAGCCAGACGAGAGGCAGGAATATCATCACCAGCGGAACGAATAGAATGATCCATTGCCCAAAGCTGATTTCCGGTCCGGCGGGATAGAGCCGCGCAAACTGCCCGCGGAAAGCGATGTTGGGCGGCGTGCCGATCGGCGTGGCGATCCCGCCGATGCTCGCCGCGTAGGCGATGCCCAGCATCAGGGCAGCCGCGAAGTTGCTCTTCCGTACGGCCGCCCCATCGCAGTGCTCCCCGCCCGAGGCGGTGATCACGGCCAGCCCGATGGGCAGCATCATGAGTGTGGTGGCGGTATTGCTGATCCACATGCTCAAGAACGCACTAGCGAGCATGAATCCAAGGACAATGGTCGACGGACTCGAGCCGACTACGCGCACGATTTGCAGCGCGATGCGCCGATGGAGTCCCCAGCGCTCGATCCCCAGTGCAATGATGAACCCGCCCATGAAAAGAAACACGTTGCTGTTTGCGTAGGGTGCCGCGGCTTGTTGTATGGGCATCACACCGACAAACGGGAATAGCACGAGAGGCAAGAGGGATGTGATGGGAATGGGCACGGCGACCGTGATCCACCAGCAACCCACGAGCACCGTAACCGCGGCGGCGGCCATCATGATTCGTGCACGGCGCTCCACTTCCTGGGTCGTGAGCCGCGCCATCACATCGTCGAGCGATGATTCCGTTGCGGCGAGAGGTGCGACTTTCGCCTGAATCGCGTCATGAAAGGAATCGCGGACCACGCGGCGCATGCCGTCAGGCGTGGGGAGACACAGAATAAGGACAAAGAGCACAAGTCCGAGCCAGAACCCGATGCGCCGAACGAGTGAGACGTCCGATCCATTGGCGGTGGCGGCCGCGACCATGAGGATCTTGTACAGTTGGCAGGCCGATGCGGCAAGCGCGCGACGGACATTGGCTTGGAAACGTGACGTTACCCGTCGCGGTCCTTCTTATCCTCCATGGCGACCTTTCGGCGCTTCCGCATGGCGTCGCGGAGTAGGAATTCGATTTGGGCGTTCAGGCTTCGCAGTTCATCCCTGGCCCATCGATTCAGCTCCTCCATCATTTCTGGAGGTAGGCGCAACAGGAATGACTTTCGCTGGGCCATGAGTAATCCGTTCCCCCGAGAGTGAGCCAGTCACCGACCATGCGGCGAGGTCAGATCCGCGAGTCCACGACGCGCCCGTGCGTCGTGTTCGATGCCTCAGTGGCCGATCTTGAATTGGGTGCGCAGCCAGTTCGTGATTTCATCCAGTGCCTTGGGTGAGATCGTCTGGCTGATCGTCCCGTATTCGCCCACGGTCCCCGTCTTGGCCTCTTGAAACAGGTGATTCAGTCCCTCCATCTTCTTGACGGCGATGTTCGTATTGCCGCCTGATTGCAACGCCGTTTTCAGTTCCTTCAGGTTGGCGTCGGCCGGCACCTGCAGGTCCAGCGAACCGACCAGCGCGAGCACCGGGCACCGTACTTTCCGCAACGCGTCCCGCGGATCGTGTTTCAAGAACGACGTCATCCAGGGAGTTCCCAGGACTCCCATCTGCTGGTCAACCATCTTCTCGATGACTGCATCGTCTGCTGCGGGCATACCGTGCATGGACCGCTCGCTTACGATTAGCTCTCGCAGGGCCTCTTTGCGCGAAGATTCGCTCGCCTCGGTGGTCAGGCGCTCCAGCAGCTTGCGGTGGATCTCCGAATGGCGTTTGATCTCGTCTTCCGAATTTCCCGACGCGCGCAGAATCGCCTCCATTTGCATATTGAGAATGCGCGTTCCGGGGAATGCTGGACCGGCCAACAGCACAATGCAGGCGACATCTGACGAACCGGCGGCCACCATCGGCGCGATGATCCCGCCTTCACTGTGCCCCACGAGTCCGATCTTGCCGGGGTCGATCTCCGATTGGCTCTCGAGAAAGGTGATTCCGGCGGAGACGTCACCGGCCGAATCCTCGGCCGTGGACTCGGCCACCGATCCGGAACTTCCGCCGACGCCACGGTCATCCACGCGCAACACGGCAATACCGTTTCGTGTCAGATGATCGGCGATGACCAGGAACGGCTTGTGCCCCATGATCGACTCATCGCGATCCTGAGCGCCGGAACCGGTGATCAGAATGACGGCCGGGTGCAATCCGTCGCCCTCGGGTAGGGTCAACGTACCGGCCAGTTTGGTCCCGTCCTTCGGATTGACATAAGTGACATCACGTTGACTGTACGAGAACGGTGGTTTCGGCGTTTGTGGTCGAGGGGGACCGACGGACTTGGCCTCCTCCACCGTCGTACGTGACATGCGAACGGAGTAGGCCATCCCATGCTGCCACATCTTCCCGACGGCCGATCCGCCGATCGGCGATAGCTGCAATTCGAATCTTGCACCAATGGGCGCCGGCAGGTTGAACTTCCATTCGGAAGCCGTCATCTCCAGGTCGGCGAGTTCCAGCCCCTTCGCCCCCTGCACGGGAATGTCCATTTTTCCTGTGTAGCGTCTCGAGTCCTCCGTGGTGAACGCGACGACAAAATCAAGCGGCGCGCCTGGAATCTGGATCTCGCCCTTCCACCATTCGACGCCTTCGTCCGCACGCTGTGCAGAATCCTGCCCCCACGCGGCCGCAGCGCCCACGGCGAGCACCACCACTCCGACCCACGCCCGCCGCACGTATTGCGATATGCTGTTCCGAATCACGATCATCACTCCCTCCGTATTCTCTTGTAGACAACGATCCGCACCCCGTCCGCGACTCGACCAGACAACAGACGGGGTGCGGTGAACCATGACTCACTTTGAAGTCACTAGTTGCCAGTTTCGTTCTCATTCATCACGCTATGCGTCGTCGAACTCAACCCTCTTCCCCTTCGTCGCTTGGTCGCTACGTCGCTCGTTTTTCAGCTATACAACGTCCCCGTGTTCAGCACCGGCTGCGCGGCCTTGTCACCACACAGCACGACGAGAAGATTACTCACCATGTTCGCCTTGCGTTCCTCGTCCAATTCGACGGTCTTGTGCTCCTCCAGCTTGGCCAGTGCCATCTCGACCATGCCCACCGCACCGTCGACGATACGCTGTCGTGCCGCAACGATAGCCTCCGCCTGCTGGCGCTGCAGCATGGCCCCGGCGATTTCCGGTGCGTACGCAAGGTGCGCGATCCGCGCTTCTTCGATTTCGATGCCGGCCCGCGCGACCCGGATCTGAACTTCTTTTTCGAGTCCCTCGGACACCTCGTCTACGCTACCGCGCAGCGAGGGGCCCTCGGTCTCGAAGGTATCGTAAGAGTAGGACATCGCCAAATGCCGCAGGGCGGACTCACTCTGCACCGAAATGTAGTCCTGATAGTCCTCGACGTCGAAGACGGCCCTCGCGGTATCGACCACACGCCAGACCACCACCAGCGCAATCTCGATCGGGTTGCCGCGTAGGTCGTTGACTTTGATCTTTTCCCCGTTGAGGTTGTGCGCGCGCAGCGAGACCTTCTTCTTGGTCAGCAGCGGATTGGCCCAGCGAAACCCGCTGGTGCGCTCGGTGCCCTTGTATTTTCCAAAAAGAATGAGCACGGCCGACAGGTTCGGCTGTAGCGTGAAGAAGCCGAACGTGCAGAAAAACCACACCATCGTCGCCAGCGCGCAGAAGATCACACTCCATACGTTCGGCGGCCCGTAACCCCGCACCGTTTCGCCCAGTGTGCGATACCACGCATAGCCGATGCCCAACGCGATCGCCAACAGAAAGGGCAACATGCCCCATCCGCTCACCGTCGTCGTACGTCGTTCGCTCGATTCCATGGCCGTCTCCTTATCAATGAGATACTATTAATATATCATACAGATATATCGCGTGCAAGTGGTTTATAGGACCATGACTCGCATCTTACCGGAAACGACAAGTGAGCCGTGAAACGACGGAGCGCAGCTCCATCAGTCACGCCGCCTCCATGTACCGTATGAACGCTGCGCCGACTCTCACCAAGCTTTCATGGCGCTTGATTGCGTCATCATCTGCTGGTGAAACCTTAAGAAT
>Ga0055480_10000483_pt1 | contig 14873 bp, 11 predicted proteins | sample Muzzi_PWB_D2_FD_57935 | JGI IMG/M metagenome (GOLD analysis project Ga0055480, IMG submission 57935) | Wetland microbial communities from San Francisco Bay, California, USA, that impact long-term carbon sequestration - Muzzi_PWB_D2 | ecosystem: Environmental > Aquatic > Marine > Wetlands ... | reverse complement strand
GTCATGGGGTGCGTGGTCAACGGCCCGGGAGAATCGAAGCACGCGCACATCGGCATCTCCCTCCCGGGGACCTTCGAGGAGCCCAAGGCCCCGGTCTACGTGGACGGCGCCCTCTTCACGACCCTCAAGGGGGACCGGATCGTCCCTGAGTTCCTGGCCATTCTCGAGGATTACGTCGCTCGGCGCTACGCTCCCACCGATGAGACGGCCGGAAGCCGGGCCTAGCAGGCCGCCGCCCGCCTCCCCCGGACCGATCGATGCACGATATCCCGCTGACGAACCCGCTGGCCGCGATCCCGATCCTGTTCGGGGCGGGCGTCGTGACATCGGTGCTCCCCTGCGTCTATCCGATGATTCCGATCACCGCCGCGATCCTCGGGGGGGTCGGGTCGGCACGTCGGACCCGCACCCAGACCGTCCTGGCAACGACCGTGTACGTCCTGGGTCTGGCCTTGGTCTACGCCACCCTTGGCGTCCTGGCCGGCCTCACCGGCAGCCTCTTCGGGACGATCAGCGCCAATCGGTGGGCCTATCTGGTCATGGGGAGCCTCCTCCTGCTGTTTGCGCTCGGGATGTGGGAGGTTTTCCCGATTCGGGTCCCAGCCGGGGTGGCGGCCTGGGCCTCCCGCTTTGGCGGGGGGTCGTACGGCGCCATCTTCCTCATGGGGGCCACCTCCGGCCTCGTCGCGGCGCCCTGTGGGGCCCCCGCGTTTGCGGCCGTCCTTACCTATGTGGGTACGACCGGGAGCGCCCTCCTGGGGTTCATCTACCTTTTCGTCTTTTCCCTGGGCATGACGGCCCTCCTCGTCGCCGTGGGCTTATCTTCCGGTCTTCTCGCCCGGTTCCCCAGAGGCGGACGGTGGACCCGATGGGCCAAGGTCGCAGCGGGCGGGATCCTGCTGATCATGGCCGAGTACTACTTCGTGAAAGCGGGGCAAGTGTGGTGAACCGAGGGCGGGGGCGCTGGTTAATGGGACTCGCGGTGGCGGTGATTTTTCCCGGAGGACTGGCGGCGCAGGACGAAGCAGGTTTCCAGGTGGGGGACCGGGCGCCGGCGGTGACCGTCAACGACCTGAACGGGAACCCCGTAGACCTGGGGACGTGGGTCGGGAAGAAGCCGATCTTCCTGGAGTTCTGGGCCACGTGGTGTGAGCGTTGTGCGGCCCTCCTTCCGAAGGTGAAGGCGGCCGTGGCGCAATTCGGCGACCGGGTGGAGTTCGTGGGAATCAACGTGACCGTCAACGAGAACCCACGTCGCGTCCGGAAGTACGTAGAGGAACACGAGCCGCCATTTCGGGTCCTGTACGATACCGAGGGTGTAGGGGTACGGGCCTTTCACGTCCCGACAACCTCATATATCGTGATCGTCGATGCGGCCGGGGTGATCCGCTACATCGGCGTGGGAGCCGACCAGAACCTGATGACGGCCTTGGCCGAGATCGTTGGTACGTAACCTACAGAGAGCGGGAGTCGCCTTGAGAGTGTTTCCACGCACCGCCGGTATCCTCGCGGCCGCCGCCGGCCTCTGCCTCCCCGCAGTGGGAGCCGCCCAGGCAGGCGACGGGGTTCCCGAGCCGGAGCTCATCTGGTCACTCTCCGGCCTTCGAGAGAGCGCGTGCATCGAGTTCTTCATGGATAGCAGCTCGGCGGCCAAGCAGATCAAGAAGGTAGCAGAGGGGTATCTGCCGCTCCGGGCCGACCGCTTTGCCCTCCTTTCCCCCGTCCTCAAAGGGGTCATCAGCCGGCAGCCGGAGTATTCGGCCTGGGTCCCCAGCACGGTGTGCATCTTCGGGGCGGACTCGGTCAACGTCGACGGTCGCGTCCTCACGGACGCCGATCCGGAGAGGCGTCAGATGGTCGGGTTCTGGGGCATCGCCGCCCTGGCGTTGAGCGGCCCCAGCGCCGAGTCGACCTTCGTCGCCCCCGTGGTTTTCACAAGCAACTATCGAGTCGGGCGGACCTCGGACCTCCACGGGATGGATGTGCGCACCCTCAAGGAGATCATCGAGCCCGTCGAGGAGAGCGACAAGACCCGCTATCAGGTCGAGGTCCTCGACGCCACCATCCGCTGGGACGGAAAGCTGGTGAACGGCGACCCCGAGCCCGCCGCCCCCTGGGAGGGGAACTTCGTCGTGGCCGGGAAACGAAGCCAGCGATTCCGGGCCCGCGTGGATGTCCGCCCCACCCAGAGCCAAGTGAGCGTGGGGTCGCTCCTGGTCCAGGGCAAGAGTGACCTGGCCAAGGCCCTTCAAGGGTCGCCGATCCGCATGTACGGTCCGGTGTTCTGGGGTGGGAAGGGGAGTCTGAGCTTCTACCGGTAGGCGGCCGATGAGGGAATCGTGGCACCAGTGTCGATATTCTGTTTTCAACATTATCTGAGGCTCCTAAGCGATTGTTGAACAATATCTTACAGTTTCCACTTAAAGTTGACAATCATTGAGTGGCCGATGTCGTTATCCAGCTTTGGTTAAGGGCATTCCTCCACGCCATCCTCACCTCCGAAGACGCACATTTGCACTTATCCACAGGCTTGGCCGACAGCGGCGTGGAGGGGTCGTCTGACCCTTGTCTCGGACCGGCGCTAGCGTGTGGATAGGCTGGCGCCTAGAACGCCTCCAGACTCAGGTTAGAATCCTCAGGGCAATGGACCCTCTCCCCACAAGGCTGAACCCTCTTGCCGAGTCCCTCGATACGCCGAACGAAGATCGTCGCCACCCTGGGGCCTGCCTGGGCCTCGGCGGAGAGGATGCACGATCTGCTTTCGGCCGGCGTCAATGTGGTGCGGATCAACGCCTCGCACGGGACACCGGCCGATCGGGATCAGTGGATTCGGACCCTCAATGACGTTGTGGCTACGCGCCACCGACCCGCCGCGATCCTGGTGGACCTGCACGGGCCTCGGATCCGGGTAGGGACGCTGGCCGCGCCAGTCGAACTTGCGGTGGGGGAGGCTGTGGTCTTTGCCCCCGAGGGAGAGGCGAGCGAGGACGAGATCCCCACGACCTACCGCGAACTCGGGGACGACGTTCGCCCCGGGACCACGATCCTGCTCGACGACGGGCTCCTGGCGGTCGAGGTGACGGAAGTGGTTGCCGGTGGACGGGTCCGCGGTGTGGTCCGTTACGGCGGCACCCTCCGGTCCAACAAGGGGATCAATCTCCCGGGCGTGGATGTGAGCGCTCCGGCGCTGACCCCCAAGGACAAGGAGGAGGTGGCCCGAGTCACCGGCCTCGGCGTGGACTACGTCGGATTGTCGTTTGTGCGCCGGGCGGAGGAGGTCGAGGCGCTTCGCGCTCTGGTGCCGTCCAAAGTTCGACTGGTGGCCAAGATCGAGAAGGACACGGCCCTGGAAAACCTCCAGGGGATCCTCCAGGCGGCCGACGCGATCATGGTGGCGCGCGGGGATCTGGGTGTGGAGCTCCCCTTCGAAAAGGTCCCGCTGGTCCAGAAGCACCTCATTCGCGAGGCGATGTTGCATGGGAAGCCGGTCATCACCGCGACGCAAATGTTGGAGTCGATGGTTCATGCGCCGCGCCCCACGCGGGCGGAGACCTCCGATGTGGCCAACGCGATCCTCGACGGCACGGACGCGGTGATGCTCTCCGCAGAGACAGCCATAGGGGACTACCCACTGGAGGCCGTCCTGGCGATGGACCGGATTGCCCGGGAGGTGGAAGGGCACCGACGGGGCCGCAGCCCCGCCTTCGACCTGGCGGTAGGGCGGCGGACCGACGAGACCGAGCGCCTCCGGGCCACCCGAGACCGGGCCCGAACACCGGCGCGGACGGAGGACGCCATCGCCGTGGCGGTATCTGCGGCCGTCGACCTGCTGAAGGCGCCCTTCATTGTCTGCTTCACCAGCAGCGGTTTTACCGCTCGGACGCTGGCGGCGTATCGACCGGCAGTGCCTATCCTGGCCTTCACCCCCGAGCCCGAGACCTACCGGCAGCTGGCCCTGGTATGGGGCGTCCGACCGATCCGGGTGGAGCACATTCCGGATTATCCCACGATGTGGGCCGTGGCCCGGCGTCATATCCTCGACGGAGGCCTAGCGGCCCCGGACGATCGGGTGGTGGTCACGGCGGGGGTCCCGTTTGACGTCCCGGGGACCACCAATCTCCTGCAGGTCGAGACCCTGTGAGCATCCGACTCACTCTGCTCGGTACCGGGACGTCGTTTGGCATCCCGCAGGTGGGCTGTCACTGCCCCGTCTGTACCTCAGACGATCCGCGCGATCGGCGCATGCGAACCGGCGCCCTGATTTCGGGGGAGGACGGGACACTGCTGATAGATACGCCGCCTGAGCTCCGGCTGCAGCTCCTCCGGGCAGGGGTCACCTCCGTCGACGCCGTGTTGTTCACCCACGAGCACGCCGACCACACGAACGGCATCGATGACCTCCGCATCTTCACCGTCAAGGGGCGTCGCGCGCTCCCGGTGTACGGCCCCGCCGAGACGATGGCGCGTCTCCGAGTCGGCTTTCAGTACATCTTCGACGACCGGCAGCAGCCCTATACCGGCACCTCCAAGCCAGAGCTGATGCCCCACAGCCTGAGCCCGTATGTCGAACAACGCATTGCGGGGCTCCCGGTGCTCCCCCTGGAGTTTGAGCACGGGCATAGCCGTGTCTTCGGATATCGTGTCGGTCCCGTGGCGTACGTCACCGACGTGAAGGCCGTCCCACCGGAAGCGCGCGCCGCGCTCCGCGGGCTGGAGGTCCTGGTGCTGAGCGCGCTGTGGTGGCGCCCCCATCCCACACACCTCAGTATCGAGGAGGCGGTCGCGGTCGCCAAGGAGCTGGCGCCCCGCCGGACGTACCTGACGCACCTGACCCACGAGACTGCCCACGCGGACCTCGAACGGGAGCTTCCGGAGGAGGTGCGGCCGGCGTACGATGGTCTGACTCTGGAGGTGTGAGCCGATGCGAGTGAACTACGCCCGGATGCTGCAGGAACGCCTCGACGGGGTCCATGGGCTGGCCCCGCCTCGACTGGACGCGCTGGTGCGGCGCTTCCCGGAAGTGCACGGTGAGCTCCTTGCCCGCCGGACGGAGGGGGAGTACGGCTTCTACCACCTCCCGGAGGCATCCGACACCGTCGCCGCCATCCGCCGATTCTCGGAGGGCTTGGGGCAGGCCCACGAGGACGTGCTGGTCTTGGGTATCGGCGGATCCGCCTTGGGCACGCGGGCCCTCCTGGACGCCATCCGCGGGAGAGATTGGAATCAACGATCGGACGAGGCACGCGAGTACTTCCCCCGGGTAACGGTGCTCGATAACGTCGATCCCGCGGCGATCGGCGCCGCGCTCCAGCGATTGGACCCACGGCGCACCCTCGTCAATGTGATCTCCAAGTCGGGGAATACGGCGGAGACCCTGGCGCAGTACCTGGTCGTCCGAGCGTGGCTCCGGGAGGCACTCGGCGACGGCGCGTCGCGGCACCTGGTCTTCACCACGGATCCGGAGTCCGGCGCCCTGAGGGAGATGGCAACGACGGCGGGCGTCGCCAGCCTCGAGGTCCCGCCCGCGATCGGCGGGCGCTTCAGTGTCTTGTCGCCGGTGGGCCTCCTCCCCTTGGCCCTGGCCGGCATCGAGATCGACGAGCTCCTCGGAGGGGCGGGTGAGGCGGTACGGCGCGCCGAGTCGGATGACCTCCGCGAGAATCCGGCGGCGCTCTATGCCGCTCTCATGTTCGCCGCGGACACTCAGCTCGGGGCGCGCATTCAGGTGCTCATGCCGTACTGCGACGGCCTCCGGGAGTTCACGGCGTGGTATTGCCAGCTGTGGGCGGAGAGCCTCGGGAAGGCGCACGACCGGCGCGGCCAGCTGATCCACGCGGGTCCCACGCCGCTCGGTGCCGTCGGCGCAACGGACCAACACAGCCTCGTGCAACTCTTCATGGAGGGCCCCTTCGACAAGGTCGTGGCCTTCGTCAGCGTGGACGACCTCGGCCCCGACCTCCCAATTCCGTCCGATCCGTCCCTCCCCGAGGCGGCTGCGTTTCTGGGCGGCCACACCCTCGGCGAGCTACTGCACACCGAGTACGAAGCCACCTCGGCGGCGCTCGCCAAGGCCGGCCGGATGAACCTGACGGTCCGCATTCGCGATCTGTCCGCCCGGAGCCTCGGGGAACTGGTCATGTTCTTTCAAATCGCCGTGGGCTACGCCGGCGTATGGTACGGGGTCAATCCCTTTGACCAACCCGGGGTCGAATTCGGGAAGCGGCTCACCTACGCGGCGCTGGGCCGCCCCGGCTACCAGGGCGAGACGGCGACACCCCGACCGGAACCTGTACGGGAGGGCGTTTGACGGTCGTCGGCCGCGGGCCTAGATTTTGCTAAGTGCGAGTCGGGCCTACGATTAGCGAGGTTGTCACGATGGCGGATGCACTGCACGAGGCCGTACGACTCTACGGTGGCGCCGTTGGGCTCGTTCCCGGCGGGATCGAGCTCCGTGATGCGTCGAAGCTACAGAGTGAGGCGACCGACGCGCTGGCGTGGCGGGCGGTCTTCGGCTCGGCGGAGGAGCGTGAGGCGGCTCGCTGGCTCCTGTGGGAGCTGAGCCAAGCGACGGGCGCCCGCCCCGCGTCCATCCAGGGGTTGTACGAGGCGCGAGGCCGGGGGGAGTGCAGCGGCTTTACGGTGCCGGCGATCAACGTGCGGGCGATGGCCTACGACACCGCGCGGGCGGTGTTCCGGGCCGCGCTGCGCGGGCGGGCCGGGGCGATCCTCCTGGAAATCGCTCGGTCGGAAATCGCCTATACCGACCAGCGCCCCGCCGAGTATGTCGCGGTGCTCCAGGCCGCGGCGCTCCGGGAGGGGTACACCCTCCCCCTGTTCATTCAAGGGGACCACTGTCAGGTCAACGCCAAGAAGTACGCCGCCGACCCCGAGGGAGAGGTCGGGGAGGTCAAGAAGCTCATTGCCGAGGAGGTCGGGGCGGGCTTCTACAACATCGATGTGGATACGTCCACCCTGGTGGACCTGTCCCAGCCGACGCTGGGGGAACAGCAGCGAACCAACTTCGAGCGCGCCGCGGAGATCACCGCATTCATCCGTGGGTTGGAGCCGGAGGGGGTTACGGTATCGGTCGGCGCCGAGATCGGGGAGGTGGGGCAGAAGAACAGCACCGTGGAGGAGCTCCACGCGTTCATGACGGGTTATGCCGCCGCCGCGGCCGGCCTCGGAATCGATACCGGCATCAGCAAGATCTCGGTGCAGACAGGGACCAGCCACGGCGGGGTGGTCCTCCCCGACGGATCGATCGCCACGGTCAAGATCGACATCGAGACCTTGGCGCAGCTGTCGCGCGTGGCGCGCGAGGAGTACGGCCTGGCCGGGGCGGTGCAGCACGGTGCCAGCACCCTCCCGCAGGACGCCTTTGGGCACTTCCCGCGGGTGGAGACGTGCGAGATTCACCTCGCGACGAATTTCCAGAACATCCTGTTTGATCACCCGGCGCTTCCCGCCGACCTCCGCGGGCGCATCCTGGCGTGGCTGGATGCCAATATGCAGGGGGAGCGGAAGCCGTCGGATTCCCAAGAGCAGTTTTACTACAAGACCCGCAAGAAGGCTATCGGGCCGTTCAAGCGGGCCTTGTGGTCGCTGCCCGACCAGGTCAGGCGCACGATCGCCAAGGACCTGGAAGACATGTTCGCCTTTCTGTTTGATCAACTCAATGTGAACGGGACGACGGAACTGGTCGACCGCTACATCCACGCACCGGTCCAGCACCACGCCATGTTGCGGCGGACCGCGGCGGTGGCTGCCGACGATCCCGACGCTGGAGAGTGATATGAAGGACCATTCGGACGACACGGAAGTCGTGTACCTGGTGCGCGACGACTCCTCCCTCACGTACCTCTTTGTCGGGGCCGCGATCGGCGCAGCGGTCGCGCTGCTGTTTGCGCCGAGCAGCGGGGTCGAGACCCGGCGGTCGCTCAAACGCCGCGCCGGCCAGCTCAAGGCCCTGGCGGAGGAGCGGGTCGACGACATCGAAGACCGGGTCTCGGAGGGGACCGCCAAGCTCAAGACCCGGGTGCGCGGGGCCGTGGACGAGGCCCGGACGAGCGCGTCCGAGGTCGGGGACGCCATCAAGAGCGTCGGGACGAGCGCTCGGGATGAGCTCGAGAAACGGCTGGCCGACAGCCGGGCGCGCCGCCGGGGCTCCGCGGTCCGTGAGGCTGACGAAGAAGAGGAGCCGGTGGCCTGAGCCAGATTCGCCTGGGCGGTTGGCATCTCTCCTTTTGGGGGTTTGTCCGCCGCACGGTGGAGAAGGCCGACGAAAACCACATTCTGTTCCTGGCGAGCGCGGTCACGTTCGACGCCCTGCTCGCCGCGATCCCCTTCATCCTCCTTCTCTTGGTCGGGGCGTCCCTGGTGGCCCAGGGGCTCCTCCTCCCGGACCGTCCGGCACTCCTCGATCTGTTCGAGCAATTCCTCCCGCCGCACGCAGCGCTCCACCAGAGCGATCCGTTTCGCCTGTTGCAACGCGCCCTCGTCGAGATCGGCAAGGTGCGTGGCGTCCTGACCCTATACACCGTGCCGGTGTTCCTCTGGTTCAGCACCCGGTTCTTCGCCAGCGTCCGGAACGCCCTCAACGAGATTTACGATGTCTCACTGCGCCCGCCCCCGCGTCGGGGGATCGTCGGGACGTTCCTCGTCTCGAAGGCGCGCGACCTCCTCATGGTGATCGCCACGCTGGCACTGTTCTTGGTGAATACCGCCCTCTCGGCGGGCCTGGGCGTCGCCAGGGCGGTCGAGGGGGATGACCTTCAGGGATGGCTGCGGCTGTTTCGGGGACTCGGGAGCATCCTCCCCGAGATCCTGACCGTGGTGTTCTCCATCGCGCTCTTCGCCCTGTTGTACCGCTTTGCCTCCCGCCGGCCCACGGGATGGCGCGCCGCGCTCCTCGCCTCGACCTTCACCGCGGGGCTCTTCGAGGTCGCCAAGCGCCTCTACGGGCTTTACCTGGCGCATCTGGTGAGCCCGGCGCGGTTGACGCTCGGCTTCAATCTCGGCGCCGCGATCCTGTTCGTGGTCTGGGTCTACTATACCGCGGTGGTCTTCCTGCTCGGAGCCGTCGTCGCCGAAACGTGGCAGCTCCGCGCTCTCCAGCGCCGGCAACGCGCCGTGCTCTGACGCAGCGCCGGGGCAGCGACCCGGGCCGCCTAGGACCCGGCTCGATGCTCCCCCGGGACCGGGGCGGGATGCTCACCGGTCACGGCGGTGATGACCTGGTCGATGGCCGCGTTGCCAAAGACCCGGCGAGCCAGCCGCCCCACCAGGCTCCGGATATCGTCCAGGATCTCGTAGAAGGTCGGGATCGCCACCAGGGTCAGGAGGGTCGAGGTGATGACGCCGCCGATCACCGCCACCCCGAGGGGTGAGCGGAATTGGGCACCCTCCCCCCGGCCGAGGGCCACGGGGATCATTCCCGCGATGATGGCAAAGGTGGTCATGAGGATCGGTCGGAGCCGGATGGCGCCGGCCTCGATCAAGGCCTCGCGCAGCGCCAGACCGGACCGCTCCCGCGCCCATTTGGCGAAGTCGATGAGGAGGATGGCGTTCTTGGCGACGATTCCCATGAGCAGGATCACGCCGATGAGGCTCATGATATTGATCGTCATCCCCGCCACGGCGAGCGCGCCCATGACCCCGATCATCGAAAGCGGGAGCGAGAGCATGATGGCCAACGGATCGACGAACGACCCGAATTGCATGACGAGGATGAGGTACATCAGCATGGCCGCCACGCCGAGGGCGACGTAGATGTTGCCGAAGACCTCGGACTGCTGCTCCGCGTCGCCCCCCTCGGAGATCCGGACGCCGGGCGGCAGCTGAAGACGGGCCATCGCGGCCCGCACGTCGGTCATGACCTCGCCCGTGGACCGGCCCGAGACGTTCCACTCGACGTTCACGACCGGATCGCGGTCCAGATGGTTGATCACGGCCGGACCGACCGAATTAGTGATATCTGCGACCTGACCCAACGGGACGGTGGCCGGGACGCCGTCCGGCCCCAGCACCAAGAGGGGGAGCCGGCGGAGGTCCTCGGGCCGCTCACGCGCAGTGGGGAGGAGCCGAACCTCCACGTCACGGGTCTCGCCGCTCGGGTCGATCCAGTCGCCGGCGTCTAGGCCGGCGAAGGCCGGCCGCACCGACTGCGCCACATCGCCGATGGTGATCCCGAGACTGGAGGCCAGGCCCCGGTTCACGTCGATCGTCACCTCCGGTTTCTGGCCCTTGGAGGAGAGTCCCAAGTCGACGACGCTCGGGACCCCGCCCACGATGGCCGCGACCTCCTCGGCCGTCGCCTGGATCGTGGGGACGTCGTTCCCACGGATCTCCAGGGCAAGCTGTTTCCGGCCCCCGCCAAAATCGCTGGTGAAGACCGAGACCTTCACGCCTGTCAAACCGCCGACTTCCCCACGAAAGACCGCGGCGAAGTCTTCGGCGCTGAGGGACCGCTTGTTTCGGGGCGTCATCCGCATGTAGATGTTGGCCTCGTCCACCACGCCGGCCGCGCCGCCGCCGATGGTGGCGTAGGTGTAGCGTACCTCCGGATGGGATGAGGCCAGGCGGCTGACTTCTTCGACCTTCCGCCGGGTGTAGGCGAGGTTCGATCCCGGCGGGGTCTCGATCTTGACGTTCACCTCTGCCCGATCCTCCTCGGGGAAGAAGCCGACGCCGACAAGCCGGAGGGCGGGCATCGCCAGGGCAAAGACGAACGTGCCGATGGCGATGGCGACCATCGTCCAGCGATGATCGAGCGCCCAGGCGATCACCCGCTTGTACCGCTCGGCCAGCCGCTCAAAGGCGTCGTTGACCTTGTCGAGCTGTCGGGTGATCCACGCCTTCTGCTGGTCTTCACGATGGGGGTCCGGCCAATAGGCCGAGAGCATCGGGTCGAGGGAGAACGACACGAAGAGGGAGACCGCGACCGAGCACGCGATGGTGAGCCCGAAGGGCTTGAACCACTGTCCCGCTACGCCGGGGAGGAAGGCGATCGGGACGAACACGGCCAAGATCGAGAAGGTCGTGGCCGCCACCGCCAAGCCGATCTCGCTGGTCCCCTCGTGGGCGGCCGTCAGATGGTCCTTCCCCATCTCTACGTGCCGGACAATGTTCTCTCGGACGACGATGGCGTCGTCGATCAGGATCCCGATCGCCAGCGACAGCCCGAGAAGCGACATCGTGTTGAGGGTAAAGCCAAAGGCCCAGACCGCGATGAACGACGCCAGGACGCTCACGGGGAGGGCCAACCCGGTGATGATCGTGGAGCGCCAGGAGTTCAAGAAGAGGAACACCACTAGTACCGTGAGGATGGCCCCCTCCACCAGGGTCTCCTGCACATTCGTGACGGAGGCGTCGACCCGTTCGCCTGCGTCCTTGACGACCTCGAGGGTGGTTCCCTCGGGGAGGTCCGCGCGAAGTTCCTCGACCCGGTGCCGGATCTTCTCCGTCACCTCGGTGGTACTGAATCCCTTGGCCTTCTTGATGTCGATCCCCACCGCCTCCCGATTGTTGTAGAGCGCCAGGGAACGGGGCTCCTCGGTGCCGTCTCGGACGGCGGCGAGTTCCCCAAGGCGGATGATCCGGCCGCTCCGCTCCGTCACGGCAATGCGGAGGAAGTCCTCGGGCTCCGCCGGACGGCCGGCGAGGCGGATACTCTTCTCCTCGAAGTCGGTCTCGAGTCGGCCCACGGGGGAGGCCAGGTTCTGGAGCCGGAGTGCGCTCACGACCTGGGCCACGCTGACCCCGGCGCCCTGGAGCGCCTCCGGTTTGAGCAGCACCGACAACTCGCGCTCGTGCTTGCCGATGACGCTCACTTCCGCCACGCCGGGGACGGCCCGGAACTCCCGCGCCATCTTGGGATCGGCCAGGCGAGTGAGCTCCGCCGCAGTGAGCCGATCCGATGCGAGGGCCAGTGAGACGACCGGGCGATCGGTGTCCGACAGCTTCTTGATGAGCGGCTCCTCCAGCTCATCGGGGAGATCGGCCTTGATCGTGGACAGCCCGTCGCGGATATCCTGGGTGGCCTCCAGAAGCGGCTTGGTGAACTCGAACTCGACGATGATCTGGCCGTACCCGTCCGTCGCGGAGCCTTGCATCTTCTTGACGCCGCTGATGGACGCGATGACCTCCTCCACCGGCTCGAGCGCTTCCCGCTCCACCACGTCGGGGGAGGCTCCGGGATAGATGAGACCCACCGACACGTATGGCGGCTGCACGTCGGGGAACTCGTCCGTCTTGAGGCGAAGGAGAGCGATGATGCCGAAGAGGGAAAGGGCCAGCATGGTGACGACCGTGATCACAGGTCGTTTGATGGCGAAATCGGAAATGAACATCGGCTAACTCCCTCCCGTGCCGCTGTCCTGGGCCGGAAGCTCGGCCGGGCTCCCGATCCGCACTAGCGTTCCGGCTGTGAGCCCGCGAGCCCCGCCGAGGAGCACCGTATCGCCGGCCGTCAGGCCGGCCCGGACCTCCATCTCCTCGCGCGCCGCATCGACTAGGCCCAGCTCCACCTCCACGTCCTCCACCCGGCCGCCCTTGACCCGGACGACCGTCGGGCGGATGCCCGACCGGTCCACGGCGCCGGCCGGCACGATGATGCCCTCACGGACCACGGACGCCACGCGCCCTTCGGCGAACAACCCGGCGAGGACCCGGTTCTCCCCCGGGGGGAGCCCCACGGTCACCCGCACCTGTCGCGTGGCGGGGTCCACGACGGGGTGGATCCGCACCACTCTGGCCTCCAGCGACGCGTCGACCCCCGGCACGATGAACGTGACGCGTGTCCCCACCGCCAGGGTAGGGAGGGCCTCCACCGGGACGAGACCTTCAAATTCGAGTGACGTCGGATCGACGACGGTAAACAGCGCGGTCCCTGGTTGAACCACGTCGCCAACACTGATCGGCCGTTCGCCGACGACCCCGCTGAATGGCGCGCGGATGGTGGTCTTCGCCAGTTGCTTTTCGGCCGAGGCCAGGCGGGCGCGCGCATCCTCGAGGGCCGACCGGGCGTTGAGGTCTTGCACCTGCGCCTCTTCGAGGTCGCGCGCCGCGATGGCCCCAGCCTCGACCAGCGCCTTGGCCCGGTCGAGGTTTCGGTCCGCGAGTTGGGCGCTCCGCTCCGCCGAGCGCACCAGGGCACGGGCCGACTCGAAGGCGTCCCGGATGGCGGTGTCGTCGATGCGCCCGAGAGCGTCGCCACGCCTGACCGCCTGGCCGGCCTCGGCGGCGATCGCGACGACGGCGCCGGCGACCTCGGCCCGCACGGTCGCCCGCCGCCGCGCTTCGAGTGTGCCGGAGATGGCGGGGCCGACGACGATCTCCTGCTGACGCGCCACGACCACGTTCTCGTGGCCCACCCAGGCGGTCGTCTCGGTCGGGCCGTCCTCGGCGTTGGCCCGGCACCCCGCGAAGGCCCACGTCAGCGCGGCGGCGAACGCCGCGTGGTTCCAGAGGGACACGGTCCTACGGTGCCGGTGCGGCCGGCTGTCATCGGGTGGCGACATGGTCAGGGGCTCAATGGGAGATCGGGGAGGAGCGCCACCCGGATCCGCGAGACCTGGAGGTCGCGGGCCGCAGTGGCGCGAATGGCGCGTGCCTGCTCCAGCAGGAGCCGCGAGTCGGCGAGCTCCGTCTGGGACGAGATCCCCTGCTGGAAACGGATTTCGGCGATGGCGTAGGCGCGCTCGGCCTGAGCCACGGTCCCTTGGCTGGCATTCCATGCGGCGATAGCGGCGCGCAGCCGTTCCAGGGCGTTGCGGCTATCTACGGCGGCGCGCTTACGCGTCTGAGCGAGTCGGAGCTCGGACTCGACGAGATTGGCCTCCGCCACGCTCACGCTCCCTCCGATTCGCCCGCCGGTGAAGAGCGGCATGCGGATGGTCACTCCCACCGTCCAGTCGGTCACGAAGTCCTTGCCACTCGGGATCAGGTCGCTCGGGTAGCCCAGCTCGGCGAAGTCGGAGCTCAGCGTCACCGTGGGCCACCGTTCCGCCCTGGCCACCTTGACGCGCTCCGCGTCCGCCTCGGCCACGGCACGCGCCTGATGCACCGCCGCGCGCGCTTCGGTGGTTGTGTCGGGCTCCCGGGTCAGGAGGGAATCGAGCGCAGGCACGGCGGGGAGCGTGCTGTCTTCCACGACCGTCGTCAGGCGGAGCGCTAGCTCGAGAGGCAGGGAGAGAAGCTGCTTGAGGCGAAGGTAAGCCAGTTCCCGGTCTGCCTCCCGTTGGATCACCGTGGTACGCTGGTTGTCGCGGTTCACCCGGGCCCGGAGGACATCAAACTCCGGTTGGGCGCCCACGTCCTGCGCCACCTGGGTCTGCCGGAAGGTGGTGTCGGCCAAGGCGAGCGTCCCCCGGGCGATCGCCAGCAACCGTTCCGCGAGGGCGGCGTCGTAATAGGACTGCGTCACGTCCAGCGTCAGTTGGGCCTGTTGGGCGGTCAGCCCGATCTCGGCTGCCCGCACGCCCGCCGAGGCGGCGCGCGCCTGGGCCCGCACCCGGCCGCCAGCAAAGAGGATCTGAGACGCGGAGAGCCCCAGGCGATACTGGTTTCGCTGGCCGAAGGGGAGATCGCCAAACGCGGCGAACGGATTGAGCCGACTCAGGCACTCCACCGCGCTTTCGAGCGAATCGAGCCGGCTGGCATCGGGCTGCACCGGGTCCGCGCTGAAACGGGAGCAGGAGTTCCGCACCGTCGTGTCCGGCGGTCCGCTGGAGGCCCGCTCGAACTGTGACTTGAGGGTGCGGGTGTACGAGGCTGTTCCGGTGAGCTGCGGGTAGAACTCACTTCGCGCCTGGCGCTCCAGCCCCCTGGTGCGGGACACGGCCGCCTGGGCGATGGCGACCGCCTCACTGGCGGGG
>Ga0055480_10000482_pt1 | contig 14876 bp, 15 predicted proteins | sample Muzzi_PWB_D2_FD_57935 | JGI IMG/M metagenome (GOLD analysis project Ga0055480, IMG submission 57935) | Wetland microbial communities from San Francisco Bay, California, USA, that impact long-term carbon sequestration - Muzzi_PWB_D2 | ecosystem: Environmental > Aquatic > Marine > Wetlands ... | reverse complement strand
GATCGTCTCTCCGATCTTGTATTTCTGCATCAGGCGCACCAGATCGACTATATTAGTGACCTCCGCACCATCGATGGCCAAAATGATATCCCCCAGTACCCGGTTGCGGTAATCGATGCCTCTCAGACCCGCCTTGTCGGCGGTGCCGCCCGGCATGATGCGATCGATCACCACGCCCACCACCCCCATGCTGGCGGCGGTCTCCTCGGACAGCGCGACGATGCCGATGCCGGGGCGGGGTACCTTGCCCTTGGAGATCAGCTGAGGCACCACCTGATTGACCACATCCGCCGGAACAGCGAACCCAATGCCGGCAGAGTTGCCCGATCCACTGATGATGGCCGTGTTGACGCCGATCAGCCGGCCGGCCGAATCGATGAGCGGGCCGCCTGAATTGCCGGGGTTGATGGCCGCATCGGTCTGGATGACGCCCACCACTTCACGTCCTGCCGCGGTGGGCAGGCGACGGTCCAGGGCGCTGATCACACCGGTGGTCAAGGTGCGCGAGAGACCGAAGGGATTGCCGATGGCAAACACCGCCTGTCCCACCTGCAGGTCCTGGCTGGTGCCCACCGGTATGGGGTGGATTTCGGCCGGCGTGCTGCGCAGCCGGATGACGGCCAAGTCATAATCCTGGGTGCCGCCCACATAGGTGGCCTCGATGGCTTCGCCATTGTCAATGCGCACCTGAATGCGTTCCGCACCCTGGATGACATGATAATTGGTGACCACATGGCCCTTGCGGTCCCAAAGAAACCCGGAACCGGCACCCTGACGTAGTTCACGGGTCCCGAAGAACCCCCGCACGGCATTTTCCGTAAAGATATAGGCCACCGAGGGTGCTGCGCGATTGAAGATCTCAATGGTCGCTTTCTCGAAATTGGCCAGCTCACCGCGCGGTTCAATGGCGCGCGGGGTGCTTTGCATCAAACGCTTCTGATCGGAATAGCGCTCTAAAAAAGCAACCGCCGCCAAAATGACCAACCCCAAAATTGTCCAGAATACCTTCTTGCGCGTGCGCATAGCCGGGAGATCCTTTCCTTGGGTAGAATAAACATTGGAATGATCTGATTTTTAGTCTTAGCCTACGCTAAAATCAAGAAAAGATAGGGGCGGGCTTCTTCATCGTGTCTCCAACGCAACTGGTATCTGGAACGGGTACCGGCATTGCCCTGCCGGGTTGATCCATGCTAATGGCAGTCAGGAAAACGAAAAGCCGCCGGCGGCAGCAGGCCAACCGGAAACCGGTGATCCGGCATTCAGGCGGCGGTGCGAAGATTCATCCCAACCCAAGGAAGTCATGTTAATTCCTGAACGCGGCATCAATGGCCGGCTCTGTCTATCCCCCGCGGCTGCGCTTGCGCGGTTTACGCTGATGGTCGTCTGCCTCTTCCTGCTCTCTTGCGGCATCATCAAAACCACGTACCATATTACGGCAGGCACATTGAAGCTGGGCTACAAGGTGACCAAGTTCGCCGGCAAGACGGTTTACACCGTGGGTAAGTTCACTTTTACGGTGGTCAAGGCCCCTTTCAGCTGGCCGCTGACCAACGACCACATCGAATCCATCGACGGATTGACACCCAAGGAGGCCATTCGACAGGGCAGGGTAAAAGCGTCGCCTTACGTGGTCAGCGGCAAGCGCTATGTGCCTATGAGTGTCGCTGCAGCCCAATCCTATCGGGAAGAAGGACTGGCCTCATGGTACGGATTCGAAACCTACCGCCAGAAGGGCGGGCACATGACGGCCAATGGCGAGGCCTTCGACCCCCGCGGCATGAACGCTGCCCACAAATACCTGCCCCTGCCGACCTTCGTGCGCGTCACCAATCTGGAGAACAACCGCCGGATCATTGTGCGTGTCAATGACCGTGGTCCTTTTGTCCCCGGCCGCATCATCGATCTGAGCGCCGGCGCTGCCAAAAAGCTCGGATTTCATGACCAGGGCACCGCCCGGGTGCGCGTGGAAACCGTCCCGGTGGAGAGCTGAAGCTGCAGGAGTCCAAATTCAGATGTCCTGCCGGTCGTCTTGACAACAAAAGCGCAACCCCTATCCTTTTGAGACGACCTTTTACACCCCCGAGGTATGCCATGGCCGACGACAGCACAGCCCGCCCGCCTTCGGCGCGGACCTGGTTCTCTATCCCATTGAAGCGCCTGGTGGCTGTGCAGCCGGAAGAAGTGCGCGCCCTGCTGTGGTCGTTTACCTATTTCTTCTCGCTCTTGTGCGGTTACTACATTGTACGTCCCATGCGGGACGAGATGGGCATTGCCGGAGGGGTAAAACATCTGCAGTGGATGTTCAGCGGCACCTTTATCATCATGCTGGCTGCGGTGCCTTTTTTCGGATGGGTCACGCGCCGTTTTCCACCGAGCAGATTTCTGCCCTATGTTTATTATTTCTTCATCGCCAACCTGCTGACATTCTATCTGCTCTTCTCCACCCATTTGACACATGCCTACATCGCACGCGCCTTTTTTATCTGGGCCAGCGTTTTCAATCTCTTCATCGTATCGGTGTTCTGGAGTTTCATGACGGATATTTTTACGCCTGCACAGGCCAAGCGCCTTTTCGGCGCCATTGCCGCCGGCGGGACCGTCGGCGCCATCGCCGGTCCTATTTTGACGGCCAGCCTGGTCATCTACCTGGGCCCCACCCATCTGCTGTTGTTTTCGGTCTTCTTCCTGGGACTGGCGGTGGTGTGTATTCGACAGCTTATTCGGTGGCGCCAATCCGCGGAACGGCAGCCCGGGGCGCAGGGGCAGGGGACCGCCCCACCGCCGGGAACCGACAATGCGATCGGCGGCAGCGTGCTCGCCGGTCTCCGCCTGGTGGTTGCATCGCCCTATCTGCTGGGTATCTGCCTGATGATGTTGCTGTTCACCACCCTGGCAACTTTCCTGTATTTTCAGCAGGCCCATATCATCAGCGCCAGCATTGCCGATCCGGCCCGCCGGACGGCTTTGTTCGCTCTCATGGATTTCAGCGTCAACGCCCTGACCCTGATCGTGCAGGTCTTTCTCACCGGCCGCATGGTGGACCGCTTCGGTCTCGCCTGGACGCTGGCGCTGATTCCCATGCTGCTGGGCGTTGGATTTCTCTTTTTGGGTCTGGCGCCTGCCCTGCCGGCCGTGGTGGCGGTGCAGGTGATCCGTCGGGCCGGCAATTATGCTGTCTCCCGTCCGGCGCGGGAGATGCTCTATGTGGTATTGCGCAAGGAAGAGAAATACAAAGCCAAAAATGTCATCGATACGGTGGTCTACCGCGGCGGTGATGCCGTCAGCGCGTGGGTCTTTGCCGGTCTGCAGGGCATTGGATTGGCTATGGGCCACATTGCCCTGCTGGCGGTGCCTCTGGCGGGCCTCTGGGGATGGGTATCCTTTCGGCTGGGGCGCGCCCACGGCCGACTGTTCGCATCGGAAGCCGGTGTCCCGGCGGTGGATGGCGATGCCGCCGGAGTCGAAAATTGATGTTCCTTGAAGCGGTTTCAAATGTCTCAGGAGGTAACACCATGACTGAATTGTATTTCGATATTACCCGACGCTACTTCCTTGCCGCGCTGGGTATGATGGCCGCATATTTTTCGCTGGCGCCCCATCGCCTGCTGGGTGCGGGCGGCAGCCCCATTCGGCGGCCCATTCCATCGACCGGAGAGCAACTGCCTGTCATCGGCATGGGCACCTCACAGACCTTCGATGTAGGAGACGACACCGTCGCCAAATCCCGTCTGGCCGAAGTGCTGCAGATCTTCTTCGATCACGGCGGCGCCCTCATCGACTCTTCACCGATGTACGGATCGGCTGAAGCGGTGGCCGGGCAATTGCTTTCCGTCACGCGCAATACCGGCGCCCTGTTTGCCGCCACCAAAGTTTGGACCGACGGCCAGGCGGCCGGAGTGCGGCAGATGGAGCACTCCATGCAGCGCATGGGCGTGCCGGTCATGGACCTGATGCAGATCCACAACCTGCGCGACTGGCAGGTGCACCTGCCGACCCTGCGCCAATGGAAGCAGGCCCGAAAACTGCGCTATATCGGCATCACAACTTCCCATGGCCGTGACCATGGCGAGTTGGAGCGTGTGCTGCGCTCGGAAACCTTTGATTTCGTTCAGTTCTCTTATAATATCGAGGACCGCAGCGTGGAAGATCGCCTGTTCCCGCTGGCCGCTGATCGCGGCATCGCCACGTTGATCAACAGGCCGTTTCAGCGCGGCAGCCTGTTCCGGAAAGTGCGCAAGCTTCCCCTGCCGGACTGGAGCGCCGACATCGACTGCCAAAGCTGGGGGCAGTTCTTTCTCAAGTGGATCGTTGGCCATCCGGCCGTCACCTGCGTCATCCCGGCCACGTCCAAGCCCCGGCACATGGAAGACAACATCGCCGCCGGCTTCGGGCGCCTGCCCGACGCGAAAATGCGCCGCCGCATGCAGCAGTATTTTGCTTCCTTATAATCCGCGATCGTGCATAAAAGAGATGGGAAGGGTGCCAAAAACGATACGCGTATTTAATACTCTTGCGCTACTAATACTCATAGGCGCCGATATCCACACCGCCGCCCTGGGGCCGCGATACCCCGTCCAGGTCATCTTCCGGTGCCAATGTGCTGCTGCCTTGATCGATTACCTCCGCGGCATCGGCGCGCAGATGGTAATCAAAGGCGGCCGGATCAATGAATAGATTGTCCGATGCCTGCAGTTGATAGTTGTGGTCGGCCAATGTGTCTCCGGTAACAACGAATGAAGAAGCGATGTTGTTGCGGATCACGCATCCCTGGCTGGGGGGGCCGTCCTTATGGGGATTCACCATGATCCAGGGCGGACCGGGGGACGTATCATTGATATCCACCACCGTATTGTTCACGATGCGGCTGTTGAAGGCGCCGTACAGGGAGATACCGTGCCAGTGGTCGGTGATCACCAGGTTGTTCTCCACCACCCAATCCACATAGGGCCCGTCAAAACAGCCGATGCCCTGCAGGGTGCCGCGAAAGGGCTGACCGGGATCTTCATAGTTAATAAAGGTATTGCCCCGCAGCACCACCCGCTCCCGGGGCGGATCATCGTTGATGGACCAGGATTGAAACCCGTCGTCATGGTTGGCGTTCACATCATAGCAGTTCTTGACCACATTGTATTCGAACACCAGGTCGTTGCCCAATCCGCGCAGGCCGTCGCCGGCGAAGTTTTCCACTGTATTGCCGCTCACCAGCGAGCTGTTGCCGCTCATGGAAATACCGAAATCAACGTTGCGGGCCAGATTGTCACGGATGGTGATGCAATCGCCGGATACGGAGACGGCATTGCAGGCCAGGTTGTTCCAGTCATCCATGCTCCAACCCGAAGCGTCCGCCACTGAATAGAGTTCGCAGTTTTCGATCACCACCTGGCTGCTGGGGCCATGCCAGCCGTGGGACTCCACCGTGACCAGGGTGTTGGCAGTATAGATCGGTGCCGCTGAAGGGGACACCGCCAGCCCTTCAAAACGCCAGTTGGCCGCCGCCGACAGGCGGATGCGCGACAAGGTCGGACGATGGCCGACGTCGGCCTTCACAATGATAGGGAATTCGTTGTATGCGCCCTGCAGGACAAATTCACCGTGAAAACCATTCAGCAATACTAGTGTGTCGCCGGCCTTTACCGGCGCTCCCGGATTTTTGATGATCAGGGCATTATTGCCGTCATAGGGCAGGTTGGTATAGGCCCGCGTCTCGATCATATTGTTTTCGATCAGTTCCTGCAGCGAGCCCCACGGACTGCCGGCCGAACCATTATTGGCCATGCTGCCGCCCACCGGATCGAGATAATAGGTGTTGCCCGCAGGAACCGGGTCTCCGTCATCGCAGGCCACCGGGGAGGTGGACGGGAGTCCGGCCGAAACCGCACCTGGACCGCCTGCGCCGGCATCCCCGCTGCCGGCCGACGTACCGCCACCGCAATTGGGCAGCGCCACGCCCACCAGGAGGCACAGCACTCCGCCCAGAAGATAAGAAAGTCTGGATTGCCGTCTTTTCATCATGGTTTCTCCTTGTTTGAGGATAGGCGCAGCAATTTCAATGCCGATCCCTCAAAGAAGGCCGTTGCGGTAATAAATGGTAATAAATACAATTAAATAAATGTTTGTCAGGCAGAGATACCACATCCAAAAGCAAGGTTCGGATTCAAACTTTGCACAGGCGGTGGCAAAAAATGTGCACACCCTCGGATGGCATCATAGCTTAATGCACCATCATCTCAGGAACGGCAATTTCATCCAGGGATGCGGGATAGATTTTGTTGAAGAGGTGTTCGGCCGAAGCCGCATCGAGACTTTTGAGGATCTCGTATTGGTGCAGGGCCAGCTTGAAGTTGCCCTGCTCCAGAAAGAGCAGTCCGATGTTGTAATGGGCCGCTGTCATCCATGGGTTGGCGCGAATGGCCCGGGTGTAGGCGCGCAGCTCTTGCTGGGGCGACTTTTTGGAGCGGTAGGTGACGCCGACGTCAAAATGGATCTGGGCATTGTCCGGCGCCAGGTCGCCGGCTTTGAGCAGCAGGTCCAAAGCCTCATCGTAACGGCCCATGCGGCCGATGGTTTGGCCCATCAGATGCAAAGTCGGCACGTGATTGGGTTTGATCTCCAAAATTTTCTTGAAGGCATCGATCTGCGCATCGGTCTGATCGAGCTGGCCATAGGCGATGGCCAATTCGAAGCGCGCCTGCACGTTTTCGGCGTCGATGCTGATCACCCGCTGCAGGGAGGGAATTTCCCGGTGGTACTGCTTCAGCACTTTGTAGTACATGGCCAGCATGAAGTGGGCAGACGGATTGTCGGGGTTGGCGGTGATGGAGTGGTGATAGGCTTCAATGGCGTTGTCGGGTTGGTTCAAACCGATGTAGCAACTCCCCAGGCCGTGCCAGGCATCGGGATCCTCCGGATTGGCCTTGGTGGCCTCCTGAAAATAATCCAGGGCCGCTTCGTATTTGCCGCGAATGGAGAGTCGGGCCCCTTGCCGGCATAACGTGGCCGCCAGCCCGGGGTCGTCCCTGGACTTTTGGATGGTCCATTCGGCCAGGGAGAGCTGGCCGCTCTCCCTGGGCAGGGTTTTCAAAGTCTTGATGGAAACGGCAAAATTGAGATTCTGGCCCCTGGCCGCCTGAAAGGTCACCACCCCGATGACTTCACCTTTGAGATTCAGGGCCGGGCTGCCGCTGGAGCCCTCGGAAATGGGCGCCGTTAGCTGGTACACCTTGCCGTTGGCCGGATGCTCCCGAATCGCGGATACGATGCCTTCGGAAATGCTCTGTGCCAATCCCATGGGGCTGCCGATGACCACCACCCGGTCCGCCACCGCCGGATCTTCGTCGGCGAGCTTCACCGGTATGGCCAATTCCCGCGGGATCAGCACGTGCACCTTCATCAGGTCCACCAATTGGTTGCGCGCCATCACCGCATCGATGGGGTACTTCTGCCCGTCCGCCGTCTTGACCTCGGCCTTGTAGGCGCCCTCCAGCACATGATAATTGGTTACCAGGGTGCCGTTGCGATCAATGAAGAAACCGCTGCCGATTTTTAAGATTTCGCCATCGACACCAAAGGCCGCCACCGTGACCACCGAATCCTGGATCGGGGCGATCATGTGTTTCAGGTCCCAAGGGAGCTGAGCCGGTACCATGACACCCGCGCAGGCCAAGCTTGAAACAGCGGCCGCACTTATCGCCAGTTTGAGCATCCATCGTCTCAGCATGGTCGTTCCTTTGGTCCGGTAATACTGGATAGGTCGCAAACAGCCAAATACCATTACATTTCGCCGCCGACGGTCTTCACGGCGCCAGCGTCGCAAGCGCATTATTGCCCTTTTTGATAGGTTCCCACAATCTCCGCCTGGGCCAGCACATGCCCTTCCATGGCCGCCTGCACCTGGTGCTTGGTGGGCTGCCCCAGATCATTCAAGGCTGCATCCAGGGCATAGAGCTTATGAAAATAGCGATGCCGACCGATGGGCGGACATGGTCCGCCATAGCCGGTACGCTGCCAATCGTTCAATCCCTCCAGGGTGCCGGTCGGCAAATCGTCTGATGTGGTCCCTTCTGGCAACCCGCCTGTATCCGGCGGCAGGTTGTACAGCACCCAATGCACATAAACCATCTTGGGCGCTTGCGGATCAGGCGCGTCCGGATCATCCACGATCAACACCAGGCTGCGGGCGCCTTCGGGAACGCCATCCCACTGCAGAGGCGGCGAAATATCCTGCCCTTCGCAGGTATACTTGGCCGCCATGGGTCCACCATGCTCAAATGCGGTAGACGCAATCCTAAGAGCCATGGCTCCTCCCTTCAATATCTGTGGTTAAAAGTGATGCCTCAAATCTAAGCCACCAATCGTGGTCTGTCACATTTAATTTTTCCTATCTTGGATCAACCGCCGCCGCCATGCTCTTTCTTTGCGCCGTTTTCTTTTCCTTCGTACACTAGTCTGTCCGCCGGTGTGGGCGTCTTGATCCTGAGCGGTGGGCGCCGGCCTTGACATGCGACTCATCAGGCATGATCTTTCAAGTGATTATACAGAAAGGAAAGGGGCCGTACACAGGCTCCATAAAAGGTGATGGACCATGTCACCCGCCATTATATTTATCGGCCTGGCCCTGGTCTTCGGGTTGGGCAAAGTCATCCTGGAAAAGCGCTTGGCCCCCCTGGACGCCGTGGGCGATGAGCGTCGCCTCGGAGATCTGGCCTTTTCCATGGGCTGCAGTGTCTATGATCTCTTTGCCCGGGCCGGCGAGGCCTGGAATTTTTCCAAATCCAAAATCGACTCGGATTTCAAGGTGTATGTCCACGAGGAGCGCATCCCGCCCTATCTGCGCGACTACCTGAGAAAAAATGGCCACTCGGACGACCAGACTTATCAAAAAATTCTCTTCTCCGGCGGCCGCCCCCCTTACCTTTAGATTGTCCTCTGATACCGGCAAACATCAACTGGCGATATGAACGCACCAGGCCATGCCCCCCGGCGGCCTTTAATGTTCTGGACGGCTTCAGACCCTGATTGGCCTGAAGTGCTTTCAGCCGCGATGCCGCTTTTCGAGATCGATGAGACGTGATTTGGTTTCCAGGCCGCCGCCGAAACCGGTCAGGTCCCCGTTGCTGCCGATGACGCGATGACAGGGTACCACAATGGGGATCGGGTTTTTTCCGTTGGCGCCCCCCACTGCCCGAACGGACTTGGGATTGCCGATGGCCTCGGCAATGAACTTGTAGGAGACCACTTCGCCATAGGGAATTCGGGCCAAGGCCTCCCAAACCCTGTGTTGAAAGGCCGTGCCCCGGGATGCCAGGGGCAGATCGAACTTCTTGAGGTCACCCTTAAAATAAGCGCCCAACTGGCGTTTGACCTCTTTGAAATATAGTGGGCGATGCTCCCATTCTGCTTCCACGGGCAAGGTGTTGCGGCCCTTGGGAAAAAAGATATGGCGCAGGCCGGCTTCCTCGGCCACAAGCGTCAAGGTGCCGATCAGGCCGGTTTCAAAATAATCGTAGAACATGGTCGACCTCCTTCATTGGTTCCATAGGTGAATGGCGGCATAAGCCCTCCAGGGCCGCCAGGACTGTGCCCTATCCAGAATTTGCGCGCGTTTCAGCGGGGCGTCGTCCTGCTGCAGGGCCCTGACGAGGCCCAGATCATCCACCGGAAAGGCATCCGGTTCTCCCAGCGCCCGCATGGCGATGTAATTGGCCGTCCATGCCCCGATACCGGGCAAGCAGGTCAGCCCGTCGATGAATTCAGAGAGCGATCCGGTCGTCGAAAAATTTACCGCACCGGATGCCGCCGCCCGGGCCAGGCTTTTAATGGCGTCCAGCCGTTTACGGGGCATGCCCACGGCCTGCAACACACAGTTATCCAACTCGGCGGCCCTGGGAAAAAAGTGGGTCAATTCGTCATGTGAAGCGTGGTCACAAGCCGGGCCGGCCTGAGCCGCGATGCGACCGATCACCGTACGGGCAGCCTTGATCGAGACCTGCTGCCCGGCCACGGCGCGCACCGCCGCCTCGAACGGGTCCCAGGCCCCGGGCAGGCGAAGGCCGGGTTGTTTGCACACCAACTGCTCCAGAAGCGGATCGTTGTTCAAAACCGCGTGGATCGCCCCCATATCTGCATCCAGATCGAACATGCGGCGCACCCGTTCCACCACCGCCAGCAAATCCTGGCTGCCAGACAGGGAGACCTGTAATGCCAGGGCATGTTCACCGGCCACAGGCGCAATGCGAATGGTCCCAGCCGTGTCGTTGATCCGTATGGTTCGATGAAACGCGGCGCCCTCCACGCATTCTACTCCGGGGATGGCCCGTTGCGCGAAGAAGGCCAGCATGGCCGGCCAGTCCAGAGGTGGCCGGTAGGAGAGCCGCAAGGTGCAGCAGAACAATGCGCTGTGGGTCCCATTGCTACGGCGGGCACGGCGCCGCAGGCCCGAGGGGGTTTTTGCATAAAACTTGCGGATAGCCGCATTGAACCGGCGGATACTGCCGAAACCGGAGGCAAAGGCGATGCGCGTCATAGGCAGGTCGGTTTCATTGATCAGTTTTTTGGCAAACAGAACTTTTTGGGTCATGGCAATGGTCGATGGAGAGACGCCCAGGTGGGTTCTGAACAGGCGCCGCAGGTGGCGGCTGCCTACACCCAGCCGGCTGGACAGTTCATCCAGACGGCCTTCATTTAGCACGCCCTGGCGAATCAGCGTCATGGCGCGTGAAACCGTGGACGAGGTGCCGTTCCAGGCCGGCGTTCCCGGCGATGCTTCCGGACGGCAACGCAGGCAGGGCCTCAGCCCAGCCTCCATGGCAGCAGCGGCGGAAGGATAATAGACGATATGCTCCGGCTTGGGCGAACGTGCAGGGCAGATGGGTCGACAGAAAATGCCTGTACTGTGCACCCCGATGAAAAACAGGCCGTCAAAGCGATGGTCCCGGGCCAGGCGTGCTTTTTCACAAATATCATGGTCGAGTTGCATAAGGCTGCCTGCAAAATTGAAGATTGAAGCTCACCTATAATGAATCGGGAGGCCTGCTAAGGCAAGACGTTTTCGGACATGATTGCCGGTTGAACAGAAATTGGCGGCAAAATGGATAAAAGTGACAACGTATTCCCTAAATACGGGTTTGACACTTTTTCAAAATCATCATAGGTATCTTAAACGATATGATATTGGTAGCTTGCCTACCATTGTGATGAAAATGTGCCGCAAAAAGGTCCACCATGGCAGATGCAGGTAAAATTCGCGGGGAAAAGTTGGTTGCGCTGTTCGATGCATTGATTGAGAATAAAACCATCATGTCCATGCAATTGGTGGGCAGTCGATATGAGCGTATCACCTATATCCTGGGCATTGACAATACGAAAAAAGAACCTCGCCTCATCGTCGACAACCCCGAAGGCTTCAACGAGGCTGCCGCCAATTCCGGACACTGGCGCCTGCGATTCAACTTCAACGGCCCGGACAAGCTGGAATACCTTTTTCAAATTGAGGGCGGCATCACCCGGGGCCGGGATCTGTACCTGCCGCTGCCCGCCTTTGTCGAACGCATTCAACGGCGCAGGAACTTCCGCATCGACACCCCCATCGGTGCCCAATTGTCTTTCACCGCCGCCGCCAAGGCGTGCATCATCTCCCTGATCAACGTCAGCCTGGGCGGCGCCTTCGGCGCCATGACCACGCCCAAGCCCAAAGAGGTCCGCAGATCGATGCTCAAAAAGGACCAGCGGCTCTACCGTCTGGAGCTGTGCTTTCCGGTGGACGAAGAAATAGAAGCCCAGACCATCCAGATCAAAAAAGCCGAAGTCCGCAGAATTGAACACGACAGTGAACGGCACATCTACAAATACGCCTTTGAATTTATGGACATCGCACGCGTTGAAAAGGACAAACTGACCCGCGCCATCTACCACATTCAGCGCCAATATCTTCAAAAACGCTGACCCCAAACCCACCGGCATCGGCCCATAACCACAACTTCATTTTTAGGAGCGGCTTTCAGCCGCGACCATCGCAAATCGTCAACTCGCCTGTCACTTTATTCATCATGTGACATCCCTCACACTGTAAACGTGACCCAGGTCACAGCAATGACTGCCCGATTAGCGTATACACAAACTGGAGCACCAGAAAACAGCAAAAGCGCCACCCCGGGGCGCTTACCAACCGCACACCATACAGCAGGCTGGCCAAAATGGATCTTGAAGCAGAGAACATCGAATATGTGTCGGTAGACACCGCTCTCGACTTCCAGGTTCTCGGCCAAGGCTTCAGAGGGAGATAAAACCATGGAATACATACTGGAAGAACAAAGACCCATCGGCAATCTAATGATCACAGTCGGATATATACTGGCACTTCTGGGAGGCCTCCTGGGCCTTCTCATAGGGAATCACATATTGACCAGTTACATTGCCGGTCGGGGAGAAAAAATCCCCAAATATGACGAACACGCAAGATACCACGGCAAAATTATCACGGCCATCGCCATGGTCATGGTGATCGTCGCCCTTTGCCTGAACATGGCCCTGAAAGTGTAATCGCCTTCCACAGGCGCACCCCCCCCCATAATGCCGCAAGGAAAGGAGGCCGAGCATGAACAAGAGATCCTGGGACAAGGCATTCAAAATGGCCCTGCAGGACGGTAACGGTTCCCACCTTTGGGAATTGCTGCATTCGGACCCCGCATGGTTTACCGTAGAGGACATGGTCGTATTTTCCGGCCAACAGTTTTTACCGCAAATCGAGCGCTTCATCGCCCAAAACCGGCTGACCATCGCCACCGCCCAAAGCCGCTTCATGCTGCGCCGATTGCACATGCGACTCAGGGTTTTGCACGCAAAAAGATCGGCCGAAAAATACCCTGCAAAGGACGCTGCAGACGGCCTGCCACTCACCACATTCGAGACCGGCTGATATTGATGTGATGTGAATGCATCGTTGAATGGGCAGGCACCGCCGCCGGCTTGGGCCGACAAGGTATTCAAGGAAATCTGAACTATCGATGTGATTATTCATTGAACATGCGATCCGCCCTTATTCGATAATAGGAAAACGGTCGCCAAGTATTTTCTGCCATATTATCGATGACCTGAGACTATCGCCTGTGGTGGTGGCTTTTATCGTCTCTACAGCAGCTGCGTTTACGGCATCTTTAAAGCGGGAGATCTGAGCCGGCGTTAGTCGAGCCGTTAAATCCTCATTGATGTTTACGGGATTGGGGACATAAAAAACGGGGCTCACGGCTTTTGAAATAGCTTTAAACGTGTTGGCCAGGGCCAAGTCATCTCCGTCCTGGTTTTGGAAGTGCCGCGCTGCAAGGACTGTGAGCGTCAATCCGCCGGGAAGCCTGCCGCGGCGCATAGATTGAAAATCAGCCCAAGCCTTAAGATACCTGACGATTCGCCTGAGCCTTTCTCCGTGAAGATCGACATGGCTTCCGAACCATTTGGTCAGCCGGGAAGGATCGCTGTGCGGCCAATGGGGTTCACCTTTTACAGCCAATCTCAATCGCCCGTTGCGCTGTCCATAGACGGGCAGATCCACGTGGTACAAACCGCAAAATCGTATGCGCACGCACGCACGTCGATGCACCGCCTTTCCCCGGCCATAACCGTTGCTGGCATCGATCAGCCACTGGTGAACAATGTCCGCTGCCGGCCATGAGGTATCGCTGCGGATATCCAGATGCTGCAGATAGACGCCATCGTCGATGTCATACTCGCCGTTGATGGGATTGACCAGCGTGCCCATGGCATACCCGCCCTGGCTTCGAAATTTTGGAATTTCCACTTTCACAGTGTCCCGAAAATACCTGCGAATGCGTTCGCGAATCGCCTCACGCGCCATTCTGATCACTGCCCGATTACCGGACGTTAGCGCAATACGCGCGTGGAATGTGCCAAAGGCATGCAGGAGATCAGCCATCTGAGTTGCTCCTCTCTGTTTTTTTTGCGTCGTGTATTTAGGATGGAACTTTTGTTTTTGATGGTGCTTGTTGTGCTTTGGTGAGTATTTGCTGGATAACATGAACTGCATATAAAATAAATATAAATTTTAATAAAAATTGCAAATATAAATATACTGCATTATAATATACCGTTTACTGTGGATAAAATATTGCAGTTAAGCATATACCGTGCTATGGGAGGAGCAATGAAATTAAAGGATATCAGTGCCATCCACAGCGGTCACATTACCCGCAGAAAAATCGAAGTCTCGGAGGACGGCAGCCATTTTTTGATGCAGGCCAGAAATGTCGACGCAGATCATCTCACCCATGATACCAGAGGGTTGATCCGATTCACCCCGTCCATGTCGCGCAATGACCTGCTGCTTGAAAACTGCGATCTGCTATTCATGGCCCGGGGGGCCCGCAATTTCACAGTACAACTGAAGGGGCTGCCCGCACCGGTGCTTGCCGCCGGCTGCTTTTTCATCCTCCGCGTAGCCAGTCCCGAAGTATTGCCGGGGTATTTGTGCTGGTACCTGAACCAGGCGCCGGTGGAACAATATCTGTTTCAAAACAGCGGGCGCAGCGTGCATATGCCGGTGGTGCGCCGGGCGGTCCTGGAAAATATCCGGGTGCCGGTGCCGCCCCTGGCCCTGCAAACCAAGGTTGCCGACATGAACCATCTGATGTTAAAAGAGATGAATTTATTGCAGCAACTTGGCAGGAAACGCAGGGAACTGGTTACGGCCGCCTGTTTGCGGACCGTAAGCGCCCATTGAATTGTGAGGCTCCATTGATGAACGATCGGCAGAAACGCGATGTGATTTTCAACAAAGTGTGGCAGGCCTGCGATACCTTTCGAGGGGTGATCGACCCGGCTTCATACAAAGACTACATCCTGACCATGCTCTTCGTGAAATATCTCAG
>Ga0055480_10000481_pt1 | contig 14884 bp, 14 predicted proteins | sample Muzzi_PWB_D2_FD_57935 | JGI IMG/M metagenome (GOLD analysis project Ga0055480, IMG submission 57935) | Wetland microbial communities from San Francisco Bay, California, USA, that impact long-term carbon sequestration - Muzzi_PWB_D2 | ecosystem: Environmental > Aquatic > Marine > Wetlands ... | reverse complement strand
GTCGTGTTCCGGATCAATGAAGGGCCGCGGCTGGCGCTTGCCCGCGTGGAATTCGTCGGCAACGAGGCGCTCTCCGACGAAGAACTGCGGGGCACGATGGCGACGTCCGAGGAGGGCTTCTTCTGGTTCAAGCCCGGAGAGCTACACCAGGACGAGTACCGTCGCGACCTCGCCGAGAGGATCCCGGAGTTTTACGGGAGCCGCGGCTATATCGACGCCGAGGTGCTCGGCGACACGGTGGTCGTGGATACGGTGACGGGGAAGGGGCGCATCGAGATCCGCGTCCGCGAGGGCGACCAGTATCGGCTTCGGTCCTTCAAGGTCGAACAGAACCGCCGATTCCCGACCGAGCAGCTCGCCGCCTATTATCCACCGGCCCGCGAGGACAAGCTCGACGAGTTCGGGGACGTCAAGGGCGAGCCACCGCTGTTCGACCAGTCGGCCTTCGGGAAGGCGACGCGAGACGTCAGCGATCTGTATCGGGACGCGGGATACCTGCAGGCCGTGATCAGCGACCGGGTCGAGCGGGTGCCGGCCGACAGCGTCTACCCGTATCCGACGGTGAACCTCCACTGGGTGATCACCGAGCGGCAGCCGTCATACATCCGCACGGTCAAGATCGTGGGGAACGACTTCACGCACGACAAAGTGATCCGCAAGGTGCTGCTCACGCTGCCGGGCGACATTTACTCCCAGCAGCTCCTCATCAACAGCATCCGGAACATGCAGTCGCTCGGTTTCTTCGAGACACTTCCCCCGGACCAGGCGATCGAGATCAACCCGCGGGACGATGGGGACATCGACCTGGTGTACCGGGTGAAGGAGAAGCAGACCGGTAACATCAACTTCGGGCTCAGCGCGGCCGGGGCGACAGGAATCGCCGGCTTCATCGGGTATGACCAGCCAAACTTGTTCGGCCAGGCGAAGAACGGCCACTTCCGCTGGTTGTTCGGTCGGACGACCCAGGACATCGAGGTCAGCTACACGGATCCCGAGTTCTTCGCGAACCGCACGAGTCTCGCAGTGGGCCTGCAGAGTTCACGGGACCGCTTCCAGACCTTCAACCTCGGCGACCGCCGCCAGACCGGTGGGTACACTGAGATCGGTTTCCCCATATTCGATCTGCGGTCGACGCGCTTCTACGTCGGGTATTCGCTGTTCAACGACAAGATCAGCGATCTCGAGTCGTTCGGGATCCAGGCGGGGCAGGAGACGACCCTTACGCAGGGAACCCGGAGCACCGTGAGCTTCCGCCTCGTGCGCGATACGCGCTCGGGCGGGATCTTCCCGGTATCCGGAAACCGCAACTCCGTGTCTGCGCGCTTCACCGGGGGTTTCCTCGGAGGGGACGGAGACTACGCGAAGTACGCGTTCGAGAGTGAGTGGTTCGCCCCGGTTGGACAAATCGGGGGCGGGGCCGGCAGCGTGCCGATCGAGCTCGTGCTGGGTCTGTCGTTCGACGCCGGCATGGTCGTCGGCGATAATCCGTTCTTCGTCGAGCGCTTCTACGGCGGAGGTACGCAGGTCGGGCAGCAGATCCGGGGTTACGAGGAAGCGACGGTCACCCCGGACGGACATATCCCACGCAATGCCGGCATCAGCAGCCTGCAGCGCGTCGGAGAGTCGTTCTTCACCACGACCGCTCAGTTCGGCGTCAAGTTGACCGACAACATCTTCGCCAGCTCGTTCATCGACGCGGGGAACGTCTGGCGGACCGCCGGAGAGTTCAATCCCGCGGATCTTCTGGTAGGAGCGGGGTTAGGAGTCAGCCTCGTGACGCCTTTCGGGCCGATCGGGGTAGACTACGCATACGGCTTCGACCGCCGCGACATACTCGGGCGTCCGGACCCGGGGTGGCAGCTACACTTCCGGTTCGGCCGGGTCTTCTGAACATGATAGAGGAGTTCAAGCACATGTCGCAGTTCCGATTTGTCAGTGCGACCGCCGCGGCCCTGTTGCTCGCAGCCTCGCCAGTGATGGCCCAGGATGGCCCGCCTGCGGGGACCACGTTCGTCTATCTCAATTCTGCCGACATCATCCAGTCGACCCCGGGCGCCGCGGAGGCGCAGCGGACGTTCGACCAGGAGATCGCCCAGCGACGCACCGAGCTGCAGGAGCAAGCGGCGGCCGTCGATTCGTTGCTGCGTGACTATCAGCAGCAGGAGGGCGTACTGAGCCCGCAGGCCAAGACGCAGAAGCAGGATGAGATTCGCTCCAAACAGCAGGCCCTGGCAAACCGCCAAACAGAGATGGAGAACGAGCTCGGGCAGCGGCAGCAGGAACTACTGCGTCCGATTCTCGAACGGGTCAGCAACGTCATCGAGCAGGTCCGCGCAGAGCGGAACTATTCGATGGTGTTTGACATCTCGACCGATGGCGTGGTCGCGGCCGATCCGGCGCTCGACATCACCGAGATGATCAAGTCTCGCATCGGGACCGCGGACACCGCGAGCGCACAGCCGTAGACAGCCGGCGGGTCCAGGGCACTTCGCCACCGGGCCCGCACGCATGCCGGGATAGACCATGGAATTCAGCGTCGAGGAGCTTGCGCAGCAGGTAGACGGCCGGGTGGAGGGAGATCCCACCCGCCGCGTGGGGGGGCTGGCTTCCGTCACATCCGCTGGGCCCGCCGATCTCACGTACGTCGTCGGAGCCCGCTACGCCCGCCTGCTGAACGACAGCCGCGCGGGGGCGGTTCTCGTGCCGGACGGTCTCGACATCGAACCCAACGGCGCCACGTTGATCCGGGTCGCGAGCCCGGAACTGGCCTTTTCCCGACTTCTCGAGGTCTTTCACCCGCCTCGCCGCCGTGAACCCGGGATCCATCCGACCGCCGTGCTGGGCCGGGACGTAGAGATCGGCGACGGGGTCAGCATCGGCCCGTACGCCGTGATCGAAGATCGGGTTCGCATCGGAGCGGGCTCGTCGATCGGTGCACACGCGTACATCGGGCCGGGAGTCCAGCTCGGCGAGAACGTTCGGGCCGACCCGGCGTGCAGTGTGTTCGAAGGCGCCGTGATCGGTGATCGGGTACGGCTCCACCCCGGCGCCCGTGTCTCGTCGGATGGATTCGGCTACACGGCCGGTCCGGACGGCCCCGTGAAGATCCAGCAGATCGGACGTTGTGTGCTCGAGGACGACGTGGAGGTCGGCTCGAACAGCACGATCGACCGGGGCTCGCTGGGTGACACGGTCGTTGGCCGCGGCACGAAGATCGACAACCTCGTCCACATCGGCCACAACTGCAAGATCGGCCGAAACTGCTTTCTCGTGGCGCAGGTGGGCATCGCCGGCAGCACCGTCATCGGCGACGGCGCCCGGCTCGGAGGCCAGGTGGGCATTGCCGGCCACCTCGACATCGGGGCCGGCGCCTCACTGGGGGCGAAGTCGGGCGTCATGTCGAACATCCCCGAAGGTCAGACCTGGAGCGGCAGCCCCGCCCGCCCGCACCGCGAGTGGTTGCGGGCTTCGTCGGCGTTCTACAAGCTTCCCGAGCTCCTGCGGCGACTCGACGCCCTGGAGCGGGCGGCCGAGAACTCCGACGGAGAGGGGAATTGAGCAAGGACGACTCCACGCCGGCCACGCCATCTTCCGACAGCCAGCAAACGCTGAAGTCCGCCTTCTCCATGGAGGGAAGCGGACTCCACAGCGGTGCCCCGGCGTCGGCGCGCGTGAAACCGGCAGCACCCGATTCGGGGATCGTGTTCCGCCGCGTCGATCTCGACGATCAACCGACCATCGCCGCCGACGCCCGTCTCGTGTCCGGTGTCGAGTGGGAAACGGTGATCGGCGAGGGAGAACGTGTCGTTCGAACCGTCGAGCATCTGCTCGCGGCGCTGGCGGCGCACCGGCTCGACAACCTCGAGATCGAGCTGGACGGCAGCGAGCCGCCGGCCCTCGACGGTAGCGCGGCCGGCTGGTGCCGGGGGATTCACGAGGCCGGGATCGAAGGCCAGGATACCGCAGCACCGGTCATCAAAGTCACCGAGACGATCACCGTCACCGAGGGTGCGTCGCGCTACGTGGTGCTACCCCATGACGGCTTTCGGGTGAGCGCACGCATCGAGTTCGACCATCCGGCCATCGGCGAGGAATACGCGAGCGAGGAAATCACGGGCCCGCGGTTCTGCGAGCGACTCGCCTCGGCGCGGACGTTCGGGCTCCAGGAATGGGCGGCGCCTCTCCGGGAACGCGGACTGGCGCGGGGCTCGAGACCCGACAACACGATCATCCTCTCCGACGATACGCGGGCCGAAGACCTGGATCTGCGATTCGCCGATGAGTTCGTGCGCCACAAGATGGTCGACGTGATCGGCGACCTCGCGCTGGTCGGGGCGCGCCTCCAGGGACACGTGATCGCCGAGCGCCCCAGCCATCGGGGCAACGTCGCGCTCGCGCGGCGCCTCCAGCGGCTGCGGGACCGCGGGCCCGGTGGGGGACCGGTGCTCGATGTCGAGGGCATCATGGAGCATCTACCGCATCGCCAGCCGTTCCTGCTGGTCGACCGGGTGCTGGAGTTCGAGCCGCGACGGCGCGTCCTGGCGAGCAAGAACGTGACGATCAACGAGCCCTTTTTCGCCGGACATTTCCCGGGACATCCCATCATGCCGGGGGTTCTCATTATCGAGGGGATGGCGCAGGCGGGAGGGCTCCTCCTGATGGACGAGCTCGGCGAACCGGGCTCGAAGGTCGTGTACTTCATGGCGCTCGACGACGTGCGGTTCCGTCGTCCGGTGCGACCGGGCGATACGCTGGAATATGAGGTGGAGCTGGTGCAGGTGCGCGGCTCGGTGTTCCGGATGCGGGGCGTGAGTCGGGTGGAAGGCCAGGTCGTGGCCGAGGGCTCGATGATGGCGAAGCTGGTGGATCGGTGACCTCGTCGCCGATCCACGCCGCGGATGGCATTCATCCGTCGGCCATCGTGGACGCGGATGCACGTATCCACGGCTCCGCGTCCGTGGGTCCCTACTCGATCGTCGGTCCGGGCGTGGAGATTGGAGAGCGGGTGCGCATTGCATCGCACGTGCTGGTGGCGCGCGACACCGTTCTGGCAGAGGACTGCGTCATACATCACGGGGCCGTCCTCGGCACGGATCCTCAGGACCTCAAGTATGCGGGGGAGCCCTCGCGTCTCGAGGTCGGACCACGGACGACGATTCGGGAATACTGCACCCTGAACCGTGGTACGGGGGAGGGCGGCCGCACGCGCGTCGGGGCGGACTGCCTGCTGATGGCCTACGTGCATGTGGCGCACGATTGCGTGGTCGGCGATCACGCGATCCTCGCCAACACCGTGGAGCTGGGGGGGCACGTCGAGATTGGTACGCACGTGACCATCGGCGGCGTCACCGGCGTGCACCAGTTCGTGCGCATCGGGGCGCACGCCTTCGTGGGTGCGTGCTCGAAGCCGACCCAGGACATCCCGCCCTTCCTGCTCGCCGACGGGCATCCGTGCACGGCGCGAGGCGTCAACCTGATCGGCCTGAAGCGCCGGGGGTTCAGCGACGAGATCCTCCGGCGACTGCGCAGGGCGTACCGGGAAGTCTACAAGTCGAATCGGAACATCGGGGACGCGCTGGACGCGATCGCCGCCTGGGAAGAGACCGGTCCGGAGATCGACCTGTTCGTGAACTTCGTACAGGACTCCGAGCGCGGCATCGTCTCGTGAGCAGACGGTGAGCCGGCTTCGGTTCGGCGTCGTGGGAACGGGGCGTCTCGGGGCCATTCATGCCCGCATTCTGGGCGAGATGGACGAGGTCGAGCTCGTGGGCGTACACGATGTCGACTCGGCGTGCGCGGCGGCGGTGGCGTCCGAGCGAGGATGTCGGGCGTTCGAGCGGCTGGCGGACCTCTGGCCTGCCGTGGATGCCGCAATCGTGGCGGTGACCACGTCGGATCACCACCCGGTGGCCGCGGCGGCGCTGGATGCGGGATGTCACGTGCTGGTCGAGAAGCCTCTCACCCCGACGCTCGACGAGGCCGACGACTTGATCGCCAGGGCCGGGGCAACCGGTCGGCGCCTCTCGGTTGGTCACGTGGAGCGGTTCAATCCGGGCATCCGGGCCTGTCGGAGAGTGCTCGACGATCCACGGTTCATCACGTGCCTGCGCCTGGCTCGTTTCCAGCCGCGGGGCACTGACGTCCCCGTGACCCTCGACCTGATGATTCACGACATCGACCTGGTGCTTGGACTGGTCGACAGCCCGGTGGCAAGCGTGGAGGCCATCGGGGTATCGTTGATCACGGACACCGTCGACATGGCCAATGCCCGCCTCCGGTTCGCCAACGGCGCCGTGGCGGACGTGAGTGCGAGCCGTGTGTCGGCCAATCCGGCGCGTGAGCTGCGCGTGTTCCAGAGTTCCGGATATCTCAGCCTCGATCTCGCCTCCGCTCGCGGCGAATTTCTGCGGCGCAAGCCCGCCCCGCCGAAGGAGCGGAAGGGACTCGGCCTGACCGACGTGGTCGAGCGCCGTGAGATCATCGGGGATGCGACGGAACCGCTGCGCGCCGAGCTCGACGCGTTCGTCGCCGCAATCCGCGGTGGACCGACCGACAGTGTCGGGGGGCGGGAAGGCCGCGAGGCACTGGACATCGCACTACGCATTCAAACCGCAATCGAGTCTGCCAACTATGCCGCTGAACAAGATTCGTGAGGAGCGAAAGCGTCTCGGCGTAGGTGTCCGCAAGGGCCCGCGTACGATCACGCTGATTCTGTTGCTCGTGGTGGTCGTCGTCCTGATCCTCTGGCTCGGCCGCCTCGGGTAGAGGCCCGGCAGGCCGCTGACGAAATGGCTTCCAGCCCCACAGTTTTTCTCTCGGCCGGCGAGAGCTCCGGAGACCTGCATGGCGCGGAGTTGGCGCACCGGCTGCGCGAGCGAATTCCCGGCGTGCGCCTGCTCGGCTTGGGCGGAAGCCGAATGGAGGCGGCGGGCGTCGAGCTGCGGGCGGGCCTGGATCGCCTTGCCGTGCTGGGCCTGGCCGAAGTCGTTCGTCACCTGCCGGATCTCCTGAAAATTCGCCGCGACGTATATGCGACCCTGGACCGGGAGCACGTTGATCTCGTGGTCCCGATCGACTATCCCGGATTCAACCTTCCGCTGGCCGGGAGGGCCCACGATCGGGGTATCCGGGTCCTCTACTACATTGCCCCACAGGTCTGGGCCTGGAAGGAACGGCGGGCCGAGCGACTGGCCCGGTGGTGCGACGAAGTATGTGTCGTGCTGCCATTCGAAGCGGAACTGCTGGAGGGGTACGGAGCCACAGTCCGTTTCGTGGGGCATCCGCTCCTGGACCAGCCTGTGAATGTCCCGGCCGACGGGCGACGGGTCCTTGGGCTGTTCCCGGGGTCCCGCCGACAAGAGGTGGAGCGGATGCTCCCGATCTTCATGGCCGCCGCAGAGCGCTTGCGTGAGGAGGGCGTCGAGGCGCCGATTCTCGTCGCCCGGGCGACGGATCTGCCGCCCGAGGTGTACGCCGGTGTTCCGTTCGAACTCCTCGCACCGGCGGAGGAAGTCATGGGACGGGCCCGCGCCGCGATCACCAAGTCGGGGACGATCACCCTGCAGCTCGCGATAGCCGACGTCCCCATGGTCGTCGGCTATCGCCTGCACGGGCTGACATTCCGCATCCTGCGGCGCCTGGTGACGCTCGACCGCGTCGCCCTCGTCAACCTGGTGGCCGACGAGCGGGTGGTGGCGGAGTGCCTGCAGGACGAGATGACCCCAGAGCGCCTCGCGACCGAGGCCGGCGCCCTGCTCGAGGACGGGTCCCGCCGCCGCGAAGTGCTGCGAGGCCTCGCCGACGTCCGGAGCCGGCTCGGAGAGCCCGGGGCGGCGGATCGGGTCGCGGACGCCTGCGTCGAGCAACTCGTGCGGGCGGGGGCGATGTGAGCGCCCGCGTGGAGGTCGCGCGACGGGCCGGCCCGGTGCTGTTGCGGGGCCTGGCGGCGACGTGGCGCTACCGGGAGCTCGACGAGAACGGAGGGACGCGACCCGCACGGCGAACTCTCCAGCCGGCCGTGCACGCAGTCTGGCACGCCGAATTGCTCGCCCCCATGCTCCGCTATGCGCCGGCGGGCATGGCGGCGATGATCAGTTTGCACCGGGACGGCGAGATCGCGGCCTCCATCGTTGAGGCGCTGGGCTCCCGGGTGGTCCGGGGCTCCAGCTCGTCGGGCGGCGGCGAGGCGCTGCAGCGGATGGTCGAGCTGGGCCGGGAGGGCGTGCCCCTGGCCATCACGCCTGACGGTCCACGCGGCCCGGCCAGGGTCTGCAAGCCGGGAGTCGTTCGGGTCGCCGCCCGGTCCGGCCTCCCGGTGGTACCCGTCGGGGCCCGCCCGTCGGCAGGGTGGAGACTCCGCTCCTGGGATCGGTTTATCGTACCGCGGCCCTTCACGGCGCTGCACGTCGAGTTCGGCCCGCCGATCGAGGTGCCGCCCGATGCGGAGACCTCCGACCTTGCGGGCTGGATCCGCCGGATCGAGGAAGCGCTCACGGCCGTCTCGGACCGCTGTGGCGTCCGGGTAGGTGAGGGGACGCCGTGAGAGGAATAGCGAGCCGGAAGATGCGCCGCCGGATGTGGTCTCGCATCCGACACGGACCGGGGCGGGGTGCCGTGGAGCGTTACGTCCGCGGCGCCTGGGGAGATCCAGGACCTGGCCTGCGCGGCCTGGCCGCGATATACGGCGCGGTGAGCGACCTCCGCAACGCCCTATGGGAAGCGGGCCTGCTGCGGCCCGTCCGGCTCGCTGTCCCGGTGATATCTCTGGGCGGGCTGTCGACGGGGGGAAGCGGAAAGACACCGCTGACGGCCGCTCTCGCCCGACATCTGGCGGATGCCGGTCTGCGGGTGGCGGTGGTGACCCCCGGACAGGGCGACGAGCTGCGGCTCCACGGACAGCTGAATCCCGACATCCCGGCCTCGGGCGGACGCTGGCGGGTTCCGGTGGCTCGGCGGGCAATCGCCGACGGCGCAGAGGCCATCCTGCTCGACTCGGGATTCCAGCACCGGCGTCTCCATCGGGACCTGGACCTGGTTGCCTGCAACGTGGATCAGACCGCGGCGCGAGACCGGCTGCCCGCCGGGCCGTATCGGGAGAGGTTTGTCGCCTTAGGCCGCGCCGACGGCGTCCTGCTCCTGCGCCGGGCCGGCACGCGGGAGCAGGCCGCCGAGCTAGAGGAAGAGGTGAGGGCGGTGGCCCCCCACGCGCTCGTGGCCCACGTTCGCTTCCGCCCCGATGGGCTGCGCGCGGCCAACCAAGCGGCCGCCGAGGTACGCGTTCCCGACCCGGCTGTCGCCGTCGCCGGCGTCATGTGGCCCGAGACGTTCTTCCGCTGGCTGCCGGAGACCGGCACCCAGCCCGAACACCGGTTTGCGCTCCCCGACCACGCGCGCTACGCGGGAGCTACGGCGGAACACGTCGCGGCGTCGGCCGGAGCGAGAGGGGTCGTGTGTACACGCAAGGACGCCGTGCGCATCGTGCCTGCGTTGCCGGCCGGCGTTCCCGTCTGGTGGCTGGCGGAGGCGCTCGACTGGGAGGAGGGATCCAGGCAGCTGCTGGCAGGGGTGCGGCGTGTGGCGATCGGAGGTCGCGCATGAAGATTCGCCTGCTGTGCGTCGGCCGACCCGGACGACTGCTGGCCAGAGCGATCGCGGAGTACGAGGCCCGTGTGCGTCGCTACTTCGACTTCGAGGTCGCCGAGGTACGAGTGGGGCGCGGACGGCCGGAGGAAGTCATCTCGTCGGAAGGCGAAGCCCTGCTCGAGAAGCTACCGGAGCGGCACCGGTGCTTCGCGCTGACGCGTACCGGCCTGGCCGTGTCCAGTCGCGACGTTGCCTACGAGCTGCACGACATCGCAACCTACGGCCCAAGTGGTGCGGCCTGGGTGATCGGCGGCGCGTTCGGGCTCTCCGACGCCGTCCTGGCGCGAGCCGACCGGAAGGTGTCCCTGTCGGCCCTGACGCTTCCACACGAGCTTGCACGCCTCGTCCTGGCCGAACAGCTGTACCGCGCAGGGACGATTCTGCGCGGCGAACCGTATCACAAGGGGGAGTAGGAGTCCGTGACGAATCGGAGGGGGTGGGCGACGTGACGGCCGGAGGCGAGCCAACGCGGGAGTGGTTCCGGAACTGGTTCGGCGAGGAGTACCTGGAACTCTATCCCCACCGGGACGAGGCGGAGGCCGGTCGCGCGGTCCGATTGTACCTCGAGGCCGCCGGGCGGCCGAGCGGGAGGGTGCTGGACCTCGCCTGCGGGGCGGGACGGCATCTGCATGAACTTGTTGGTGCCGGTGTCCAGGCCGTCGGGCTCGACCTGTCCGGAGTCCTCCTCTCCGAAGCCCGCCGGGCCGCGCCACGGGCGCGTCTCGTACGGGCCGACATGCGGCGCCTGCCGTTCGGCGACTCCATGTTCGGGGGGCTGACGAGCTTCTTCACGTCCTTCGGTTACTTTCACAGCCGGGCCGAAGACCGGCGCGTAGCGCTCGAAGCGCGGAGGGTGCTCCGGACGGGCGCGCCGTTCATGCTCGACTTCTTCAACGCCGCCAGAGTCCGGGAGGAGCTGGTGCCACGGGACGAGCGACGCATCGGTGTTCAGCTCGTGACGCAAACGCGTGCGATCGTCGAGGACACGGTCGTGAAGCGGATCCGGATCCATTCTCCTGACACCGACGAGCCGGTGCGGGAATTCGAGGAACGAGTCCGGCTGTACTCCCCGACGGAGCTGGCGTCCCTGCTGGCGTCGGAAGGTCTTGAGACGCGACACCGGTTCGGTGACTACGGCGGTGGGGCGTACGGACCGTCGGCCGAGCGACTAATCCTCGTGGGCGTGGCCGCATGATGGTTGGCGAGGGCGGCTTCCCGCGTATCGTGCGGCGTCGCCTGGCGCCGAGCGGCAGCCTGGCCGGGGATGCTCTCGCGGGGCTCGGGGTCGCAGCCGGGCTGTTCACGCACGCCCCCGCCGCCCGCCCGGATCCCGCTGGATCCGGGCTCGAGGATGCATCGCCGTCGCCGCTGCCCGCGGCGGCCTTCCGGGTCGCCTCGCCGGAGGCGGCCGAGCGTCTCGACCGCGTACTGGCCGGCGACGGACTGGTCGTCACCACGGGCCAGCAGCCGGGGCTGTTCCTCGGACCGTTGTATTCGCTTTACAAGGCGGTGACGGCCGTACGATTGGCGGAGGACGTCGAGGGCCGAACCGGCCGGCCAACGGTAGCCGTGTTCTGGGTCGCGTCCGACGATCACGATTGGGAGGAGGTCGCGGCCTGTCGGATTTTGGACGGGGACGAGGAGCTGGTCACGCTCCGGCTCGATCCCTCCCCGGAGCTGGCGAACCGCAGCGTGGGCACGGCGACGTTGCCCGAGGGGGTGAACGATCTGCTGGATCACTTTCGGCAGGAGGCCGGTGGGGCGGTCGTGGGCGCCACACCGGCATGGTTCGGGGCCTTCTGCGACGCCTACCGACCGGAACGCACGTTCGGGACGGCGTTCGCGGACGCGCTGTGCGCGGCGCTGGAGGGCCGACCCCTGGTGGTGCTCGACTCCGGCCGGCCCGAAGTGCGCCGGACGGCTGCGGACCTCTACCAGGAGATCATCGACGCGCCCGGCGGGGTCATCGACGCCAGGGCCGCCGGCCGCCAGGCCGTGACGGAGGCCGGGTACGAGCCGGTCCTTACGCCACCGCCGGAGGGCCTGCAGATCTTCTTCGATGACGGTCGGGCCCGTCAACATATCCTGCACGCCTCCGGGGCCTTCGACGTCGGCGGTCCGAGTCGCCTGGATACCTCTGACGTCGTGGCCCGGCTGATCGAAGAACCGGAGAGGTTCACCCCGGCGGCGGCGCTTCGGCCCGTCCTCGAGAGCCGCCTGCTGCCGGTGGCCTGTACGGTGCTCGGGCCCGGCGAGATCACCTACTGGGCCCAGCTCCGGCCCCTGTTCGGCGCGCTCGGCGTGGCTATGCCGGCTATCGCGCCGCGCGATGCATGGACGCTGGTGGAGCCCCGCGTCGAGCGACTGCTCGAGAAGCTGGACCTCGAGGTGGGGCAGGTCGAGCGCGAGGGGACGGGAATCGATGATCGCTGGGTGGCCGGCGCTCGTCCCCCGGCCGTGCGCGCCGCGCTCGAGGCCCTGGACGCCGACCTGGTGGACGCGTTCGACGCACTCGAGGAGGCCGTCGAGCGGGAACTGCCGGGCATCACGTCGGCCGCCGGCAAGGCGCGGCACCGAACGGCGGAGGCGCTCGCGGAATTCTCCGGCACCGTCGACGCCCGGGTCCGCGAGCGTGAGTCGGTGGCGCTGGGCCAGGCGGAGCGGCTCCGCCGGCACCTGACCCCTGGAGGCAGCCCCCAGGAACGGGTCCTCGGCGCCGCCCAGTTCCTCGCTCGTCATGGACGTGCTCTCGTGGACGACCTGCTCGAGGCGTCGTGCGTTGCTGCTCCGAACGGGCAGGACTAGCTTCGTTCCGCATGGTGATCTGGGCGTTCGTCATCCTCGTGATGCTGATGATTCCGCTACTCGCGATCGTGATCGATTCCGAGTTCGGGCGGGCTTTTGCGCGTCGGATCGGGACCGAGCCCGTGGCGGGGGGCGGCGAACTGACCGAGCGGATCGAGCAGCTCGAGTCCGAGATTCGCTATCTCACCGAGAGCCTCGAGTCGCTCCGCGAGGAGACGACGTTCCTGCGGTCACTGCTCGAGGAGCAGCCCGAATCGCGGAGCCTGCCGCCGGGTGACTGAACCCGTGCCCGAAGTGCGCCGCGGACGGTTTCAGTTGAGACGCAGGGGCGGTCACGCCACGTCGGTCGGGGCCGGGATCATGCTGAGCCGTGTAACGGGTCTGGCCCGCGACGCCGCCGTAGCGGCCTTCCTGGGTATCGGCCTGGCCGCCGATGCCTACTGGGCGGCCATGAAGATCCCCAACATCATCCGAAACCTTCTCGGCGAAGGGACGCTCTCAGCGTCCTTCGTGCCCGTCTATAGCGAACAGCTCGAGACCGCCGAATCGCCCGGAGCCGATCCGCCACGGCTCGCCAGCTCGGTGCTCGGGATGGTACTGGTCGTCGCGACTTTGCTCAGCGGACTCGGAATTCTTCTCGCGCCATGGATCACGGCCGCCGTGCTCGGAACGGCCGACGACGCGACCCGACTGCTGACGACGAGCCTGGTGCGCGTGCTGTTCCCGATGTCCGGGGTGCTGATCGTGGGGGCCTGGTGCCTGGGTGTGCTCAATAGCCACGACCGCTTTTTCCTGCCGTTCGTCGCACCTGTGCTGTGGAACCTGTCGCAGGTCGCGGGCCTCCTGCTGGCCGCGAAGCTCGGCGCCGAGTCCCTCGTTCACGCACTCGCCTGGTCGGCCCTGGTCGGGAGCGTGCTCCAGGTCGGGATCCAGATGCCGGCCGCCTTTCGGCTGGCCGAGGTCCGCCGTCCGGCCCTGCGTTTCGACTGGGAGCCCTTGCGTCGCGTGGCGCGCAACTCTCTGCCCGTGATCTCTGGGCAGGGGATCTTCCAGCTCTCGTCGCTGGTCGACCTGGCGCTGGCCGGATTCGCGGGGACGGGGGCGCTGGCGGCGCTCGGCTACTCCCAGCGGCTCGTCTACCTTCCGATCAGCCTGTTCGGAATCAGCGTCGCCGCCGCCTCGCTGCCGAAGATGTCGCGCGACGCAACCGAGGACGTCCTGCGTCGCCGCCTCGTGAATGGTTTCTTCCAGATTACGTTCTTCGTGTTGCCGGCCGCCGCCGTATTTCTACTGTTCGGCGACCTGGCGGTCGCGGTTCTCTATCAGCGGCGCCAGTTCGACTCCGACAGCACCGCGCTCGTCTCGACGATCCTCTCGGCCTATGCGCTGGGACTGGTGGCGATGAGCTGTCTGAAGCTTTTTGCCAGCGGCTTTCACGCGCTGCAGGACACGGCGACGCCGATGAAGATCGCCGCCGCCTCGGTGTCGGGGGGAATCGCGATCAGCGTCGGATTGACCCTGTGGTTGCGGGCGGCGGGCTATGGTACGTACAGCGCCGTTGGAATCGTGCTGGGCGGCGTGTGTGGGTCGTGGCTCAATCTGACGCTCCACTGGTGGTTGTTGTCCCGCCGTATCGGCCGCCTGTTCGACGCGCGCGCGTTACGGGCCATTCTGCGGCTGGGCGTCGCGACCCTGGCGGCCGCCGGGGTCGGGGTCCTCGCACGCCGCGGGCTGGAAACGCGCCTCGCTAGCGGGACGTTTGCGGGCGCGCTCGGCCTGCTGCTGGCCGGCTGCCTGGCGGGCGCCCTACCGTACTTGCTGATCGCGCGCCGGCCGCCGCGCCCGGCCGGCGAGGCCCCCGCCGATATGGAGACTCCGAGAGGTCCCGATGCCGGTTGATCGGCTGAGAACAACGCTGGCCGAGCTGCCGCGGGAGCCGGGCGTCTACCTGTTCCGGGATGCGGCGGGCGAGCTGATTTATGTCGGCAAGGCAAAGTCGCTGCGATCCCGGGTGCGGAGCTACTTTCGCGCCGAGGCGGGCCGCGATCCACGGCTGCGGCGCCTGGTGGCGGACATTGATTCGGTTGAGACGATCCTGGCCGGCAGCGAAGCCGAGGCGCTCCTTCTCGAGTCGACGCTGATCCGGGAGCACACCCCCCGCTACAATATTCAGCTCCGCGACGACAAATCGTATCCATACGTGAAGGTGACGGTACAGGAGCCGTTTCCACGCGTTCTCGTTACCCGGAAGCTCGAGCGGGACGGCTCCCGCTACTTCGGTCCGTTCACCGACGTGAAGGCCATGCGCCGGGCGCTGCGAGTCATCAAGAGCACATTCACCGTGCGCAGCTGCGACTATCCGCTTCCCGACCGGGCCCCCGACAGGCCCTGCCTCGACTATCACATCGAGCGGTGCAAGGCGCCGTGCGTGGGGTAC
>Ga0055480_10000480_pt1 | contig 14906 bp, 10 predicted proteins | sample Muzzi_PWB_D2_FD_57935 | JGI IMG/M metagenome (GOLD analysis project Ga0055480, IMG submission 57935) | Wetland microbial communities from San Francisco Bay, California, USA, that impact long-term carbon sequestration - Muzzi_PWB_D2 | ecosystem: Environmental > Aquatic > Marine > Wetlands ... | reverse complement strand
CATCTACGACGAGTCACCCCAGCCGACCGCGTCCGTCTCCCCGTTGCTGCCGGACGCCGACAGGAACGCGCTGACGATCGGCTACGGCTGGGGCGGCCCCCACTTCGCGGGCGACCTGGCCCTCATGTACCTGGCGTTCGACGACGTGGACCCATCACCCGCGGACGGCCAGATCGACGGCTTCTACGGGACGTACCAGACCACCGGGTGGCTGCTGGGGGTGACGCTCACCTGGCGGTGAGGGCGGTGAGCCGGGCGGCACAACGACGGGAAACAACCGGTGGTCGCCCGCAGGGTACAAGGGTGCGCGTAGGGTGCGCCCCCCAACTCCCTCGATCCCTCGCCCCCCGCACGGGGGGCAAGGGACGCCCCCTCCCGACCCTGCCGCTCACCGGACTCGTCGACTACGCACACCCTTGGGCTTCCTGCCGAGGGCGGGGAGCTGTCGAACAGCGCCCGGACCCCGTCGCGGCGCAGAAGCAGGATCGTCATCACGCCGGCCAGGACGCCGAACCGTGGTCAGGAGCTCCACCCGATCAAACTGCCTTCTTGCTCGGCAAGTTCTCGGCCAACATCCGAAAAACCCCAGCGGTTCGCCAGCTCTCTCGATGACCGATCACGTAGAGACGCCGCTTCGCCCGGCTCACCGCGACGTTCAAGAGGTTCGGCTCGCCGCCCGCCCAGTAGCGCGCCCCGGCGGCCTGCGGCGACGGAGCGCCAAGGACCAAGACCACCGCCTCGGCCTCCTTGCCCTGGAAGGTATGGACCGTCCCCACGTTCTCCTGAACCCACTGCCATGCCGGCAGATTCGAGTGCTGCGAGACCACTCGCTGCAAACGCTTACGCAGATTCGCCCTGACGAGACGAAACGGCGTGATGAAGAAGATCTCCGGTTCGCGGACCCCGTGATCGAACAACCGGAGCAGCAGGCCCGCCGCCAGCTCTCCCTCCGGTGGCGACCAGTGGCCCGGCTCCCCACCATCCTGGTGCAACCAGCAGCTCTCTCCGAGCACCGTACCGATCGTGCTCGGACCCGACGGCGTGGCCTGGACCATCAGCCCGTCATAAGCAACCTGGTTGGCGATCCGAAACATCGGCTGCTCACAGCGACGATGTACCCGAAGTGGCGAACCGACCCAGACGTCTCCGCTCGCTTGCCGGAGCGTGGTCCCGAACCAACTCGCCCGGTCCGCGAGCGATTGCACCGAGGAGCGGGGGGCCGCCCAGCGATCCGGATCGATGTCGTACTCGGTCATGATCGCGTTCGTCAACCGCTGAGGCATTGTCACGACGGGAGGAATCTGCATCGGATCGCCGATGGCGATCACCCGACGAGAACGCCACGCTGCCCCCACCGCAGCTTGCGGAATCGTCTGCCCTGCCTCGTCAATCAGCAGCCAGCCGAGTTGCTCGCGACCCAATGGTCCGAACATCCGCGACACAGAGGCGAAGGTGGTCGAGACAACAGGAACCACCAGGAAAAGGCTCGCCCAGAGCGAGCGTCTGGCCGGCTCCTGCTTCTCCGTAAGCCTTCTGCCCTTGAGAAACATCATGGCGGCACCGAGGTTGTGACGCAGCCGCGGTGCCGCAGCGTCGATGAACGCTCGATGGAGCTCGAAGCAGGCGCCGAAGAGATCGTCCCGGGCTGCCTGGAACCGCTCGCTCAGCCAAGGGGAGAGCCTCTGTCGCTCGTCCTCGGGCAGAGACCAGAACTGCCGGTCCGGAAGCCGCTCGCCAAGATCTCGCCGCGCCCGGCTGAGGATCGACCGGATCTCCTCCAGCCGCCGCTCGAGGTCGGCCAGGCTCTGGCTCCGCGCTCGAAGACCGACCTCCAACTCGTCTCGTTCCGAGCAAGTGACCCTCCAGGAGCGTTCGGCCTCCTGCTCGACGCCCCTGGCCTCTCGCACTCTGGCCACCTCGATCTCCATCCCGGCCCGCCACTCTCGAAACCGTCGGGTACGGAAAAGTCGTGCGAAAAAGCCAGGCCGCACGCTCCGCAGGGCATCCCGATCGGCGACGGCCTCCCGCGTCCGCTCCCGCCCCCGCTCCAGTGTCCGCTCGAGTGAGCCGGCCCTGTCGCTGAGCTCGGCAAGTCGGCCTCGAAAGGTGTCGAGCTCTGCGCGGGCCGAATCGGCCGACCGCTCGAGCTCCGACCGCTCTTCGAGGGCCTTCTTCGCCGCTTCGAGCCGACGCCTCTCTTCTCCGGCCCGTCCCAAAGCGCCCCGGAACCGTTGGCGAGCCGCCCGCCACCGCTCCAGCGCCTCCCCACGGTCCCGCGGAGCGTCCTCCAAGAACAGCACCTCGGGCCACTCGTCGTCTTCTGTTCCGTCCTCCTCCCCCTCCACTCCCGGCTGCCCTTCAAGCTGCTCGCTCTGCGACTCTGGATTCCAGCCGTCGATGATCCCCCGTAGATACCTCTGCATGCCCCGATCCCGATCCCACCAGAAGGCATTCACGAAGTCCCGGCGATTCGCCGAGTTACCCAAGACCGCCGCGGCCAGCCCCCAGGCTAGACCCTCCTCGCAGCCCTCCCCACCGGCCCTTCCCTGGAGAACACGGTCCGCCACGCTCGCGAAGTAGCGCAGAGGCGGCTCCAGATCGTCCGCGACCGCATCGATCGCGGGAATCTCTCGGCTGATGTTCTCTACCGCCTTGTTGTTGCTGGAAGCGACGACGATCTCATGCCTCAACAAGCTCTCATCGAGCGCCCACAGGTGCAGAAACCCCTGGCCGGCGGCCATGGTGGCCACGTGAGTGAATGCCTCGAGTGGATCCTCGAACCTCTGCATGGCGACGGAGCGATCCAAGACCACCTTGGCAACCACGTCGCGCAGCAGGGTCGTCTTGCCGGTCCCTGGCGGACCGTTGATACCCACGAGGCCCGCCTCCGCAAGCTCGCCCACCGCGTGGTTGACCGCTGCCTGCTGCATCATGACGAGCGGATACCGACCGTGAACCGGCCAGCGTGAGAGAGGAATGCGGTCGGGAGACAGGGTTGCGGCAACGGTCGACGGGTCCCGCACAACGTCGACGCGCTCCCGCCGCAGGCGACCGGTCACCAGCGCGTTCAGGGCAAGCCCCACGTCGCCAGATCGAAAGGCGTCCCGAACCCGGTCCAGGTCCTCGAGGAAGAAGCTGTTGAGCAGCTCCGGCTCAGGCGCTTCGAAAACCCGTCCCCAGACCGGAACACGCACGCAGACCGGATCGCAAGACACCTCCTCCGAGGGCAACCGAAGGCGACCGACAAGCCACCGGGTCACCCGTTCCAGGTCGCCTGGAGTGACCGGCAGCACCTCACCGTCCTCGTCCATCCTGACAAGGCGCTGCTCTAACTCCTCACACAGACGGCGCTCCGCCTCTGGGAACCGGGCAAGAGCGCGGAGCTCACCGGCCCGAACCTGACCGTAGCCCCAGGCGAAGCTCGACAGGAAGGTCTTCCCTTCTGCAGGACGACCGCGCCCGTCAAGAACAACGACTGCCGCCGGCACCGAGCCACGAATCGGACGCGGTCTCTCCGGACTGTCGTCTGGGAATAGCTCGAGGAGCGCGGCGGTCGCCTCCGAGAGGCTGAGCTCCCCGAGATGGACAAACCAGTAGACACCCCGTTGCCGTCCCTTGGGACCGTAGCGCGGCTCGTTCCAGGGCTCGGCGTGCTCTTCGGACCGGACCATCTGCCGCCCCATGGCCTCCAGCTCTGGAGGTTTCGGTAGAGGCTGGGGCTCCAGCACCTCCAAGGTGATCCATGCGGCAAGCAGGGACTCGATGTCCGGAGCCGGCACGGTCCGGTCGAGTCCCTCGGATACCTCCGGGGACGAGGAGCGGTCGGAGAACACAGGAGACAACGGCTCTTCGCGCTCCGGAGGCGGAACAGCCCGAGGTGCGAGCGTCTCCTCCCGGGGTTTCCTTTCCGGCTTCGGAGGCACCGCTTTGGAGGGCTGCGCCTCCTCTCTTGCTTCGCTCTTCGGTGGCTTGACGGGGTCCTTCGCGGGCTTGATGGAGTCTTCCACGAGAGCAGCCGCAACCTTGCGGGACAGGGCGATCGCCCGGCGCGTCTTCCGGTGTGCGAGCTCTTCCTGGAGCGCATTCAGAATCTCCCTGTCTTGGCCGGCACCGGCAAAGATCGATTCCAGCTCGTGGATGCGCTTCTTGAAGTACGGCCGCCGCATGAGGAAACTCAAGAGAGCTCGGTCCCCGGAGAGCATCCTCCAGTGCGATTCGGTCATTGGCGGACAGATCTCGAGGAGCTCCACCGACCGGCCCACGCATTGGGCCCAGTACAACTCCGTAACCCGAGTTAGCGTGAGATCGCGATCGGTACCCCGACTTGGGCCGCCACCGGGGTGTAGAGGTCGACCTCGATCTCCGGAGCCTCGATGCTCACGACGAGACTGTAACGGGTCTTGCGATTCCACCGTCCCAAGTGATGACGATCCTTCCACCACCCACCGATCGGGAAGACTCCGATCTGCTCCCGGGTGGCCAGGTCGGCCGCCGTACCGGTCCAGACATCTGAATGCACCGAGCCTCGGTGTCGGAGCTGAGGACCGAGGGTCCAGCCGTCGGTGTCACCGGTCCGAGGATTGTCCTCGTCCTCAGCTCGCGCCTGCTTGTTGAGGCGCTTCTGAAACTCTTCGGTCGTCTCCTGAGCCCCCCGCACGTCGAATCGGAGTCCGTGGGACGCATACCGGTAACGAGACTGCCAGCCCCTCTCCCCGGGGCTCGGCTCGACGAAGTACGAGAGGGTCACGCGGAGCTGAATCTCGGTATCGCCCAGGTCTCGGAGCTGCTCGCGCGGCCAGGGTAGCTGGTGGAAGTGCATCTGGTTGAGCTGCGGTACCGATTTGCGCTCTCCTGCCTTCGTCTTCGTGTACGGCTGAATCTCGTCCTCGACGATCAGGGTGAGGCGGTTGCCCGCGCTCCAAAGAGCTCGTTCGAGAGAGGGAGCCCCGAAACCGCAGGAGCGAACGAGCGTCTTCACAGCCCTCTTCTCGGAAAGTGGCCCGAACCGTCGGATCATCGTCTCGGTCCATCGAGCAGAGTGAATCAGAAGCGCCCTGACGGTTTCGGGCCAAGCCTCCGGGTAGAGAGCTTGAAGGAAGCCCGCCATTCTCGCCGCCTGTGCGCTGGCCGCACTCGTGTCTCCGGTGATCGTGAAGACCCGCTCGTGGAACCGATGATGGGTTGTCAGAAGACTGAGGGAATCGGGCGTGTCGATCTGTCCCGAAGCATCCCGGGCAGCGTTGCCGCCCTCGAGCACAAGGTCCGGTTTGAGAGGCCATCGGTCTTGCCACATGACCGAGGTGGAGGTCATCGGAGCGAGATCTCCAGGGTCCGCAACCGGCTGCCAGTCCTTGAGATCGTCCTCAGTGATCTGCCAACGCTCGGTGAACGCGCCAACGGTCAGAGCGTTCCACGCCTGAGCAGGGTCGTGAACTTCCGAGGTTTCGAGATGGTCCGGGTGGTTGAGCCAGGTCTGCCGATCTCTCTCGTTCCCAGCCGAAAGAACGATCAGCCGTCGCTTCTCGTCTCCAACACCCGCCGCCAACTGGTCCACGGCGCCCGACCAGGAAGAGGGTCGCCCAAGGTCTCGGGTCCCGGTGGCCGTCACTGCCATGAGATGGCAACGACGACGCTCGGGGCGCTCGATTTCTACCCGTGCAATGGCTTGCTGCGTCACCCAGCCCCAGAGCTCCGGATCATTGTCACCGTGCCTGGGCAGAATCTTGACCGACTCGAGGTGAGCTGGGACCCGCAGAAGAGCCGAGCTACCGAGCGCCTGGGCCAGGTCTTCGTACAGGACGACCCCCGCCATCTCGGTGCCGTGCCCCTCATGGTCGTCTCTCCCCCATGCCTCGTTCGCTGTGTGCTGATCCCGCTCTTCCAAAACCGGCTTGACCAAGGGATGTCGACGATTCACGCCGGTATCCAGGATGGCGATCGATGGACCACCTTCAGAGGGCCAGACCACTCGGTCCAGCAGGTCCTCCGTCCATGCGCGCATCTCTTGTGGAGAGAAGGCTCGGTAGTCGGCGGGGACCTCCCGGACCTGCCGCAGCTCAGCGACCGAGTCCACGATCTCGATGGAACGGGCCAGTTGATCCACGCTGCCGTACAAGAGCAGCACCCGACGGTCGGGAAAACGGAGACTGCTGTCTCCCACTTCGAGGCCGAGATTGCCGGCGATGCGCTCGAAGTCCCCTGCCGCGCGACCGGTCTCGTCGACCAACCAGACCTCCCACCAGATCGAGCGATCCGGTGCGGGAAACGAGTCCGGATCGTCGGTCCAGAACGCTTCGAGGGCGACGCGTCGAATGGCCTCAATCGGCGCCGCCCAGCTCTCATGCTTCGGCTTCTGTCGCTTCTCCGTGCGCTCCGAGGCGTACTGGCGCAGCTTCCGCTCGAAGACCCGCAGCCCTCCTCGAGGAACGTAGACCGTCGCCAGGTGCTCCCCCCAGACTGCCTTGTACGCACGTTGACGAGCCTGATGCCGTCCCTGGTCCGCTCCATGCCGCGCAGATCGAGCTCGAAACCCGGCGCGCCGACAAACTCCAAGTGGATGCCGCTCTTGACGCCGACCCCGACAGCCCGCACCTCTTGTTCGACCGTGCCCTTCCTCGCTTCCGCCGCCTGCCGGACAGCGGTCAGAGCGGCTTCGAGCTTCCGGGCGTGGCGTGCCGGGTCACGTTCTGGCACGCGCCGACGGCCACCACTCCCGGGCCACTGATAGTCCTCGGCTCCGGCGGTGTTCTGGAGAAACAGGTGGGAACGTCTTGTCGGTAGATCAGCCAAAACAGGAGATCGATCGCGGCCGCGCGCGACACCGAAGAGCCGTCAACAGTTTCGAGCCCGCTGCCGATCTTCAAGAGCGGTCGCGAGCATTGCGGTGGTGACTCGCTCCGAGTCGGAAAGAATGGCTTCCTTCGCCGCATCCTCGCACGCCCTGACGATCTCGGAGTAGCTCGAGCCCTCCGCCGCCGCAAGGATCTGCTCCCAGTCGATTCCGGCAATCGTGAACGACGCGAGTCGCGATCGAAAAAGCTGCTCGGCCAGATCTTGGTCAGGATGGCAATACTCGATCACGTCGTCGAAGCGGCGGAAGAGCGCGGGATCCAGCAAATCTGGATGGTTGGTTGCGGCGATGATCAGCGACGTTGAAGGAGCCTCTTCAAGAAACTGAAGGAACGAGTTCAACACCCGCCGGATCTCCCCAACGTCATTGACCGCCGCTCGCTGACCACCGATCGCGTCGAACTCGTCGAAGAGGTAGACGCCTCGCGTCTGAGCGATGGCGTCAAAGACGAGACGCAGCTTGGCGGCCGTCTCTCCCATGAACTTCGTCATCAGAGCATCGAGGACGATCAGGAAGAGCGGCAAGTGGAGCTCTCCAGCGAGTGCCCGGGCGGTCAACGTCTTGCCAGAACCCGGCGGACCGACCAAAAGGAGCTTGCCCCTGGGAGCAAGACCGTGTGCAAGCAGCTTCTCCTGCTGACGCTGCTCGCTCAGAACACGCCGCAGCCTTCGGTCGAGCTCCCCCGGTAGGACCATGTCCGTGAGGCGAGTTTTCGGATAGGAGACGGAAAGGAGATTGGAGAGCTCGCCTCGAGGCTTCGCGATCGGAACGGCGGAAACCCCGCCGCCAAGCTTCGTTGCAGACCGCCTGGAGCGAGCCTCATCCACCAGAGCGCGCAACTCCCGAGCAAGCTTCCCATGGCCCGCGCGGGCCTCGTGCGCAGCGAGTTGCAGAGCGGTGGTGTAGAAGCGCTCCTCGTCGCTTTCACCATAGCTCTCCAAGAGAGCCCTGAGCTGTCTCGCCGTCGCCATCGGTTTTCTCCCCGGTCTCTGCATTATAGGTTCAGCGCAAGCCACCCGCGTAGGCAGCCGGCAACCCTCGCAATCAAGAGTGCCGGGCGGTAGCGCCCATGGAGAACAACCGGCACCCCGTTCGGACACTGCCCAGTTCGGCCTCACCGCCGCCGAGCCCTTGACCTTCGAAGACGAACTCATCGCCTTCATCGAGGAGTCGGAAGCCGAGAACCGGAAGCGTCAGGCGAAAAGCCGGAGCTCGGAGAGACCCCTCCGGCAACCAGCTCCAGTCGGCTGTCCCCAAGCCCCCCAAGACCGGACCGCCTACGACCGCTGATAGATCGTCCCGCGATCTCCCACTCGCAAGACCAGAACGACCAGGCGGTCGTCTTCGATGGTGCAGATCAGGCGGGATCGGCCGACGCGGTAGCGCCAGAGGGGTACAGATTGCCCTTTGAGCGCGCGGCCGAGGCGGCGCGGATCGTCGGCAGTCGCGACTCGTTCCTTCAGGAACCGGATGATCCGCTCCTGGGATTGGCGATCGAGCGTGCGGAGCTCCCTCGCGGCCCTGGCGTCGACCTCAACGGTCCAGACCAAGCTCTCGCTCCAGCTCCTCGAGCGGGATTCGCTTCTCCGGCCTCTCCAGCCGTTCGATGGCGATGAAGCGGTCCTCCATCTCGTCCAGGTGCGCCAGGATCGCCTCCCGGGCGTAGAAGCTCTTGGTACGCCCGGTCGCCTCAGCGAGGGCCTTGAGCCGGCGTTCGGTGTCGGGATCGAGTCGGATGGAGAGCATGGCGCGATTCCTCAAGCGGATGACAAGTATGACACGTCGGACACCTTCCTCGCCAGCCAGTCAACCTTGGCGTCTCTCCGTGAGGATCTTCACCCGGCCGTCGCAGAGCGTAGGGTGCGCTCCGAGCGAAAGAGCGTGGCACCGACCTTGGCATCAAGCCCGACCGATGGAATCGTCCCGTGGATTGCCCGAAGGAGATCGAACCAACCTAGTCGCCCGCACCGTGTCTAGATCTTCCGGAGACCAAGTGGACACGCCCATGGGTCCCGGAGCAGCTCGTGGCCCACCAAGGCGAGGATGGCGCGTTCGTGGCCATACGCCCCGTGAAGCACGACCGATAGACCGAGCCGACTGTGTCACCTACCACCTCAGACCGCCCTGCTCCGGATCGACCGATGGAGCTCCTCTCCGACCACCGACATCGACCGACGCTCAAGGCTCTCATTCAGGACGCGGTTGCGGTCGTCGAACCGAACGAAACCGAGATCGCACGCGACCTGATCGATCCACTGCTCGACCGCATCGAACGGGGTGACCAGATCGAGCCACGCTTCGACGATCGACCGGGGGGATTCGGCGGCGTCGAGCTGGCCGTCTGGGCAATCACTCCCCTGGTTCTTCATGCGCTGGCCAAGCTGATCCGCGAGCTCGGAGAGAACTGGGCAGAGAAGCTGGCCCCACGAACACCGGCTGATCGGGCAGGAGGTCGCCGACAGGGGGAGCTGTTCGTGCTGTCCGTCGAAGACGCCGCCGTAGTCCTCCGTGTCCCTGTGCCGGACGATCTGTCGTACGACTTGCCCGAGCTCGTGCATGCGGTCCACGAGGCGGTCTGGCGCCACATAAACCGCTCCATCGTCGCCGAGACGCCAATCCGTCACAGGCCCCGTCTTCGAGAGTTCGCTCTCGGCATCGAACCAGACGGTGATGGAGGCCTGCGCTCCAGAGTCCTACCATCGTCTGGCGGCAGCGCCCCGACCCCCTTCCAGCCCCCGTTCGAGCTCGACGACCTCCCCTGGGTGCTCAGAAGGCTCGAGCTCCGAGTCCGAGGACCTGGACGCAACCTGTCACCGGCCGCAACCGGTGCGGCCCAGATCGATCCCGAGGGCTTCGGCGCCGATCTCTTCGACGCCCTGATCGCGGGAGGCGTGCGTGACGCGTATGAACGGGGCTCCGGTGGGGCCCGGCGGCGCGGCGAGGGCTTGAGACTGCGACTGGTGCTCGACCCCGAGCAGGCGTCCTTGCTCGCCTGCCCATGGGAGCTCCTCTTCGATCGCCGCCGGAGACGGTTCTTGGCCCACGACCTCGAGACGCCGATCGTCCGCCAGTTGGAGACCGGAGTTCCCAGCGAGCCACGTCTCGATCCGGTCGACCCTCCGTTGCGCCTCCTGCTGGCTTCGGCAGAACCCACCAACGCATCCTCGGTCGGAGCCGCCGAGGAGATCCAGCGCCTTTCGGAAGCCCTCAAGACTCACCCTACCCTGGCGCCCACGTCCCTGGTCGACGCCACCTACTCCAGCTTGCGCCGCGCCCTTCGTGAAGTCTCCCCCCACATCGTCCACTACATCGGCCACGGCGAGATCGACGAGACAACGAACACCGGACAGCTTCTGCTTTGCGACGAACAGGGGGAAATGGACCCCGTAAGCGGGGCGGAGCTCGCGAATCATCTGTCGGGCGCTCCCGAGCTTCGGCTGGTCGTGCTCAACGGCTGCGATACGGCCGTCCTACCCCGAAGACGGGGCGTCGACGCCTTTTCCAGCACCGCTGGCGCGCTGATCCTGGAGGGCCTTCCCGCTGTCGTGGCGATGCAGTTCCCCATCTCCAACGCGGCGGCTGTGCTGTTCGCCCAAGGGTTCTACGAGGCGCTCGCCGCGGGCGACCCGGTGGAGGCGGCCCTGGTCGAGGGCCGCCACGCGATCCTCGCAAACGACCGCCAGTCCGGCGGCTTCGAATGGGTCACGCCGGTGCTCTACCTGAGGGTGCAGGACGGCGACCTGTTCGGCTTCAATGACGGAGCGGGACCACGTTGAACCCCTTCCACACCTCCGCCAAGGATCTCGACCCGTTCGCCCTCCCAACGGAGACTCGGGGACGATACCTTATGTTGATTGCGGCCATGGTGGCGCTCGCCTGGGGCTCGGCCGGCGTCATGGCGCCTGGCCTGGTCCCCACTGCCGATGATTTCCGCGCCGCCCAAACCTCGGGCGAGGAGCTGTTGGAGGTTGTCGAAGCGCAAGGAATCGCCTATCTGTCCCCCGAGCTACTGCACGAGCTGATCGATTCTGAAGCCGCGGCCCCGTCTTTCCGGGTTCTGGCAAAGTGGGGCGGTCGAATCGCCCTGTCGCTGTTGCTGGTGCTGACGATGCTCGGAGGCGCGGCGGTGCTGTACCGGCTTCATCCCCGTTGGCGAGGCCTCGCCGGCAAGGCGCGGCCTCTCGCCCCCGCCGAATCACCTCGAATCGTGGCAGAAATCCAGCGGCTGATTCAAAGAGCCAGGCTCTCCCCCACGATCGCACTCGCCCACATTTCGGGTCGCACCTTCTCCGGACTGGCCTTCGGCACCTCGGGCCGAGAAGTGCTCGCGCTCGTCTATCCGACGGGGTTCCTGGAGGACGCTTGGGCCGAGACTCTTCGCCCGATCGCCTACCACGAGCTGGGACACCTGGCCAACGGCGACATCCACAACCAGGAGAGGGCCCGTGCGATGTGGATCATGGCCGGCCTTCTCGTTGCCGTCCTGGTGACCCTGACCGGAGTGCGAGTGGTCGTCCAGGGCGGTGACACCTCGACCCTCCAACTCGCAACCCGCCACCTGAGCTTCGTCGCCGTTCTCTGGTGGATCTGGGCCGGCCTGGTGCGAGCCCGCGAGCACTATGCCGACTGGCGGGTCGTCACCTGGGGGAGCGAGCAAGCCCTGAGGAGGAGCCTGGGTCTTCCGCCGAGTCATCGGCCCTGGTGGCTCCGCTTGCGCAGAATTCGGAAGGCGATCGGTCGATGGCCCAGCCTCGAACGAATGTCGACCGCGTTGCGCGCCTTCGGCTGGTACCACCACCCGTCTCACGAGCGCCGGGTCGCGATTCTCGACGATCCGCGCCCGCTGTACAGGGTGTCCTCAGAGCTGGCCTTCCTCACCGGCCTCCTGCTCACCACGATCGTGGCCAACGGCGAAGCACTCTTCGACGACATGGTCCTGATCGCACGGTCGGCGGCAACCGCTACGTTTCTCATCGCCCAGCCGCTTGCGCCTCTGGCGCTCCTCGCTGTCGGACTCGGAGGCCTCACCCTGCTGGCGTACCCGTTGACCAGCACCCTCGGAGTCCAGGTGCAGCGCGAAGCGGTGGCCGATCTGGTAATCGAGCCGGACGGACCTTGGGGTTACCTCCGCCAAAGCCGCACGGCATTCCTGTTCGCGCTCGGCCTCGAGGCCGGGCTGCTGGTGACACCGGCCAGCCTGATCCTGGCTCCGGTCTCGCCGCTCTACATCCTCTCCTGGCTTGCCGGGTTCACGGTGCTTACCTGGCTGTGGCTCATCTACGTGCGCGCGATGTCCCGCTTCGTTCTGGGAGCTACCGATGGATCGAGCCCCCCGAGGAAACGCCAGCGAGCTCTCACCTGGCTGTCGACCTTTCTCCTGGCTATTCTCTACAGCCCCGCCCTGACGCTCAGGATCACGCTCCACTCGGTCGGAGATCCGGAGCTACTGAAAACCCTCGACCGCGGCAGCATGGCGCCCGAACAGGCCTTCGTCGTCGTCTTCGTGATGAGCAGCATCGTGCTCCTGGCCCTCGCCCTGCTGGTGTACGTGCTGCTGGGCCTGGCCTCGACCACCGTCGCCGCGGCCTCGTTCAGTATGCGCCGGCCGTCTTGCCCAACGTGCGGCTCCCCGGCAACACCGCGACTACCTCTCGGCCGGACCTGCCCAAGCTGCGGGTCACCTCTCTCTTCCTGGATCCTCCACCCCGGCTCTCGACTCGTGGGGAGAACGACATGAGCCGCCCCAACCTCCTGGCGCTGGCGTGCGTCGTAGCAGGCATCGGCTTCGCGCTCTGGGGCCTCTGGGCCTTCTCGTTTCCGGTCGTCGTCGGACCGGAGCACACCATGGCGATCATTCAAGAGACCGCTCCAGTCGGTGGGCTCCCTCAACCACCCCTCCTGGAGCCCTGGATCCGAGGAGCTCCCACACTTTTCTGGGTCGTCGGCACCCTGCTCTGTGCAATTCCCGCCTCGCTCTTCATCATGGTTGGCGTCACAGTCCGACTCCTGATCGCCAGGCCGAGAGAGTTGGAGTCGATCGGCTACGCGGATACCGAAGCGGATCGGGAGGAGGGGCTCCAATGGCTGATCCGTGAGTGGGTGGAAAGCACGACCGAAGACGAAGCATCCCGTACAGTGAGACTCTACCGGGCCGCAGCCCAGGTGGTTCCCACCCTCGATCCTGCTCGCGGAGCGCGTCTTCGCCTCTTCCTTCGGGAAACCGCGCTCGAGCAGCAAGGGTTCGAGGCCTCCCACTCCAACCGAGCGGAGGCACCGCCGCCGTTCACCACGAAGAAGCTCCTGGCACGGATCGCCGTCGTCGTCCTTTCGGCACTCGGCCTGCTCGCGCTCCTCTGGGGCGTGCTCAGCGCTCTCTTCTTGCAGAGGGTCGCCGAGGTGATCGGCTGGGAGTCGCACTCACCCGAGCCGCTCATGATCCTGCTCTTCGCATGGCTCTTGGCCGGCCTCCTCCTGCTCACGGCAGTCGGCGTCTGGTACCTCTCGCGCCTCAACCGGACGATCGAGCGCCACTGGGTTCGAGGCTTCGCGGCATCGTGCGAGCGGCTGCTCCTCGGCTTTCGCGCCTGCCTCGAGAGTGTTGGGAAGCTCCACGGAAACGATGGCCCCACAGCTTCCACGCTGATCCGAGGCCTGGTTCTGACAGCTTTGCGCGGAGTCGACGGAGGCAGGAAGAGGGCTCTTGTGGAGGTCGCCCTGGAGCTCGGCGCGATTCGCCCCGGCATCGATCTCTCCGGCGCCGATCTGCGCCAAGCCGACCTATCCGGCTTGGACCTGTCGGGCCTCGACCTCCGAGCCACCTACCTGAGCGGCGCGTCGCTCGCGGAAACCAATCTCGCCGGTACCACCCTCGATGACTGCGATCTACGCTCTGGCGATCTGCGCGGTGCCAACCTCCGAAACGCCAGCCTGCGGCGAGCGAACCTGCAGGGAGGCCAGCTCCACCGGGCGTTCCTGGCGCGGGCAAACCTCTCGGACGCGAACCTCTTTGGCGCGAACCTGTGGCAGGCAGACTTCGACCAGGCAGACCTGACCAGAGCCTCCGTACGCCCCAAACAGCTCCTTGCCACTCGAAATCCGGGGAACGCCCCACCCCACGCCCCGACACCGAGCTGAGTCCGTGTCTCGAGACAACGCAGAGCTGGCGGTCGAGATCGGCCTGCTCTTCGTCTTCTTCGGCAGCCTGCTCCTCGTGCTTCTCGAGGTCGTCCTGACGTTCATCATGGTCGCACAGCGGACCTTCGACGGCACCTTCGAGCAGCCCTTCGGACCGTGGGTGTACTCATTGACCTATCTTGAGCTCAACCTACCTCTCATCGTACTGGGAACCCTCGGTTGGGGTCTGCACCGCCTCGTGCGTCAGATGAAACGCGAACCTTGAGCCTGGTCCGTCAGGGGGGCCACCCCGGCTCAGGACGCGGGCACGTCCGGCACGTCGCCGGGGGTGGCGCGGAGCTCTTCGCGGAGGAGCTTGCCCCACCGGCCGTTGTAGGGGTGGACCTTGCGGGTCGGTCGGCCGTCGTGGACCAGGGGGCGGCCGGAGTTGGCCCAGCCGAAGAGCGAGCCCCGGAGGTTTTTGACGTCGGTGTAGCCCTTCTCTTCGAGCTCTTCCGCCAGCTCCGCCGCCCGCAGGCCGACCGAGCAGTAGACGACGACCTCCCGGTCCCGAGGCATGTCTTTCAGCACGGCCAGAGCCTCGGCGAGGGTCTCCGCTCGCACGGCGCCCTCGATGTGGCTGACCGCGTACTCCTCCGGGCCACGGACGTCGAGCACCACCGGCCGGCTCTCGGGTGCCCGCTCCAGGTCCCGCTCCAGCTCGTCGTAGCCCACGTGTTCCACGTCCGGGTAGCGCTCTTCGATCGCCTCCGCGATCATCGGCAGGTCTTCGGGAGAGCCCAGGCCGAGGCTGACCCCCAACAGGGGGCTGACCAGGGCGAGGGAGAGGGCGGCGGCGCGCCGTCTTCCTGAGCTGCTGCGAGACGTGGATCGGGGCATGAAGGGAAGTTTCCCGGAGGCGTTCACCCCAGCCAACACCCGG
>Ga0055480_10000479_pt1 | contig 14918 bp, 15 predicted proteins | sample Muzzi_PWB_D2_FD_57935 | JGI IMG/M metagenome (GOLD analysis project Ga0055480, IMG submission 57935) | Wetland microbial communities from San Francisco Bay, California, USA, that impact long-term carbon sequestration - Muzzi_PWB_D2 | ecosystem: Environmental > Aquatic > Marine > Wetlands ... | reverse complement strand
CAGTTGATAAAGGCATAGATAGTTGCAGGTACTGCCATACCACCGAGGGCCGCCAGGATCGGCAAGGTGATTTGCGCAGGATCGGATAATTCCCCACACAACACTTCACGTTTGACCTCAAGGCCGATCAGAAAGAAAAAAATCGCCATAAGCCCGTCGTTAACCCACAACAACAATGGTTTAGCAATATCCAGTGCGCCTATACGGATTTCAACTGGCGTTGACAGTAGTGCATCGTATAACGGTTTAAGGGGAGTGTTTGCCGCCACCATTGCCAGGATGGCCGAACACAGCAGCAAAATACTACTGGCGGTTTCGAGCCGGAGAAAATCGCGTATCGTACTTATGATCATGGAAACTCATGATAACCAAAAAAACAGGAATCAACGACACTTAATATATATATGCAGATTATCTAGCGATATATTCTTATAATTGTATCATCAACAGGGTTACCGTATTTTTTCTCCAGTAGACCCCGGATGGTATTTTGCAGTGCATCCAGCGACTTACTTATCAACATTCCTGCATGCATGTGATAAAGACGTAATTCACAGGTAATGGAAGCATTGATAGATTCGCGCGGCTTGAAATTTGTCCATGCCAGTAATGGCAGATCTCTAATATACCCGTCTAGAAACACCCAGGCATTATTATCGAGAATACAATAAACTCCTCTTATGCCTTCGAGTTCCAGGCGAAGCGGGTTACCGAGCCGAAGTATGCCAAGCCGTACCGCATTGTAATCCTCCTTGGCAAGTTCGCGCGACTGCACCCTGAGAGGAGTATACTGGTCTACCCAGTCAGTTGAATATTTCCTCAAGATCGATCAACCTGCTGTTAACGTCAACCTTCATCAATTTGATCTTCAAAGACACGGCTTGCAAGAATATCTTCCGCCTCTATCGTCATCAGATCGACCTTCGATAAACCCTTTCCTCTTGCAAACAGCCGGTTTGCCTGGCGCAGGCGCGCTCGATCAAGTGCGTTACGTATTGATCGGGCATTGGAAAAATGAGGTTGTTGCATACGTTTCTTGATGTAGTCAACAAGCGCGTTTTCACCATCACTGCTGAGACGGTAATTTTGCTGCTTCAACATCAATTTTCCGATCGCCAATAATTCACCGGCACTGTAGTCGGGAAATTCAAGATGGTGTGCGATACGTGAGCGCATACCGGGATTGCTATGAAAAAACCTGTCCATCTTGTCCTTGTATCCGGCGAGAATCACCACCAGGTCATCGCGATTGTTTTCCATAATCTGCAGCAGGATTTCTATGGCTTCCTGTCCATAGTCGCGTTCATTTTCAGGACGGTATAAATAGTAGGCTTCATCGATGAACAATACCCCGCCCATGGCCTTCTTGATGACTTCCCTGGTTTTTGGTGCGGTATGACCTATATATTGGCCGACCAGGTCATCACGCGTGACAGCAACCAGGTGTCCCTGACGAATGTATTCAAGGCGATGGAGTATTTGTGCCATGCGTAATGCCACGGTGGTTTTACCGGTACCGGGGTTGCCGGTAAAGCACATATGCAACGTGGGTGTCTCCGCGGTAAGCTGCATTTTTTTACGGACGCGTTCCACCAGCAGCAACGATGCGATTTCGGCGATACGGGTCTTGACAGGCTTCAGGCCAATCAGGTCATTATTCAGCTGATCGAGTACTTCCTGGACATGCGAGGCTTCATATTCGGCCTCGAGATCCACAGGCGTATCGTCTGGAATCTGGAGTTGAGGTACCTCTTCCTGTTCGTTTTCCTTCGGTTGTGCGCTCATACAAGTATCCTGAGTATCGGTAGTAAATGCGGCACGGAGAAAGTATGTATTCTCCGTGCCGGTTCAACTTACACCATTAGCTATATCGTTCACCTTCAGGTTTCTGCGTCGCATATGGCACAATGGTGTAGTGCATGCTGCGACCGTTTGTCTCCTGACGCCACAGGCCAAAACCCGGTTCCTGCTTGGGCCGGTTGACGATATAGGACATCTTTGGTGATTCCACACCACGCGAGCTGTCAAATGCCGTCACTCTTATATAGTGGTTGGGGAATGCCTTGCGGCAATCATTGATCTCCATCAGGATACCGGCCGGATCTTTAAGGTCGAACATCGGCATGCCGAACATTTCCCAATAGGTATTGCGCGGGTGTGGATCGTCTGTATATTCCACATTCACCGCCCAGCCATTGTTCAATGCATACTTGATTTGCGCGGTAATTTGATCATCAGTCAATTCGGGCAGGAATGAAAACTGGCCCTGTGTAATACGATTACCATGATTCGTCATCATAATGCCATTCTCCTTATGTTTCGTTATGCGGTCACGGTTTCAGTCGGCACGAAGTCTGCCGTATCGGTGGACTCGTAATTGAAGGTAATATCCTTCCAGGTATCGAGAGCGGCCCTGAGTGGTGAGCACCACTTGGCAGCGGCCTCGAGGATCTGCGGACCTTCCTTCAAGTAGTCACGCCCTTCGTTGCGTGCCATGATCATGGCTTCCAGTGCGACACGGTTTGCAATGGCGCCGGCCTGGATACCCTGCGGGTGACCGATAGTGCCGCCACCAAATTGCAACACAACGTCTTCGCCAAGATAATGAATTAACTGATGCATCTGACCGGCATGAATACCACCGGATGCCACCGGCATAACCTTGTTCAGGGATGCCCAGTTCTGTTCGAAGAACATTCCATTTTCGAGGCTCATCGGCGTATGCGTCTCCCGCAGGGTGTCATAGAAACCCTTGATCATCAGCGGGTCGCCTTCGAGCTTGCCGACAACGGTACCGGCATGGATATGATCAACGCCCGCCATACGCATCCACTTGCATATAACGCGGAAGTTCATGCCGTGATTCTTCTGCCGTGAGTAAGTCGAATTTCCAGCGCGGTGCAGGTGCAGGATCATGTCGTTGTTACGCGCCCATTTAGCCATGGTCTGGATAGCCGTGTAGCCAATGACAAGATCGATCATCACGATCACCGAGCCGAGTGACTTGGCAAATTCCGCACGCTCGATCATTTCGTCCATGGTGCCTGCGGTAACATTAAGGTAATGGCCTTTCACCTCACCGGTCGCCGAGGATGCGCGGTTGACGGCTTCCATGCAATACAAAAAGCGGTCACGCCAGTGCATGAAAGGCTGGCTGTTAATGTTTTCGTCGTCTTTGACAAAATCAAGACCGCCCTTTAATGCCTCGTAGACGACACGGCCGTAATTGCGGCCGGATAAACCGAGCTTCGGTTTGGTCGTGGCACCCAGTAACGGACGTCCGAACTTGTCGAGACGTTCACGCTCAACGATGATACCCGTTGCCGGACCCTGGAACGTTTTCAGATAGGCAACCGGCATGCGCATATCTTCAAGGCGCAACGCCTTCACGGCCTTGAAACCGAAAACATTGCCGATTATCGATGCGGTCAGGTTGGCAATCGATCCCGGTTCGAACAGGTCCAGGTCATAGGCGATGTAAGCAAAGTACTGGGCATCGGTATCAGTGCCGGGACCCGTATTCGGTACAAGATCACAACGGTAGGCCTTGGCACGATAAAGTTCGCAGGCGGTCAAACGGTCGGTCCACACCACAGTCCAGGTGGCCGTGGATGATTCACCCGCAACAGCCGCCGCCGCCTCTTCCGGATCCACACCTTTCTGTGGCGTAATGCGGAAGAGGGCAATGACATCAGTTTCTTTAGGTTCATAATCGGGTTCCCAATAACCCATCTTTTTGTAGGGGATAACGCCGGATTTATAGCGTTCCTTTCCCTCTGCAATGGTTTCTCTTGTGGCCATCTATATACCCTCCACTTATTAAGGATTTTGCTTATTCGATCAATAAGCTATTACACGATGAAGCTATGTGAGGTAATACATTGCCGTTCTTTGACCATAAATAACAGTTGTTTTTTTTGATAGTCACCATAGACTATTATCTATGCTACAGCGCGTAACCAGCCAGATCGCCCGCCGTACCAGCCTGCGCCAGTTACAGGTCTTTGAAGCCATTGCGCGCCTGGGAAGTTTTACGCGCGCGGCGGAAGAGTTGTACCTGACGCAACCGACGGTCTCGATGCAAATCAAGAAACTCGAACAAAGTATCGGATTGCCATTGTTCGAACAGGTGGGAAAGAAAATCTATCTGACACAGGCCGGTGAGCTGTTGCTGGAAACAGCAACGGATGTATTGAGATCGATGGCCAACCTGGACATGGCAGTGGCCGACCAGAAGGGACTCAAGACCGGAAGCCTGAATCTTGCCGTCGTTACAACCGCAAAATATTTTGCGCCGCGGGTGCTGGGCAAATTCTGTTCTTTGTATCCCGGTGTCGACGTTTCCCTTAAGGTCACGAATCGTGAATCATTGCTTGGGCGTATGAACAGGAACGTTGATGACCTGTATATCATGGGCAGGCCACCGGCATCTGCCGAATACGAGTTCCAGAGTTTTATGGATAATCCGATTGTGGTTGTTGCCCCGGCGGGTCATCCATTGGCGGTGGAAAAAGATATCCCGTTACAACGTATCTCGGAAGAACCGTTTATTATGCGTGAACATGGATCCGGTACACGCATGGCGGTCGAAACGTTGTTTGCAGAGCATCAGGTGAAATTAAAGGTGCGGATGGAACTCGGCAGTAATGAAGTCATCAAGCAAACCATAGCGGGCGGCCTTGGAATATCCGCACTGTCTGAAAGCACCATAGATTTTGGCACTGAAAAGGAATTGATAAAACTTGACGTGCAACATTTTCCGATTCCCAAGAAGTGGTATATCGGCTTCCCTGCAGGAAAACGGCTGTCTGTTATAGCACAGACCTTCCTCGAATTTATGAAAAAAGAAGTCTCCGAACCTTCATGAGCGCGATCATCGACGCCATGATTTGCTGCTGCTAATTAAGCTGGCGATAGATACTCAGCTCGCGTTCTATCCTTGCAGCATCACTGTCCTCGATGCTGCCGATAAGTTCTATGGATGAAACGTAGTCATCCGGCAGCCTGTGTTCACGTGCACCCGACAACACATGTTCCTTATACCAGTGATAGGGTTTCATGGACTTGTCTATATGGGTTGCCACATAGGTAAAAGCATCGAAAAAATCGCTGTCGTCAGTGATGACGGTTACCCGCTTGTCTTCATAACCCGGGCCTTCGATTCTGCTCAGGATATGTTTGTCTGAGGTGAGGATCTCGAACAGAACGCCGATGACAAAATCATCGGGATTACCGGTGAAGTGCGCATCGCATTTGGCGGAATCATCGACGCCGCGTTTATGAAACCTGAGCTGGTGTTCGTGAAGGTAGGCGATACATAATTTTTTTGACGACGGTATCCGCGTGACAAGTCGCCTCGACGACATATTCGAACCATAAGAGAAATAGTATAAGGTTTCCATAATGTGCCCCCCGCCATCAGGATCCTGCTCTTATTATACACCAGCGCAGGAGTAATTATGCAGCCTGAATATTAGGCGGGTTGGTTATAACGCGGTTTCTCCCGGTGTTTTTTGCTTCATAGAGGGCTTTATCCGCTCTTTTGATCATGGTTTCCAATGAATCGCCACGAGTAAAATCCGTAATCCCGATACTTACGGTTACTTTGGTGCCTTTGTGGTATGTGCCTGCTTCGATGCTTTTTCTTACCCTTTCGCTGATTTCCCCTGATTCCTTGAGTGTGGTACCCGGCATTAAAAGCACAAACTCTTCACCGCCCCAGCGCACGGCAATGTCGGCTTTGCGTAAAGTGGCGCTGATCTTATCAGCCACACTTATAAGGACTTTGTCACCTGTAACGTGACCATAGGTATCGTTGATATTTTTAAAATGATCTATGTCCATAATGGCCAGGGACAGCTTGTCCTTATAGCGATGGGACCTTTCAAGTTCATATTCGGCGAGCAGATTGAATTTGTTGCGGTTGCCCAGTTCGGTCAAGGGGTCGACCAGGGCCTGTTCTTCTATTTTTTTCTCGTATGAACCGACATAAAAACCAAATATTAAAAAGGCGAGCGCCGTACCAACGGCCAGATAGATATAAATTCCGGGATTACTGGTCAAGTCTTCTAAGGAATTAACGCCGAAGAGCTCCTGAATAACAAGCCACCCGGCTGGCGCACCGAGGGACATAATAAAACCCTGCAATGGTCTGAGGAACTTTTTATTTTTGAGTAAACTGCCAGCCACAACTCATAAACTACTCTGAATGGAAGGTATATAAAAAGCCGGTGATGCTTCTATTTCAGACTGATTTTGTCATGATTTATTTAACATCCTTTTCGAATTCCGCCAGGACTTCTTTTTCCAGCTTGCCAGCCTCTATCCATTCAAGGATATCTGGATGATTAATCACGCTTTGAACATAAGATGCTTCTATGCCCGTCAGCGGGATACCATAACCCATAAGGCGCAGGGCGATCGGGGCATACATCGCATCCGCGATGGAAAATTGTCCGAACAGCCATTCATCTTCCCTGCCATATCCTGATCGGCACTTTCTCCAGATATCTTTAATCCTGTCAACATCTTGCTGAGCTTTAGCAGACAGTTTTATGTTGGAAAATTTCATGCGGCAGTTCATCGGTAGCTCTGACCGTAAGTGAACAAAGCTCGAATGCATCTCGGCGCAGACTGAGCGTGCGAACGCGCGTGCCTTTGCATCCTCCGGCCAGCCTTTTGAGCCTGGAAACTTCTCGGCAAGATATTCGAGGATCGCGAGTGAATCCCAGACAATAAAATCACCGTCCAACAAGGCCGGCACCTTGTAATTAGAGTTATAGGGAAGCAGCTCTTGATGCGTTGTGTCCGTATACAGCGCGATGCGCTTTTCTTCGAATTCAATATTATGATGCTTCATGAACAGCCACGGCCTGAGTGACCAGGAGGAGTAATTCTTGTTGCCGATGATGAGAGTTAGATCAGACATACTTGAGTTTTACCTGATTCTATTGATTGGTTCGAGCCTTGTTCCGAGCAACGCGAGGGAATTTGCGAGAAATCCAGGTTTCTCACACGGATAGCAAGAGATTCTTGCTCCAATAAAAGAGAGATCTTCAGATTTCTTGTTGGCACTCGGAATGACAGAATTATGCTTCATCATCTTCCCTGATTCTAGAAGTATAACGAAATTGTTTAAGCGATGAAGATGAAACTGGAGAACATGTCAGTTTCAGAGTTCGCTGATTTCCTGTGGTATCTTTTTACGCACCTTGTGCAAACGAAGCCGTTGGCATTTATCACACCATTGCGTCACGACAGGTTCACCGGCAGCCTTGAAGCGTTCGCCACCGGCCTCCCAGTAATCCTGTTTATGACCGCAGTGTTTGCATTCCTGCAGCCATTGCCGGGTGCCCTGTTCAACGGCCTTGTACGCACCCACTGGCAGCAACCAATGTAAAAAGGGGTGTTTTGCATCGACAGGTGAATTTACCGCAAATGCTTGTCGTGCCGGCATGAATTTCCGTGCACCGATCAGTATGATGACAACGATAAAGGTAAACAGGCCCAGGAAACTTGCGAACCAGATGTTCATGTCAAAGTGCAGAAACACCAGGCTGATAATCAGCAACACCCCCAGCGTAATGAGTCCATTACCGATATGAGCAGCCAGGCCATCGATATCGTATTGGCTTTTTACAGATTCGGGTGCGCGGTTATAGCCAGCGATCAGATTGTAATGCTGGAAGTGGACGATGAGAATTCCAAACAGGATAAATAAAAAGGACATCAGCAGGCCAACCATCATAAAGATGAGTCGTGGATTTTCATAAAAGTACGCTGTCATGGCATCGCATTACTCTATATATATAGACGTTAATACTTTGCAACATCGATGCCATAAGTGTTCTGAAAGCAGGAATTCAGCTATTTTGATGAATAATATTTGCCCAACACCACTATCAAAATTCCACCCAATATCATAACCGCGGATATTACCAGCCGCAGCGATATCGCCTCGGAGACAAATACCATGCCACCGGCCGCTGCAAGTACGGGCACCAGCAGCTGTACCACGGCGGCCTGCACGGCAGTGAGCCCGCCAAGCGCCGTATACCATATGGTATAACCGATGCCTGAGGCAACAGCACCGGACATGATTGCCAGTATTACGCCTTTTATAGATATATCAACATAAGCAATCGCAATCAGGGCCAATGCGGCCACCAGCGGGATGGTGCGCGCAAAATTATGGGCCGTATCCGCCAGCGGATTCTTCGAACCCCTGCCCTTCAAGGTATAAACACCCCAGGCAATACCGGCAACCGTCATCAAAATAAAACCCACAACAGAGGGCGTGGTGACGTTGGGCAACACAAGATACACAAACCCGGCAAACGCTAGGAACACACCGAGCCATTCGGCAATATGCAATCGGTGACCCGATTTCAAAGTGATCAGAATCATCGTTATCTGCACCGCGCCGAACAGAATCAATGCACCGGTTGCGGTATCGAGCGTGATGTAGGCAAACGAGAAGGTAATCGCATAAAGAAACAACATGAGCGTGGCCATCCAGCTGCCTTTGGGCGTCGAGTCAATCCCGCCCGATCTCATCTTCAGAATCAGCACCAGCGTCACAGCGCCTGAGATCAGGCGAATAACGGTAAAACTCGCAGCATCGATGGCCTCACCACCCAGTGCCAAGCGGCATAGCACCGAGTTTGCTGCAAAGGCGATAAGCGCAAAGGATGTATATAAGAATGTTTTGATAACGGATAAGGGCATAGCTAGATAACTGAAGAGTCTAGCTTAATTGTAGTAAACATCCGAACAATTTCTCATTTCGAGTAATGCCATGAATGGAGCGAAGGAACGTGTTCGGGTAGCTGATTTGTGATGGTTATTCGTTAGGGCTACGGCCATATTCACGGGCGTAGCCTGTTAATCCGATCAACATACGCAGCACACCATAGCTAAGCCAACTGATGAACCTTAGGCCTAAGGGTTGTTGTTTCCAGTTGCCCGCCATGATCTGATTACAATCCGTTTCGATGGTCTGATTCAGGCTTTGTGCCAGGGTCGCGGCAAATGCCTTGTCATCAACGACCACGTTCGCTTCGCGTGAAAACAGCAGGCTGAAGGGATCGATATTCGAAGAACCCACCGTCGCCCAATGCCCATCGATAACCGCCACCTTGGCGTGGAGGTAGCCCTTGCGATATTCGTAAATTTCAATCCCGGCATCGAGGAAATTGCCATAAAGCGCGCGAGACCCAAAACGTTCGAGAAAATATTCCACCTTGCCCTGCAGCAACAAGATTACTAGTACACCTCGCCCGGCGGCATTGATGAGCGCATGGCGAAAATCAAGTCCCGGCAGAAAGTAGGCGTGGGCAAGTATGATTTCAGATTCCGCCAGCTTGATCGCCCGCAGATACGCCGCTTCGATATCATGGCGATGGCGGAAATTGTCTCTCATCAGGAATGCCGCACGCATGGGTCCTCCGGCGAAGGCCGGATCAGGTAACGCATGACTCCGGGCCGTACCCTTGCGAAAAGATCTCCATGCCACCAGTGACCACAAGCGCTGGGCGGACAGGCGGATCATATCCACCAGCGGACCTTCCACGGCCACTGCGTAGTCATAGCGTGAAGCCATGTCGCCCGTGGCGTCTTTGTCGTCGATGATGTTGATCCCGCCGACGAATGCGATTTCCCGGTCCACTACCACGATTTTTCTGTGCATGCGGCGCAGGCGCTCGCGCCGCAACGTCCATGGGGATATTTTAGGTTTGAAAATGAGCACCTTCACACCGTTCGCTCGCAGGTGGTCCAGCATGCTGTGTGGCAGGTCCCTGGATCCGAAACCGTCGATCAATACGTATGCCGTAACACCACGCAGGCTTGCCCGTACAAGCGCATCTGCAATCTGCCGCCCGGTAGAGTCATTCTGGTAAATATACGTTTCAAGATAGATTTCATACCTGGCCCGGTCGATGGCTGATTCGATGGCGGGGAAATAGGCTTCCCCGTTCTGTAACAGGGTGACCTGATTGCCCGGTACAAATCTGGACCAACTCGCGGACAAATATGCGTGATACAGGCCTCGGCGATGCCGTTTACGGCGGGACATAACAATGATTTCTCTCTTGCTTCATCACCGTAGTCTAGCTTAAGTTCAGAAAACCTCTGAACACTTTGTCATTTCGAGTCATGACATGAACGGTGCGAAGGGGTCTGCGAGAAATCTGCTACTTCATCTATTACTGTTCATTCTCATATTTTTTTAACAGTGAAATGACAGCATCTAATCCATCGTAATCAAAACCCTGTTCAAGTAACTGCTCTTTACTAATGCCACGAGCCATCAGACCGGACAGATGTTCTTTATTCCCGGCAGCCAGATCAAGCGGTGTTTCACCATCATCAGTCTTTATATCGACTTTTGCGCCCTGTTCGATCAGATATTGTGCAATTGCCTGTCTGCCAGACATCGCTGCAGAATGAAGAAGTGTTATACCCCTACGACCTGCGAGGTTAGCGCGTTCAGGTGTATTAACAAGGAGCTTGATCATATCCAGATCGTCTCTGATGATGGCGAGACCAATTTCACGTCCGGCATATTGAGCGCCACTTGATACAAGCACCTTTGCCACTTGCAGGTGCTGGCTTTCAACGGCAATAAATAATGGCGTTATATCATTCATCATTTTTGAATCAACGTCTGCACCGGAATCCAGAAGATATTGCGCAATCTCAGCCTGACCGGAAGCCGCGGCCTCATGGACAGGTTTCATACCATTAAACAGTTCCACGTCGATGCTGGCTCCCTCGGCAATGAGTTTCTTTACCAGGACCAGATCACCTTTTTCAATAGCCTGCATAAGAGGAACATCTTCTACACCCAATGTTCCATGGCCATGGATGCCGGGAGATGCCGTGTCTTCCGCGTAGCTGGGGAGGCTGAACGTTAAACAGTTAAAAAAAAGTACAACTGATAAGCTAAAGAATAAATTATTTTTCATTATCTCAATTCTTGAAACAGAGGACACTTAATCCTTTTATTCTAACGTCTAATGACATAGCCGGGAAATATCTATAATATTATTGTTTAGTTTACAAAGTGATTAATCCGTCAAAAATTAATTGATTTGGATCGTCAAGCGGCGTAGATTCTACAGATAAATGTACTAATTCTGGTAAACCATATGAAACAATATTTTATTCCAATACTGCTCCCTGTGTTTTTGTTCGCATGTTCAACAAATGGTGTGCCACCAAAGCCACTATACAATCTGCAATATGAGTTTTCTTCTGATAAAAATTATCAAGCTGTTTATCGAACGATTTTAAATAATACCCTTTCATGCACAAAATATGACTTGTTATCAAAATCCGTTGCCGAAGGCCAGATCTATCAAGAGTTAAATGCAGCGGATATCACCATATTTCAAAATGCCGTACTGGGGAAATATCCACATATACTTGTAAGCATAGAAACGGAAAAAGATAAAACCAGGGTTATAGTAAAAAATGATTTTGAAACATGGGATGAATTAGCAAGGGTAATTCAGGATTGGGTCATTGATGGAACAACGTCTTGTAAACAAGAATAGCAAGCCGCATTTATTAACTATTGAATAGTAATGGTATTGGATGTAATTGAAGCTTGATCTCGATTATCTTCTGGCCCATAAAGGTTCCGACCCCTTGATTCAGCCATCTGCACTACAAACAGGAGTAGCGGCCATCGATCCTATAGGTGATGCACGTCATTTAGCAGTAAACTGCTTGCCATGATTAATGTCAGAGTTTCTAAATCATTTCTTCCTGTCTCCCAAGGTCTGGCCCGGGGAATGGCCGTGAATATGATCAACCGGATTAACTTTAATCATCATCGACAAGGGTAAAATCCATATCAGATAATTCGCCAGTCAGATCCTCTGCAATTCCCCAGCTGTCTGTTATGTATGTATTGAATGAATCATCGTACCTAGTATCATCGCTAGATTTATGAGTATTACTTGATCCAGAATTTTTATCTTTAACTTTACTTTTGATTTTAGGTTTGATTTTGCTTTTAACTTTAGGCATAAATCACCTCATTTACTATTACTTGAATAATAGTCCAGTCTGTAACTAATCACTTCCTTGTCACGACTGGTATTAGATTGAGGAATCACTTAAGAAAAATTTCATACGCAATTTTTCCTGTTCGTTTGATTTCCTAATCCATTTATATAGTGCCCCCATGACCTTAACGTTTACTTAACTCTCGTATGTTCGGGTTCTGATCGGTCCAAAAATTGCTCGGGTGGACAACACAGCAATAGAAAACAAATTACGCACCAATACAGAGTAACTGTATGAAACGCTTTGTTATATTGTTATGGTGGGTAAATTGACGGGTAAATTAAGCCGATATATGCAATTTATTCCGGCGAATTCAAGGCGTAGCCAAAGTAAAAAACACCTGTTATTACCAAGCTTATTTAATATCCATAATCAATTGGTTACAGATGTATCAGTACCAACCTCAATACTCAGAAATAGTGAAACATCTCGGCGTATTTTGCTTTTTCAGGGATGGTTGCCTAAATCCAGGTTTAGTCCGCTTCCGGCCAGATGCGAATATTTGTCAAAATCAATCGAGTCAAGCACGTTTGATCTTTTGCTAAATCGTGCTTTTTATACTTAAAAAGATACCTTTAAGCCCTAAAAAGGCGCCTATTATTGATCATAGAGATGATATTCAAAACGTTACGTGAGTCCAACCCGGCATTTTTCTTTTCATAATAAAAACCATACCGTAACCCTGGTATAATTTTAGTGTTGTAGAACACCAAATAAATGCGTTCTAATCACGTAGTCATGTAAACGTGCTGTCTCTCCCTTGCTTTCGGCTATCTTTCCAGAATTTAACACCTGCCCATGCACCCGCAGCTCCGCCAAGCGTATTTAGAATTAAATCCGTAATCCCCGGGGACCTCCATGGCAATAATATTTGTGTGGTTTCGATAACGAAACTAATTCCGAGGCAAATGATCGTAATTTGCCTTATGCTCCAACCGGGATATAGAAGCATCCATAATAATCCCAATGGAATGAAACCGAAAAAATTGACAGCCCAATCCCGAAATTGGGCGATCGAATAATCTTGCTGGTAAACCGGTACGAGATTTATCCTGTGAAACATAAACTGCTGGTATTCTGTCCCGGATAGTTCAAGCGCACCGGGTTTGAGAAAATCCAGCTTTCTCCCGTTTGCATGGAAAATTGCCTCACGGATAACACCCAGCCATGGATGGTCATAGGTAATTTTATTGCCCAACGTGAGAATGTAGCCATGCGCCCGTGAGTTATGCGCATAGTCGGGTAACACAGCGGTCAACTGCTTCTCGCCATCAACTGTAATTGCCAGTTCTCCGGGTTTCAGGCTGATGAGTAAGATGTGCCGGTCGAGGTTATCGAATACCTTTCTCACCACAAACTTTTTCGTGTCATTGAAGATTTCATCATGGCTGCGTAAGAAAACTAGCAGGTCGGCACCTTCTTGACCCACAATAATAATGTTGTTTACAGAGATTTTCAGAATCCACGCCGGACCGGTTTGATCTAAAGACTTCGGTTGTACATCAAGCGAAATATCGAAAGACAAACTGTTAATTGCTTCGATCAACCAGTCGGGCGCACTCTCTGTGTAGGCGATACCCGTGGCTGGGAACTGCAATCCTTCTTCTGTTGACAAGATAGCCCCGTTATTAAACATAGGGGGTGTAATAATGGGATAGTATCCAATAAACAAATACATCAGTATAACTATGGCAATCACAACTGATTTGATGATGGATTTATTGGTGCTCATTAGCTATTCATTGAAATCCAGCCGCTGTAAAAATATTAGTCATACCGGAAAAGTATCGATGTTTGTTGATATGATCAATGAGACGTGCTTATAAAAATTTAGCTGTAATTACATAAAACGTTTCATGGACAGGTTTCATACCATTGGATATCTCAATATCGATGCCCGTTATGTTATAAAGTGGAGAACAAGAATAACCGATATTGCAGAACTTAAAAAACATTTCATTGCTTCAAGTTATGAATATGGCATTAGTCCGATTATCTTTGAAATGACGGCTAGCGGCCAGGCGCGGACATATGCAACCTGAAAAAAGTACTGATCCCTTGTATTCGCTGGCTAGCCCAGACCTAATACATATTAGGATAGTTTTGTACAACCGGTTTTACGAGGAATTTCTATGTCAAGTTACAACTTGAGAAAGACTATCGCTTTGGGGTCGGTTGCTATTCTTTTGTTAGTAGAATTTAGTACGTTCCAGGAGTTTTTTTATCCGTTTTGGTTTCTATGGGATCAAGGCAGGATAATCGAGCTCTTCCTGTCACTGATTTTGTTCTTCTGGAGTCTGTCTGGAGTATTCTTGATATTCTTTAGTGGTCGCAGTCTAATTCGAAAAATAACATTACCGTTTTTTCTATTTTTCTTTCTGTTTAATATTGGTTCCATCAATATCTCTAACTCGCCTGTTGATTTCCAGCAATCAGTCTTGATCGTGGATTATTTTCAATGGTGGTTTTGGGAAGTGGTCGAGAATTTTGGCTTATCTGCACTACCTCTATTAATACTTCTTATTCCAGTTATTATCTTCGTCGAACGGTTACCGGAACTTACAAAATTGAATATCCCCAAAAGTGCCTATTTAGTTCCAATAAGCGCAGTAATACTTATTATTATTGGATTGCAATATAGTCATGGCTTTATTGATCGCTATCCCTCGTTTTTCAGGGTTCCATCAATGCTTGTATATGCCAGCCTAAGTAGCCTCTACGATGGCGAAAGATCTAAAGTTACTTACTCGGACCCTTTAGATGCACGGGTCGAGAAAATTGTTCTGATTGTTGATGAAAGTATCCGTGCGGATATTCTGGGAATCAATGGATACAAAAAAGAC
>Ga0055480_10000476_pt1 | contig 14925 bp, 10 predicted proteins | sample Muzzi_PWB_D2_FD_57935 | JGI IMG/M metagenome (GOLD analysis project Ga0055480, IMG submission 57935) | Wetland microbial communities from San Francisco Bay, California, USA, that impact long-term carbon sequestration - Muzzi_PWB_D2 | ecosystem: Environmental > Aquatic > Marine > Wetlands ... | reverse complement strand
CCACATAATGGGCGCGGGTGATGCGGTTTTCGGCAGTTTGCCGAATTTGCGGGTCTTTATCGGCCAGGCGCTGGATGGCCGTGTTGAGACTCTCTTTGTCTGTAATGTGATAGGCGGACAAAGCAGACAGTCTGACGCCTTCGTCCGTATGAGCGATAAATGGGGTTACGGCATCATTGAGGTCATGCAACCCCAGGGCGTGGAGGCTGTCCAAGGCGGCCGCCAGATTGTCTGGTGATCGGCTCCGGTGGATGGCGTTTTTGACAGCGGCCTCGAAATGCCGGTCCTCTGTTGCGCCCGCGGCCAGAATCCCGGCCTTTTGAACGTCCTGGTCCTCTGATTCGATCCAGGCGATGATCGTGGCGCCATATGTTTCCGAAGATGCGCGGTATAAACCTGCGGCGGCTTGCGCCCTGATTTCAGGCGCTTGATGGTCCATATAAGGCTTGAGGTCGAAATGAGATTTTGTATCTCCTGAAAAGCGATTGACGGTCTGTAGCACTGCCAGCGCAATTATATTGTTTCCGCGGTCGGCGATGTCCGCTAATTGACCGATAACCTCTGCCGGGGGGATATCCGAGAGCAATTGCAGCAAGGCGGTTTGATCTTCCGTCGCAAGGTCATTTATCCGTTGCATCAAATAGAGATCCAGGTTGGGATAGCGCAGCTGTTTTAATAGTTGCGCGTACCAGAGCACCCCTGCCGGATCGCTGGCCATAAAGGCCTTCCGGAGGCGGTCCTGTATCCTTTGCCCGTGAAAGAGTTGCCCGATATCGGAAGGTTGCAATGATTGCAGATCAAGCTGGTTCTGCTGCAGGAGGTCGATGAGAATCCCGGCGTATTTTCTTTTCAGAATGAAAGGGGCCGATAACCAGCATACCACGAATGGCAGGGCCACCAGTGAGAGATAGCGGGGATGGAAGAGCGTATCCGACAAAAGGATCAATCCCGATCCCAGGAACAGGGCGATACGAACCACGGTGCCTCTGAGAAATGGTCGTACGAAAGCACGGTAGGATTCGGGGAACAACCCCATCATCATGGCATTGGCCGGTACGTTGATGGTTGTGCGCAGGATATTCGTGGACATTCGAGCATACATGGCCGCAATGATGTCAAATCGCAGCAGAAAGGCCATAAAGGCGATGATATAGTTAAAGGGATGAAACATCAGCGCCACCGGCAATCCCCAGCGGCCGTATATTTTGCCAACAAAAAGCAGGATGATGAGACTGACTATATTCAACGCACCTCGAAAATACCCGAAAAAGGCGATCAGGCTGGATTCGGTGGCAAAATGCGTGTCCACGGCAAAATTGAATTGGTAATTCAAGATGGGAATGACCACATTGGGCATGAAGGTCAGCAGCACCATGAGACGCATGAGCACCGATGATTTGAGCATGGGCATCACGGTTTTGATCTCGTGGAGCATGGAGGTGCGGGTTTTTTGGAGACCTTCGCGGTTTTCATCGATCAGCAGGAAAGGGAACTGGCGCCCCATGCCCCATACAACGCCGGCACCGGTCAAGGTAATGATCAGATAGACCACCAGCAGGTTGTCGAACTGAAAGGTACTGGCCATCAGCGGGGTGCCGAAGCTGGCAAGTATCTGCCCGAGGACGCCGCCGGCCGTAATCAACGGAAAGAGTCTTTTGGACTGGCGGGTGTTGAATAGATCGTTGGCCAAATTCCAGAAAAGCATGGCCAGCAGTGCCTCATATTGGGCCTTGAGCATGAACAGCAGCGGATAGATGATATCAATATCCATGGGGATCAGCAGGCGAATGGTGATGATGCTTCCGCCACAGAACAAAAATTGCCATGCCAGCATGCGCGGGCCTGGAAATCGGCGGATCAGCCCGAAGATAAAACCCATGATGACCACGGTGGCCACTGCATTGAGCATGTTGACAATGGGCAGAAATTCCACGCCATAGCGTTTTAAAAAGGCTGTTTCAGCATAGTTGTTGAGAATGACCCCGGCGCTGCGAACGAGGAAGAGCAGGGCCATGGACCAGAAAAAGAGGCCAATCTCCTTCTCATGAATGTTCAGCCACCGAAGAATATGTTTCAACATGAGCCGGTGTTCCCCAACCCTATACGATGTAAATTGAATGGATCTGTCTGCCGGCTATCGGTGTGTTACCCGTCGCCGTCTTGTTCGCGAAAGTTTATTAATGCCTTTTCAGATTATGGCGCCAATACCCGAACCACCCTGAATCCAGTGTTCCGCAGGCGGCTGTCCGGATGACCATAAGCACGGTTGGCGGATCGACATTTGATCCCCTCCCCGAACCAGCTGCCGCCGCGGCGGACCCGATAGGTTCCTTTTGAAGGCCCCAGAGGATCGACTTGAGCCCCTGATGGATAGGGGCCGAACCAGTCACGGCACCACTCCCAGACATTGCCGTGCATATCGTAGAGACCCCATGGATTGGGGGCGAAACTCTTCACCGGCGCAGGGCCGTCCATGGGCAGGCCCCGCTGTTTGGCAAAGGTGGTACACTGCTCGAACTTACCGATTTTGTTGGAGAACATGGCTTTGGCGCAATCGATGCGGTCGCCCCAACTGTATGCGGTTTTCGTTCCGGCCCGGGCGGCATATTCCCATTCAGCCTCCGTCGGCAGCCGGTAAAAACCTTCGCCCAGTTTATTGAGCTTTTTCAAAAAGGCCGCCACATCATTGGTGCAGACTCTGGAAACCGGAATGTTGTCCGGACCTTTGCGGCGGCCAAAAAAGCTGAACAACCCTTTTTCCATCAACTGGCGCCATTGCCCCAGGGTGACTTCCGTGGTCTGCATATAGAACGCCTGGCTGATGGTCACTTGATGCCGGCTTTCCGATTTATAGCGTCCCGGTTCCTGGGCCGGGCTTCCCATGACAAACGTGCCGGCGGGTATGAAGGTGAATTCCATCCCGATGCTGTTGACAAAGATCTTTTCCTGGGCTGAAGCGACAGCCGGAAGCAACAGGAGCATGGCCCATGCAAGGATGGTCCGCCAAGATGCCAGATACGGGATGCCTGCCATTTTTCCCTCATTCATCGGTAAAGTTAGAATTGGATAGCAATGATAGTAGGATGGAAGGCAAATGCCAATGAAATTTTAATCTGCGCATATTCTCATAACCCAGAAATGTAATGGCGCCCGCTTCAGACGGACTTAGAATTGTTACCGACGGAAGTCATTGGCGCTAAATCCCCGGAACGAGGAAAATTGATATTCACATCAACCTGAGGTAAGGTGCGTATGACTATGAACAAGACTTCCGACTTCGCCCATATTCAGTCTCTTCTTACGACGGTTGGCAAGCGTGCCGAGAACAATGTTGTGGCACCAAGTCGTTTGGAAGAACCGGAGATCCGGCTGTTGTCCGCCCATGAAATGGCGGCCACGGTTCAGGCCGCATTGGACAGGCGTGAGCGGCTCATTGTGTGGCAGTGGGCCGGCGGCGAGATCGGCCCGGTGAAAGAACAATTGTATGCCGCTGCGCGTCGCGGTATGTGGAACCATTTGATTCTCGATGCCGGCGGCAATGCTGAATTGGAGCTGTTTGCCGTCGCCAACGCCAATATCGTGCATTCTTATTGCTACCGGGAGAAGGCATCCTCGGCCTCAACCGGTGCGGTTTTCAGGTTTCCGGAAGTTTCTCCGGCCTATGGTCGCACCAAGCCATTGACCGGCCGGCCGCTTTGGATGGTGGTTCAGGACGCGGCCCGCATTCGGACCCTTTTGGCCCATTATGACCGCCGGACCTTGATGCGGTTGCGCGTTCATGACGACGGCCGGCGACTGTTCGAGGTTGGCAAGCACATGTCCTATCGATACGAAGCACCTGAGGAGCTGCCCGCCGGTTATTTGGATGAAATCGTCCGTATGGTGGAAGCCGGCGGATCGGTCAATACCCGCTTTGTGCGGCATAATCTTGAAAAGGCTTATCTGATCGCCTATGTTGAAGAAGAAGGCGTGATCGTCGGCAACTCCAGCCTTAAGCACCCCCGCGAAGAATATATCGATGCCGTCAGCCGGCAGTCGGGCATCGATCTGCACAATTACCTGGAACGGGGCTATACATCGGTGCGTCCCGAATACCGGGGACTGGGCGTCGGCGCCCAACTGCTGGGCGGGTTGACGGAGAGGGCCGGCGGGTATCACATCTTCTCCGTCATCGCTGAAAACAATATCGCCACCCAGAAGATGGCCATGCGCAACCGTACCCGGCGGGTGGCCGTTTTTTACAGCCAACGCGTAGAAAAAGAGATGGGGGTCTGGATTCCGGAATGGATGCTTCCCGAGGGAATTGAACTTCCCGGGCAGCCGGAATTAGACATCGGCGGCGCCGGTGGAAAGGATGCCCCGTGACGTATCGCATCGGCGTGATATCGGTGCGCGGGATGGCGTACCATCCCACCCGGAGATTGGCTGAAGCGGCCGCGGCTCGAGACGCGCAGATCATAGCCATCAACCCTTACGAAGTTCAACCGGCTTTCGAGTTGAACCGCCCCTTCCTGTATGGTGCTCAGAATGCATCCGGCCTGCAGGCGGTATTGCCCCGTCAAGGGGCGGAAATCAAAACAGCATGCTTGCCGTTGATCGCCCATTTCGAGCAGATGGGCGTGCGGGTGATCAACGGGCTGGCTTCCATTCAGATGGCACGCAACAAATTCTTCATGCTTCAAGCCCTGACCCATGCCGGACTGCCCGTACCCAATACCGTTTTTGCCACGTCCATGGATGGTTGTCGGCAGGCGCGTGAATATTTCGCCCCCCATCCGGCCGTGCTCAAACCGATCAACGGTCGCCAGGGAACGGGCCTGCATTGCCTGGCTGCGAATGAGGACCTGCCGCAGGATATCCCGGCGCAGTTCGCTTCGGGACGCGGTGTGTTGGTGCAGGCGTATATCCCGCCCCGGCAGCGCAGGGATTTTCGCGTGCTGGTGGTCGGCGGGCAGGTGGCCGGTGCCATCATGCTGAAACCACCGGAAGGTGATTTCCGCACCAATGCCCATATCGGCGGCCAGGCGCAGGCAACGGCATTGGACGCAGCCATGGCCGATCAGGCCGTTCGCGCTGCAGGGGCCATGGGACTGGAAATCGCCGGTGTTGATCTCATATTTCCGGATGGCGGCGAACCCATGGTGATCGAAGTCAACTCGGCGCCGGGTTTCCGCGCCCTGGAAGCGGCCACGGAAAAGGATATCGCCGGCACAATGGTCGATTATGTGCTTTCGGTTTGTAAAGCCGACTGAGTTATTTTTTTTTGCGATGGCCACACACTAAATTTGGGAGGAGTAGAAGGATGAGCGTGGACAGCATCAATCAAATCATCGCGGGCATTGCGCCCTTGGACCAATCCTGGATCGAGAAAGCTCAGGCGCGCACGGCGCAACTGGTGATACCTCCCAGGGCCTTGGGCCGTCTGCATGACATCGCCGAACGCTGTTGCGCGATACAGCAGACCCTGACCCCGGAAATGGAACGCAAGGCCGTGCTTGTCATGGCTGGCGACCACGGGGTGGCCCTGGAGGGCGTAAGTGCCTTTCCCCAGGAGGTGACCGGCGCCATGGTGCAGACCTTTCTGGCCGGTGGCGCCGGCATTAATGCCATCGCGCGTCATGTGGATGCCCAGGTGTGGGTGGTGGATATGGGCATGATTCCCGCCCTGGATCCCCGTGCCATCACCGGAGGGGATCGGCTAAAGGTCCACAAGGTGGGATTGGGCACGGCATCCTTTGCCCAGGGGCCGGCCATGACCAGGGATCAGGCTGAAAAGGCCGTACTAACCGGATTTAAAATCGCCGGCGAACAATTTGAATCCGGTGTGCAGGTGCTGGGGACCGGAGATATGGGGATTGCCAACACCACACCTTCGGCCGCCATAGGTGCCACCATAACGGGTGCCGGTCTGGACGATATGGTAGGGCGCGGTACCGGTGTGGATGACCGAGGGCTGGCCCGCAAGAAAGCGGTTATCGCCAAAGGGTTGGATGTCAATCGCCCGCATAAGGATGACGGGCTGGATGTATTGGCCAAAGTGGGCGGTTTTGAGATCGGCGGCATTGCCGGCCTGGCCCTGGCCGGTGCCTATTATCGCCGGCCTGTGGTTGTCGATGGGTTTATTTCAACGGCCGGTGCCCTCATTGCCCAGGCCATCTGCCCCGCCGTGGTGGACTATCTTTTTGCGGGACATCAATCCGAGGAACCGGGACATCGTATCATGCTGCGCTACCTGGGCTTGAAGCCGATCCTGGATCTGGGCATGCGCTTGGGAGAAGGCACGGGCGGCGCCATGGCCATGAGCATCATGGAAGCGGCGCTTAAGGTGATCAAAGAGGTGATGACTTTCGAAGAGGCCGGGGTGGCCGAGAAGAACGCCTAGACAGGTAAGCGGGTCAGCAAACCGGACGCACTCCGGCACGTTGCTTCGAAAATTCAAACCCATAGTTTATGGGCCGAAGGCCCGGCCGGGGGCCACGCAGCCTGTTTTGCACCGCCGGCCATCAAAGCAGTGAAATGGTGAATATGGCGAGATTGCCCGTGCAATGGATGATGATGGGCACCATGAGGTTGCCGCTGGTTTCGTAAGCCATGGCGAAGACGAGGCCGCCCGCAATTTGGGTCAGGGGGATGCCGTGGATCGAATGCAGGCCGACGAATATGGCTGTGCTGGCCAGAACCGCTGCAATAATGCCCCAGCGCCTGAAAAAAGAATAGAGAATACCTCGAAAGCATAGTTCCTCAGCCACCGGCGCAATCAAGGCACCCACCACAAAGAACATGCCTATTTCTAAAGGTGCGGCCGGCAGCGGCGATTTCACCATTCGCAGGGGATTGTTCCCGGTTAGATGAACCATGGCCATGGCAACGGCGGCGAACAATCCGAAGGCCAGGGACCAGACAGCGCCCTTCTTAATTCCGGCAACCCACGTCGCCGGCGCCCAGCCCACGGCCGCAAGCCCGCCTTCACAATTGGATACGATCCAACAGATGGCCGCGATCTGAAACAGCCGGACCAGGCCGATCACCACGATAGGCGCGACAAGGCCTGAATGCGCAAGCCATGATGCGAGCCATTCAGTGGCCAGCACCATGAACAAAATCCAGAAAAGAGAGCTTAATTTGATCGATGTTGGTACCATCCCAGTTTCCTTAGGGCCCGGTAGCCGTACCATTGGGCATACCAGTGGCCCAACGCGGCCATTTTTGCCTGAATTGCAGGGATGGCCCCGGGCCGGCCCCTCTCGCCCAGGGCATAAAAAACCTGACAAATAACATTGGGGTGCGGATCTTCGAGCATTTTCAGCAACTGCATGTAGGTCGCCCTCGTGCGGCTTTTGGCCATTGCGCGCGCCGCCCAGTAGCGCTCGACCACCAGTGGACTGGCGAGCAGCTTTTGATACGGCGCATAGCGCGCGATTTCCATATTATGGGCCTCGATGAACCTGAGCGCTGCCACCCGATGGGTCCATTGGGCCGATCCGATGGCCGCACTAAGCTTATCGGCCGAGATGTCCACCGGGCGAACGTTCAACATGGGCAGGAAAAGCAGAACGCCCACCAACAGGCACAACCCCGATGCCGTAAAAACGGCCCGGTCAGCTTGTCTAATCCAACCCGCGGCCATGCGCAAAAAACCGTAGGCCAGACAGAACAGCAGGATGGGAAAACCCATCAGCAGTCCGATAAGGGTCATCTGCCGAAAGCGTGCAAGTCCATCGGTGGTGCGGGAGAACTGTGCCAACCACATGTCGGGATCGGCCATGAATGCATCGACCGTTGTATCTAATCCTTTGCCATTGGGGGACCTGATCAGCAAACGGCTGCTCGATAGGCTTAACGCAATATCCGGATTTTGTATGGCCGGCAGCACGATCACGTCATGCCGGAGCAGGCGCATGTTCAGCTGCCGTGCCAGACCGTCATCGCTGAATCCATTCAGTCTTCCGGTACGCAATGTCTTCTGGTGAAATGATTTGATGGCTTCCGCCGCGAAGAGGGTGTAGCGGTAGTAGAAATCATTGACCGAACGCCCCGCAGGGTTGGAAAGCAGGATGTGGTCACGAATGGTGGTGAACAGATGCTGGTTCAATTGGGTGGCCCACAATGCCGTCAACAGGCCCAGGACGACCACGGGAACATACCATCGCCGCTGGGTTGAACGGTCGGCCTTTTTTGTTCCCCGGATGGTTGCCCAGCCGGTGACCAAAGGCACCGCGATGCAAAACAGGGAGGGAAACAGCACCGCACCATTGCTGTTGATGAAGAACAGCAGCGCCATCCATATCACCCCGCAGGCGATGAGGACTCTGGGATCCCGTTTGAACAGCAAATCCCAGATGCGCAGCAGGCTCCATGTAACCAGGGTCAGTCCGATACCGATGCTTAAAGTGAAGAAGAGACCGCCTCCCAAAGCGGACCCGAAATTTTTCAGCGAGGCCATGGCTTGTCCGGTCGGGATGGGAAAGAAGCCTGCAGCTTCAATGGCCTCTCCGGCGGATAGTATTCTTTGATTGGACAGATATACAAACAGGGTGGCGATGGCCTGCGTTGTCAGCATACCGAAAAAAATGGGCCCCAGTAAAAGGCGCACCACGTCAGTACACGTTTTCTTGAAGTTGGGCTGCATACGATCCAGTCAGATTGGTTTATGCGGAAATGGATTTCTCCGCCATATGGCATTTGCCGGGAGACTCCGGCACATATATATGATTCGTGCGACAAGGTCAAAAGCAGGTTTGAAATCGGGACGGCCACCTACAAAAGGTCGCTCCAAAGCGACTATGCGCAGCTTCGCCTGCCTCGCCCGGCCTGGGATTAGCGCAGCTGACGATGGCATACCTGGGGATGCAACGATATTGGGCTTGCAACCATGCGGGTGAACATCTTAGAATGTCCCACACATCAGGATATGAAAGCTGCACCGGGGTGACGGATAAACCATTTTTTAAACACCAATGAAGGTCAACATGAAAAAAGCACTCATCACGGGCATCACCGGACAGGACGGCGCCTACCTGGCCGAACTGCTCCTCGAAAAAGGCTACGAAGTTCACGGCATCAAACGCCGCGCCTCGTCTTTTAACACGGCGCGCATCGATCACCTTTATCAAGACCCGCATGAAGAAAAGGTCCGTTTCGTCCTGCACTACGGCGATTTGACGGATGCCACCAACCTGATCCGCATCATTCAACAGGTCCAACCGGACGAAATCTATAATCTGGCGGCCCAAAGTCACGTTCAGGTTTCTTTTGAAACACCGGAGTTCACGGCCAATACGGACGCCATGGGAACGCTGCGATTGCTGGAGGCTATCCGAATTCTGGGTCTGGAGAAGAAAACGAAATTCTATCAGGCCTCGACATCGGAGTTGTTCGGCAAAGTGCAGGAAATGCCGCAGACGGAAAATACGCCTTTTTATCCGCGCTCCCCTTACGGCGTGGCCAAACTTTATGCCTACTGGATTTGCATCAATTACAGAGAAGCCTACGGGATTTTCGCCTGCAACGGCATTCTGTTCAACCATGAATCCCCCAGCCGTGGGGAAACCTTTGTCTCACGCAAAATCACCCGGGCCATAGCACGCATCAAAGTCGGTCTGCAAGACCGGCTTTATCTGGGGAACCTCGACGCACGACGGGATTGGGGCCACGCCAAAGACTATGTGTATATGCAATGGCTCATGCTCCAGCAGGAGGAACCCGATGATTATATTATCGCCTCCGGTGAGCAATACTCGGTTCGCCAATGCGTTGAGATGGCTGCCCGCCATGCCGGCATGCATATCAAATGGAAGGGCCAAGGGCTTGACGAAACCGGGATCGATGCCGATACCGGCAAGGTCATGGTGGCCATCGATCCCCGGTATTTCAGGCCCACCGAAGTCGATACCCTGCTGGGCGATCCCACCAAGGCAAAACAGAAGCTCGGCTGGCAGCCCAAAATAAGTTTTGCCGGCATGATTGCGGAGATGACCCAGGCCGACCTGATGGAGGCCGAAAGGGATAAATATGTCCGCGACAAAGGGTATAAGATTTACGACAATTTGGAGGAATGATCAAAAGATGCTCCGGAACTTTGTATATTTTACTTACGGGAGCGATTGCCGCTGATGGATAAAACCGCCCGGATCTATGTCGCCGGTCATAACGGCATGGTGGGTTCGGCCCTGCTCAGGTGTCTGGCCTCTCAGGGTTATCAAGAACTGGTCACCCGGACCCACGCCGAACTGGACCTTACCCATCAGGAAGCGGTCAACGCCTTCTTTGCCGGTGAAGACATCGACGCGGTGTTCCTGGCCGCTGCCAAAGTCGGCGGCATTCACGCCAACAACACCTACCGTGGGGATTTTATTTACCAGAACCTGATGATTCAAACCAATGTCATTCATGAAGCTTACAAAGCCGGCATCAAGCAGCTGCTCTTTTTAGGTTCCTCCTGCATCTTCCCAAAACAGTGCCCGCAACCCATGAAAGAAGAGCATTTGCTCAGCGGCTACCTGGAGCCCACCAATGAGCCTTACGCCATTGCCAAAATCGCCGGCATCAAGCTGTGCGAATCCTATAACCGTCAGTACGGCACCCGCTATCGGGCGGTCATGCCCACCAACCTTTACGGCCCCAATGACAACTACGACCTACAGAATTCCCATGTTTTGCCGGCCATGATCCGCAAGTTCCATTTGGCAGACCTCGCGCTGAACAACGACTTGGACGGTATTCATAAAGATGAAGCAAGATTCGGTGCCATCCCCGAAGATATTCGACAGGCCATTGAGGAGAAACCACCCAAGGTCCGGCTGTGGGGCAGCGGTGCGGCCCGGCGCGAATTTCTGCATGTCGACGACATGGCCGCCGCCTGTCTGTTCATCATGCAGATGTCCGATGATCAACACCATAATTGCTGTAAATCCTCGCCGGAATTTGCCGCCTTGGGAATGGACACCGTATCGTTCATCAATGTGGGCAGCGGGGAGGAGATCACCATTCGGCAGTTGGCCGATACCATCGGGCGCACGGTGGGCTTCGGCGGAGAAATGGTCTGGGATACTGCCAAGCCGGATGGCATGATGCGCAAGATCATGGACACCTCCAGACTGCGGCAGACCGGATGGGCGCCCCAAATCGATCTTAAAACCGGGATTCGAAACACCTGCCAAGACTATCGCGACAAATCCATGGCCGGGACGCAATGAACCCGACCGGGAGGCCCCCCAGATAGGATTCTCGCCTGACTCAGAATCAGGAGGGGCGCCTTCTGAGGATTATTCGGCGGCTTCACCTGTATCTGTAAAATCGAGCGACATCTGTTCCGGGCTTTCCACTTCCACGGCATCCACATTGCGAAAACCCCTGGGAAGCTTCTTGCCGCGCCGGCCGCGCTCGCCCATGAACTCCTCCAGATTATGCGGTGTCAGTTTGAAGTAGCGCTTGCCGGCATGGATGGTCATGGTGCCGCCTTCCGGCACCAGGGCCAGGGTGGTCACATACTCTTCGCGGGCCTTGAGCCGTTTGGGCGGGATCTGGATGATCTTGTTGCCCTTTCCCTTGGGCAGCACAGGCAGGGATTTCAAGGCGAAGACCAGCATGCGCCCTTCGTTGGTAATGGCGGCCAACAGGGTGCCTTTCAGGCTTTCGACCACAAGGGGGTGCAGGGGCAGCGCGCCCTTGGGCAGCGATAGAAAGGCTTTGCCTTTCTGGTTTTTGGTGTAGAGATTTTCCAGCTTGGTCACGAATCCGTATCCGGCGTCGCTGACCGCCAGAATATCCTGTTCCGGGTCGCCGAACAGCACGGCGCAAAAGGTGGCTTGGGGCTGGGGCGCGAACCGGCTGGTCAGGGGCTGGCCGAATCCGCGTGCCGAGGGCAGGCTGAAGGCCTGGGTCGAATAGCTTCGGCCGGTGGAATCCAGAAATACAGCCAACTGGTTGCTTTTGCCGGTGGCCGAACTCAGGAAAGCGTCGCCGGCTTTATAGCTCAGGCTGTCAGGGTCTACTTCATAACCCTTGGCGGCGCGCACCCATCCGTTTTTGGACAGAATAACGGTCATCGGCTCCGTGGGGGTCAATTCGGCCTTGGAAATGGCCTTGGCCTCCTGGCGCTCCACAATGGCGGTGCGCCGGGGGTCTTCGAATTGCGCGGCCGTGGCTTTGAGCTCTTTTTTCACCAGGGTCTTCAGGCGCGTTTTGGAGCCCAGAATCTTTTCCAGCTCGGCCTTTTCCCTGATGAGTCCCTTTTGCTCTGTCTCGATCTTGATATGTTCCAGGCGGGCCAGATGGCGCAGGCGCAGTTGCAGAATGGCTTCGGCCTGGATATCGCTGAGCTTGAAAGCCTTCATCAAAGCCGGTTTGGGCTCGTCGTGGGTGCGGATGATTTTGATCACCGCGTCGATGTTCAGATGAGCGATGAGCAAGCCTTCCAGGATGTGAAGCCTTTCGTTCACCTTGTCCAGGCGAAATTCCAGACGCTTGCGTACGGTTTCGGTGCGAAAATCCAGCCATTCATTCAAAAGCGAGACCAGATCCTTGACCCGCGGCCTGCGGTCCAGTCCGATGACATTGAGGTTGAGCTTGCAGCTTTGCTCCAGATCGGTGGTGGCAAAAAGATGGGCCATGAGGGCTTCCTTGTCCGTGCGGTTCGAGCGCGGCACCACCACCAGACGTATGGGTGCCTCGTGGTCCGACTCATCCCTGAGATCTGTCACCATGGGAAGCTGTTTCTTGGTCATCTGGGCCGCGATCTGTTCTACCACCTTGGCCGGGGAGACCTGGTGGGGCAGGGCGGTGATGACGATATCGCCGTTTTCGATCTCATACTTGGCGCGCATGCGCAGCATGCCGCGGCCTGTGCGATAGGCTTCCAGAATATCCTGACGCGGGGTGATGATTTCGGCACCGCCGGGATAGTCCGGGCCCTGGATGAACGCGCACACCGCTTCCAGGTCGGCCTTGGGGTTATCCAGCAGGTGCACACAGGCATCCACCACCTCTTGCAGATTGTGCGGCGGAATATCGGTGGCCATGCCCACGGCGATGCCGGTGGCGCCGTTCAAAAGAATGTTGGGCAGCCGGGCCGGCAAGGTCAGGGGTTCCTTGAGGGTGCCGTCAAAGTTCGGCCCCCACTCCACGGTGCCCATGCCGAGTTCGGACAGCAGCACATCGGCATAGGCCGACAGGCGCGCCTCGGTATAGCGCATGGCGGCAAAGCTTTTGGGATCGTCGGGCGCGCCCCAGTTGCCCTGGCCGTCCACCAGGGGGTAGCGGTAGGAGAAGGGCTGGGCCATCAACACCATGGCCTCGTAGCAGGCGGAATCGCCGTGTGGGTGAAACTTGCCCAGCACATCGCCCACCGTGCGGGCCGATTTCTTATACTTGGCCGTGGCCTTGAGCCCCAGTTCGGACATGGCATAGACGATGCGCCGCTGCACGGGTTTGAGGCCGTCGCCGATAAAGGGCAGGGCGCGGTCCATGACCACGTACATGGAGTAGTCGAGGTAGGCCTTGCGGGCGAATTGGCGCAGCGGAATAACTTCGGCACCGTTGGATATCGGTTTTGATGATGATTTGTTCGTCATTAAATAGACCTTGGTTATTGGTTTCTGGTTTGTGGTTTCTGGTTATTGGTTTTTGGTCGATTATTTTTTGAATTTTTGACCTTTGAAATTGCATTGCTTTAAATAGGTCATGATCGATATGGATGCCCGGCAGATCTGGTCACGCAAACCAAAATCCTTTGCAAATCTACCGTTGCCCGCGAATCCGTACACGGCCCGGGTCAATCTCCTGGCTTCCTGCCAAGCCTCAATATCTTCGAATCGTTCTAAGGTCGCCATCATAGTCTCCGCAATATCAATTCAACCAGAAACCACAAACCAGAAACCATGAACCATTTTTATGTCACGTCCGCTTTATCGCCTTCTATTTCCAGCCATTTCTTCCGATCCCCACTGCGCTTTTTGGCCAGCATCATGTCCATGGCTTCCATGGTCTGGTGCTCCGAATCGATGTGCAGCTGAATCAGGCGCCGGGTGTCGGCCGCCATGGTGGTCTCGCGCAACTGCATGGGGTTCATTTCACCCAGGCCTTTGAAGCGCTGAACATTGATTTTGGCGTTTTTCTTCTTCTTGGTCAGGCGTTTGAGGACCGCCGCTTTTTCTTCTTCATCCAGGGCATAGAAGATCTCCTTGCCCATATCGATGCGGTAGAGCGGCGGCATGGCCACAAAGATCCGTCCCTGTTCCACCAGGGGTTTGAAATGTCTAAAAAACAGGGCGCAGAGCAACGTGGCGATGTGGGCGCCGTCTGAGTCGGCGTCGGCCAGAATGCAGATCTTGCCGTAGCGCAATCCGTCGACGTCTTCAACCCCCGGGTCCACGCCGATGGCCACGGCGATGTCGTGAACCTCCTTGGAGCTGAGAATGGCGCTGGAATCCGCTTCCCAGGTGTTCAGGATCTTGCCGCGCAGGGGCATCACGGCCTGGGTCTGGCGGTCGCGGGCCTGCTTGGCGCTGCCGCCGGCAGAGTCGCCCTCCACCAGAAAAAGCTCGGTCTGGCCAATATCCTGGCTCACGCAATCCGATAATTTGCCCGGCAGGGCCGGCCCGCTGGTGATCTTTTTGCGGGTCACCTTCTTGCTGGCCTTCAGCCGTTGTCGGGCGCTTTCGATGGCCATCTCGGCCAGTTTTTCGCCGATATCGGTATGGTGGTTGAGCCACAGGCTGAACTTGTCCTTGACCGCATTGGAGACGAAGCCGGCCGATTGGCGCGAGCCCAGCCGCTCCTTGGTCTGGCCGGAGAACTGGGGCTCGGACATTTTCAATGAAAGGATGAAGCTGCAGCGGTCCCAGATATCGTCGGGCGCCAGCTTGATGCCCCGGGGCAGCAGGTTGCGGAACTCGCAAAACTCGCGCATGGACGCCAGCAGGCCGG
>Ga0055480_10000471_pt1 | contig 14955 bp, 14 predicted proteins | sample Muzzi_PWB_D2_FD_57935 | JGI IMG/M metagenome (GOLD analysis project Ga0055480, IMG submission 57935) | Wetland microbial communities from San Francisco Bay, California, USA, that impact long-term carbon sequestration - Muzzi_PWB_D2 | ecosystem: Environmental > Aquatic > Marine > Wetlands ... | reverse complement strand
CCAGAGTGCCAGGAACGCGGATTCGGCAGTCCAACCCCTCGGCCCGGCCCTAAGGGTACGGATCGTCGCGGCCGGGCGCCAAGCCAACCACGGCCCAAGGCCGAGCGCGAGGGGCGCTCCGTAGATGACCGTGGGCTTCCACCATTCGGGGTTTCGACCGAATCGGTCCGTCGCGACCCGGGCCACCACCTCATCCCCGAGAAAATACGCCAGGAGACCGGGGTGGGAGAGGACGGCCCAGAGGTACCAGGTCAGCCCGACGACGCCGAAGAGGACCAGTCCCAGGGGTGACCAGAGTCCCGCGTGAGGCCAGCCGCGGCGGCGGGCTACGAGGATGTAGGCGACGATGGGGAGGAGAGGGAGGAGCCCGGGGGGGCCCTTCGTCAGAAAGGCCAATCCCAGGCAAACCCAGAACACGACGGTGAGGCGCCCACGCGTCTTTCCGGAGGCTCGGACGGCACCCCAGTAGGAAACCATGGCCCAGGTCTCCCAAAGGGCAAGCAGCAAATCCGTGGAGACGGTGCTGGCCGCGACGACCGGGAACAAGGAACTAGCGTAGATCAGCCCCGCCAGGAGTGCTTCGTTCCACCCCCACATGAGAGCGGCGAGGCCCGCAACACCCAGGGCCACGAGAGGCAGAGCGAGCCCGTTGGCCAGTCGCACTCCCCATTCGTTGCGCCCCACGAGCGCCAGGCCGCCGGCGATCGCCCAGTACGTCAGGGGTGGTTTGGTCCAATGAGGGTGATGGTCGAGAGTCGGAGTCAGCCAGGAGTCCGCTTCGAGCATCTCGCGCGCTACCTCGGCATACCGACCCTCCGTCGTCTCGAAAAGGCCCCGGCTACCCTGGAAACCAAGGCCGAGGACGAGGCCCGTGGCGGCGATCGCCACCACGGAGGCGCGTCGCGCTGGATGGATCACTGTGAACCCTCAGCGATCTCCATGCCCGGAAGCCCCTACGAGATCTCTTTCACCTCTTGGCCGGGCCGGCTCCCGCGCTTGAGCCGGGCTCAGGGATTCGGATCGGAAGACTCGGGCCTGACGCCGAAGCAGATGGAGATTCCTGAGGTAGATCAGGAAGCCCATCCCCTGTCCCAGAATGAACACCGGGTCTCTGCGATGAATCGCGTAGACGAGGAGCAGAGCCGAACCACTGAGGCTCAGATACCAGAAGGCGGTGGGCACGACGCTGGCCCCCGCTCGCTCGCTCGCGAGCCACTGGACGACGAACCGGGCGCTGAAGACGACCTGAGCGGCCAACCCGAGCGCGACCCAGGCCATCGCTCCATCACCGAGCATGGCGAGAAGCTCCTTCTTGGACGGAGTTGGACAACCGCAACGGTACGACGAGGGCGGTGTCCGGTAAGCCTGGTGCCACCCGTCCTCCGCTCTCGGCCACACGCGGCTCTGCCCAGCGCGCCTTGAGCCACCAGACACCCAATGTGTCCAGGAGCCCCACCCACAGTCGATTGTGGATGCCGTACTTGGTCCGACCGTGGAGCCGCGGTCGGTGCCCGACGGCGACTTCGCCGACCGAGCACCCCTGGAGTCGCAGCAACGTGGGGAGGAACCGATGCATTCCCCGGAATGTCGGGAGCCGCAGGGCCGCCTGAGTGGGGAAGGTCCGGAGGGAGCAACCGACATCGGCGATGTGCTCGCCCGTGATCCGGTTTCTGAACCCGTTGGCCACGCGTGACGAAACGCGACGGATGCGTGTGTCTTTTCGTCCACGACGCACACCATTCACCACGTCGAGCCCCGTGCGATCCGCATGAGCAACGAGGCCCGGAATGTCGGCCGGGTCGTTCTGGAGATCACCGTCGAGCGTCACGATGCGGGGAGCGCGGGCTTGCCGGAACCCCGCCATCAGGGCAGCCGACTGACCCTGGGAAACCTCGAGTCCGATCCATCGGTGCCTCGGGTCGTACCTCGAGAGGGCCCGGATCTCATCCCGCGTCCCGTCCCGACTTCCATCGTCCACCCAGAGGACCTCCCACTCCACCGCGGTCGCCTTCAGGGCCGCCGCGATCTGGGTCGCCAACGCGCGCACGGACCCGACCTCGTCCCGGACCGGGATGACGATCGACAGGTCCATGTCACAGCCCTCGAGCGGGAACAGCCGGGAAGTGCCCGAGGTCGAAGTCGACCCCGGGGGACCGGCAGGTCCGGCCGCTGGGGAGCCGTTCTCGACGTCGGGGTTTCGTCTTGACCACGCCTGTCGTCGGAAGGGGTTCGCGCCAGTTCCGCCTGGAATAGAACACCCGGCCCCTTTCAGGCCGATTACAGAAACGCAGCCCCCCGAATCGATTCCCCTCAGGCCTCCGATCCTATCACGGGAGGCCCAAACGGTAGCCCACACCCCGGACAGTGTGGATTAGCGTGGGTTCGAAACCGTCGTCGATCTTGCGGCGAAGCCGCCAGACGAGGACTTCGAGGACATTCGAGAACGGGTCATGATTGTCGTCCCAGACGTACGCCATGATCTCCGCGCGGTTCGCCGCCCGGCCCTCGTGTCTGACGAGGTATTCGAGGAGAACGAACTCCTGGGGAGTGAGCTCGATCTCCCTTCCCCCTCGGACGACACGCCGTGAGGAGAGCTCCACCGTGAGATCGGCCAACTGAACGATCTCCGGCAGAAGGGCGGCCGGCCTTCTAGCGAGGGCCTGGATGCGGGCCACCAATTCACGGAAGGAGAACGGCTTGGTCAAGTAGTCGTCCCCGCCACGAGCGAAGCCTTCTACACGCTCGTCCTCCTCCCCGAGAGCGGTCAGGAACAAGACGGGAGTCATGTCCCCCTCGTCCCTCATGGCTCGACAGATGTCCAGGCCGTTACCGTCAGGGAGTATGACGTCCATGACGATCACGTCGTACGCTCCGAGAGCCAGTTTCAGGCATGCCTCGGCCCTATCGGCCGCCGACTCGGTTCGCAAGCCGACGTCCTGGAGGCCTCCACAGACGAGCCTGCGAAGGCGGGAATCGTCCTCGACCACGAGGATCTTCACTCGGCGTCTCCCTCCTGATCCCTTCCAGGTGAGGACCTCCCCCACCCGAGGGCCCTCGACCGGACTATCGGGTGAGACGCGGTATTCAGAAGATCATACGCTAGAACGTGGGGGTCGATCCCCATGCGCCCGCCGCCCCGCCTAGACGACCGGGCAATTTGAAGGACGGGAACGACGTCTCTGCTTGACAGTGGAATGGCGCCCTCTCTACGGTGCGCTCGCCGCACGTGATGTGCTCGTGCTCCCCAGGAGGCAACCCATGTCTACTCGCTCGACCTGCCTCGGTTCGGCCCCTCTCAATTCATCCCATCGATCTTCGACCCCCAGGAGGAGGCCATGAAGCGCAGAGATTTCGCGAAGTCGGTTCCCGCTGCTGCTGCGGCGGCATGGATCCCCTCGGGATTCACGAGTACCCGACTTCCCGAGGCCCAGGTCACCCGAATTCGCGCATTCGAACCTTCCGGAGGTCTTCGCGGAGACTTCAACCAGAGCAACATGCTCATCACCGTCGAAACCGACGTGGGGATCACCGGGGTCGGGGAAGGGGGATCGCCGGATCTGGTGAGAAGGCTCGCCCCCAGCGTGATCGGGAAGAACCCGTTCGATACCGAGCGGATCTGGCAGTACATGTACATGGACCGGTTCTATTCCCCGGGTCGCGAGCTGATCCACGCACTGGGCGGCATCGACATGGCGCTCTGGGACATCAAGGGCAAGGCTCTCGACGTTCCCCTCTACCAGTTGGTCGGCGGACGACTCCGCGACCACATCGAGCTGTATACGACATCGGGCCTCCCTGGGCACGTCGCGAGCACTGCGGAGGCTCGTGGGATGAGCCTGCCCGAGCGGGCCGCCGCCACGATGGAGGCGGGCTATGCCGTCTATCGCGTGGATGGAGAAGGGACGGGGCCGTACGGTCCGTCCGGGATCACCTTCGGCGGTCCCATCCAGGACCGCGTCTTCGACACCCGGGATCGTGTTCCGCTCATCGCGGAGGCGTGCCATCAGATCCGGGAGGGCGTAGGTCCCGACGGCGACTGGATGATCGACTTCCACCAGAAGTTCGACTTCACCGACGCGCTGGAGCTATGCCGAAGGATCGAGGACGATCGTCCCTACTGCGTCGAGGACCCTCTCCGGGAGGAGCACTTCCGCACGCAGGTCCCCAAGCTCCGCGCCATGACCACCTGTCCACTCGCGCCCGGCGAGGAGTGGGGGCAACGTTGGGAGTTCCACACGCTGGTCGAAAACCGGGATATCGACCATGCGAGGGCGACGCTCCCCAACGTCGGGGGGATCACCGAGATGCTGAAGATCATGGCGATCTGTGAAACGCACACGGTGGGGATCATCCCCCACTTCACGGGCCCCGTCGCGACGGCTGCCCTGGTCCACACGCTGACGGCCTTTCCTGGCCGCGTCCTCATGGAGTTCAACTACGGCCCGGACCCGATCGACTACCTCCCGGAATTCGTGGACTTCCGAAACGGCAAGCTCTGGCCGAATGCCCGCCCCGGAATCGGGGTCACGCTCGAGCCCGACCTCCTGACCCTGATCGAGGAGTTCACCGAGGGCGGACCTGGTCCCGCCGGCCGAACGTATCTGCGGCGGGACGGATCGCCCACTCACTGGTAGGCCCCGGAACGTTCCCTGCGCAGGCGGGTCCGATTCGCGGCGCAATGGAAGATCCGCATCCTTTTCCGGAATCAGGGAGATCCACCTGTTGAGGAAGAAGCTCGTCATCTTCACGGCCATCTTTCCGATCGTGATGGTGCTCGACTGGATCACGAAGCGGTGGGCCCTAGAGGCGCTGGCCGGTGGTCGGCGGCTGGAGACGTTCGGTGGCTTCGTGCCCCTCACCCTCGCCTACAACAGGGGCGCAGCGTTCGGCCTGAACGTGGGTCCGGACTCACGCTGGCTCTTCGTTCCGATCACGTTCATCGCGCTCGTCCTCCTCGGCACGCTCTACCGACAGGCTCAGCGGGGGGACATCCTGCGGCTGGTCTCCCTGGCTCTGGTCATCTCGGGCGCGATCGGAAACCTCTACGACCGTCTTCGTTGGAGCCGTGGGGTCGTGGATTTCATCGGACCGATCGATCTCGGATTCGCCGATTTTCCGATCTTCAACGTGGCCGATATTTCGATCTCCTGCGGTGCGGTCCTTCTCGCGGTTTCCTTCTGGCTCGAGGAGCGGGACATCCAGAAGGCCGCACGGGAGACGACGGCGGCGACGCCCCCGGTCCACATCCAGGATGGGGAAGGCGCCTCTGGGTGACGAGGGCGGCCACCTCCGCCAGAACGTCGTGACCGGACGATGGGCCCTCGTGGCCCCCGGAAGGGAAGGGCGGCCGGTGGACGGGGGACCCTCCGAGCCTCGCCCCAGCATCCCGGACCGGCATCCCGACTGCCCCTTCTGCCCCGGAAACGAGGAACAGCTCTGGGGGATTCTGGCCGAGACGCCCGGCGCGGGCGGTGAGCCTTGGGGCACTCGGGTCGTGCCGAATCGCTTTCCGGCCATCACGACCATGGACTCCGAGCGGGCCCCGCTCTCCCTTCTCCCCACCGCGCTCGATCTCCCGGTGATCGCCGGGGTGGGTCGCCCGGCGGTGGGGCGGCACGAGGTGATCGTCGAGAGCCCTCGTCATGACCGCGACCTGTCCGGAATGTCCACGGCCGAGATCGAGGGGCTGATCCACGTCTACCGGGAGCGTTTCCGGGTCCACCGCTCGGAACACGGAGGGGCGATCGTGCTGTTTCGGAACCGTGGCCGCCCGGCGGGAGCGTCGCTTCACCATCCCCACACTCAGCTCGTGGCGATGGAGACGGTTCCCCCGCGGTTCCGGACCCGCGCCCGCCGAGCCGCCGATTGGTACGCCCGTCACGGGTCCTGTCTGATGTGTGACCTCCCCGGGGCGGAGCCGGGCTGGGAAGAACGGGTCATCCACGATGAAGGGGATCTGCTGGCGTTCGTCCCTTGGGCGCCGGAGGCGTCCCTGGAGGTCTGGATCCTGCCACGCCGCCACGTCCCCGAGTTCGGGGACATCTCCGCGGAGGAGGTCAGCGAGCTCGGTCGCACGTTGCGGCGAGTCCTGACCGCGTTGTCCCGCGAGGACCCGGACCACTCGTACAACATGATCATCCACTCCGCCTCGGCCGACTCGGAGGAGGGCCACGCGAACCACTGGTTCGCGAGGATCGTTCCTCGTTCCTCACGGATTGCCGGCTTCGAGCTCGCGACGGGCGTCCACATCGTGCCGACTCTCCCGGAATCCGATGCGAGCCGCTTGAGGATGAACCTCGCCGCCCTCGACGCCGGGATGGAGGGATGAAATCCCTCCGCGCGAGCGGTGACCTCGACGCGTTTCTCGACCGGGTCTCGCGCACGCCCGATCGTGTCCTGATGTTGGACTACGACGGGACCCTCGCACCGTTCAGGGAAGCCCGGGACGAGGCGATCCCCTACCCCGGGGTCCGCGAGGCCGTCACCACCCTTGTGGGCGCGAAACACACACGGGTCGTCATCGTGTCCGGGCGCGCCTTGAGAGACCTCCGACCCCTCCTCGCTGTCCAGCCGGAGCCGGAGATGTGGGGAAGCCATGGGTGGGAGCGGTATCGACCTGGAGTCGGAGAAGAGCAGGCGGACCCGGGAACGCGCGCACGAGCAGGATTGGCCCGCGCTCTCGCGCACGCTCGCACCGTGGCTCCGGCGGGCGCGGTCGAGATCAAGCCGGTCTCGGTAGCCGTGCACGTGCGGGGGATGGATTCCAACACCACTGAGGAGCTGCTGGAGGAGGTCCGTGCGGGGTGGACGGACGTTGCGGTGGACACGGGGCTCAGGATGCACGACTTCGACGGGGGCGTGGAGCTCCGTGTGCCGGGCCGGGACAAGGGTACGTCCGTGCGTGCGATCCTCTCGGAATCGCCACGGACCGCGAGCGTGGCGTTCCTCGGGGACGACCGGACGGACGAGGATGCCTTCGAAGTTCTGCGAGGGCTTGGCCTCAGCGTTCTCGTGCGGAGCGAGCTCCGTGACACCGCGGCGGACCTGTGGATTCGACCACCGGAGGAGCTGCTCGAATTCCTGGAGCGCTGGAACCGCGCCGCGGCGATGGAGTAGCCCCGCACGACGAGCCCGGTCCCGGATTTCGACCGGGCTCCTCGAAGTGCCACCCGCGATTCCGGCTCCGCCCGTCCGAAGCGACCGCTACGTCAGCGAGGCTCAATGCAGGAGTATCTCTTCCTCGACCGCGTCGTTCTGGACAACACTGTGACCCAGTGGCTCGTGGCCCTGGGGATCGTGTTTCTGGTCACGTTCGGGCTGAGGATCGTCTTCCGGATCCTCCTCAGGAGGGTTCGGGCCATCGCCGACCGGACCGCCACGGACCTCGACGATCTGGTCGCCGAGCTTCTCGAGAAGACAAAGACGCTCTTCATTCTCCTCATGGCGATCTGGGCCGGATCGCGAGCCATCGACTTCCCCGTGGGGGGCGGGTTGGACAAGGCCCTCCGAGGGGTCCTTGTCATCGGTCTCCTTCTCCAGGGCGGTTTCTGGGGGATGGGGGTCATCGGGTATCTGGTCAAGCGGCAGAAGAGGCGGGAGCTCGAGGAGGATCCGGGCATGGCCACGGCCGTCGGCGCGGCGGGCTTCATCGCGAATCTGGCGCTCTGGTCGATCCTGCTGCTGACGGCTCTGGGAACCTTCGGAGTCGACATCACCGCGCTCGTGGCCTCCCTGGGAATCGGTGGTGTCGCCGTCGCCCTGGCGCTGCAGAACGTCCTGGGGGACCTCTTCGCCTCCCTTTCGATCGTGCTGGACAAGCCATTCGTCCTGGGCGATTTCATCATCGTCGGTGATTTCATGGGAACGGTGGAGCACGTCGGTTTGAAGACCACCCGGATCCGGTCTCTCTCGGGTGAGCAGATCGTCTTCTCTAACTCCGATCTGTTGGCGAGTCGCATCCGGAACTACAAGCGCATGAACGAGCGACGCGCGCTCTTCGCGGTGGGGGTCACCTACGACACACCGAGCGAGAAGCTTCGGCGAATCCCCGAGATCATCCGGTCGGCCATCGAGGGTCAGGACCAGACGCGGTTCGACCGGTCCAACTTCAAGCAGTTCGGGGCATCCAGTCTCGATTTCGAGACCGTATACTTCATGCTCGTGCCGGACTACAACTCGTACATGGCCACGCAGGAGGCCATCAATCTGGAGCTCTTCGAGCGGTTCGCCGAGGAGGAGATCGAGTTCGCCTTCCCCACCCGGACCGTGTACGTCAACTCGTCGAACGGACCTGGTGCGGAGGAAACCGCCCGGCTGGGCTGAGGAACCATGACCACCGCCTCGAAGCCGCACCGGTTGATCGTGGCGTCGAACCGCCTGCCCGTGGTCCTCTCTCAGCAAGGGGCGGGGGGAGACTGGCGTCTCGAGCGCGGATCAGGGGGTCTCGTAACCGCCCTCGAGCCGGTGCTGCGCGAGCGCGGAGGGGTCTGGATCGGATGGCCGGGGATCGAGAAGGGGAAGGTGGCCGACATCGACGCCCTTCTCGCCCGGTCGACCACCGGAGAGGGCTACGAAGTGAAGGGCGTGGACCTCACGGCCCGCCAGCGTGACGACTTCTATCTGGGATTCTCCAACCAGGTCATCTGGCCGCTGTTCCACGATCTCCTCACCCAATGCAATTTCGATCCGCGCTTCTGGAAGACGTATCGGAGCGTGAACGCACGCTTCGCACGCAAGATCGCGGAGGAGCTGCAGTCAGGGGATTTCATCTGGGTCCACGACTATCACTTGATGGCCGTAGCCCGGGATCTCAGGAACGCTGGCGTCACACAGCCCATGGGATTCTTCCTCCACATCCCGTTCCCTCCGCTGGACCTGTTCCTGGCACTGCCGTGGCGGTATCGGATTCTGGACTCCCTGCTGGCCTTCGACCTCCTCGGCTTCCAGACCGCACGGGACCGCAGGAACTTTCTCCAATGCCTCGAGCACATGGCGCCCGACGTCGCGGTGAGTGGGCAGGGGCGTGTGCAACGCGTCGCGGTCGGCGACCGGACGGTCAAGGTGGGGGTGTTCCCCGTGTCGATCGACTTCGACGAGTTCGCCGGGACGGCGCAGTCCGACGCGGTCTCGGAGCGGGTGGCGGGCCTCCGCTCGGAGTTCCTGGGTCGGACGATGATCCTGGGCGTGGACCGTCTCGACTACTCGAAAGGGATCCCCCACAAGCTCCAGGGCTACCGGCTGGCGCTGGAGCGCTACCCCGATCTTAGGGAGCGCGTGACGCTGGTCCAGCTGGTGGTCCCGAGCCGGGAAGACATCCCCGAGTACTTCCAGATGAAAGAGGAAGTGGAGAAGCTCGTCGGGCAGATCCAGGGTCAATTCACCCGGTCGGGCTGGGTGCCGATCCACTATCAATACGGACGCTGGGATCGCACGGAGCTGATTGCCCATTACAGGGCCGCGGGCATCGCCCTCGTGACGCCGCTGAAGGATGGGATGAACCTCGTCGCGAAGGAGTATTGCGCGTCGAGTCTGGGAGGGAAGGGGGTGTTGGTGCTCTCGGAGTTCGCGGGAGCCTCGGCCCAGTTGCAGGACCACGCCCTCCTGGTAAACCCGCACGATGTGGAAGGGATCGCGGACGCCATCCACCGAGCCTTCACGATGCCCGCCTCGGAGCGCCAGAGGCGCATGCAGGCGCTTCGCACGATCGTTCGGGAGACGGGGATCGGCTGGTGGGTGGACACCTATCTCGAGGCCGCCTCGGATGAAGACGACGAGGGATCGTCGGATCTTGAAATGACCCGACCTCGCGCACCCGAAGGGTTCCTCGAGGAAGCCGAGACCGGGGAAGGGTAGCGACCGGCAATCTTCAGTCGGCCGCCGTCGCCTCGTCCCCCGCCGGGTCACGGGGCCGGAACACCGCGTATTCGATGCGTCGTCCCTTCACGCGCGTGACACGGAATTCGCCTCCCTCCACCTCGACGACGTCTCCCGCCTTTCCGATGCGGACGAGCCTCCCGAACAGGTATCCGCCGAGCGTGTCGTGGCTCTCGTCCGGGAGGTCGAGCCGGAGCCGCTCGTTGACCTCGCGCAGCGGAACGCCTCCCCAGACCCTGACATCCCCTGCGTCGAGTGGCTGGAAGTCGACGGGCTCGTCCCCCTCGTGCTCGTCCTGGATCTCTCCGATGATCTCTTCGATGAGGTCCTCGAGCGTCACTAGGCCCGCGGTGCCACCGAACTCGTCCACGACGATCGCCATCTTGACCCGCTCCGTCCTCATCTCGGGGATGAGGTCTTCCACCGGCTTGCCAGACGGCGAGAAGTGGACGGGACGAACGATCTCGCGGATGTGCTCGACGTTCTCTTCGTCCGCACGCCACAGATCTCGGGCGAGGATGATCCCCACGATGGTATCGAGGTTGTCCTGAAAGACGGGGAGTCGGAGGTGACCCTCGTCGAGCATCAGCTTCTGCGCCTCGCCCACGGTGGCCGTGACCGGGATGGCCACCATGTCCGTCCGGGGCGTCATGACCTCGGCCACCGTGACGTCCTCGAGCCGCATCACGTTCGAGACGACTTTCCACTCCGCTTCGTCGAGCGTCCCCTCCCGCCGCCCGATCTCGGCCAATACCTCCAACTCGGCCCGGCTGACCGTGGGGCGCTCGCTACTGGGCGTGATCAGGCGATTGAAGGCGGCGAGGGGGAGGATGATCGGCTTCATCCCCACGATCATGGCTCGCAGCACGTAGGTCGCCGGCCGGCCCAGGGGCTGCCAGTAGGTGGCGCCCAAGGTCTTGGGCAGGATCTCTGAAAAGAGGAGGATCGACAGTGTGAATCCGGCCCCGAAGAGCAGGAGCCACGTGTCGTTACCGAGCACTTCGGTGGCGAGGGCACCCCCCAACGTGGCACCCAGGGTGTTGGCGATCGTGTTGAGCGTCAGGATCGCCGCGATGGGCTCGTCGATCTTCCTCTGCATCCCCTCCATCCAGCGGGCCGCCGTGGGGTCCTTCTCCTTGAGGACCCCCGCGTAAGAGTGGGTGATGGAAAGGAGGACGGCCTCGAGGATCGAGCAGAGGAACGAGATGGACAGCGTGAGCCCGAGGACCCAGAGAAGCGTCGTCATGATGGCCGCATGATCGGGCTGAGACTACCCGCGGACAAGACCGCGCGCCCTCCCGTTCCGGGCGCTCAGCCCTCCAGAGTGGCGTCCAGAGTGACCTCGATCGCCCCCGAGAGGGCTCGGGAGATCGGGCACCCCTTCTTCGCGGCCTCCGCCTCCGCCTGGAACGCTTCGTCGGTGATGCCTGGCACACGGGCCCGGCTGACCAGGTCGATACGAACGATCGAGAAGCCCGCATCCCCCTTCTCGAGATGCACGCGAGCCGTCGTTTTCACACGTTCGGGGTCGTGACCCGCCTTCGTCAGGTTCGCCGAGAGCGCCATGGAAAAACACCCGGCGTGCGCTGCGGCGACGAGCTCTTCGGGATTGGTTCCCGTACCCTCTTCGAAACGGGAGGTGAACGAGTACCGGCCGGAGACGGCCCCGGTCTCGGAGCTCAGGGTCCCCACCCCGTCACGAAGATTCCCCTTCCACTCGGCTTCCGCAGTGCGCACGGCCATGAGATTGCTCTCCTCGGGCATTGGTTCCACGTGATTCCTTCCGACGAGCCGAATCGGTCGCCGGACGTGAGCGATCGGGTACCCGGTCTCGCCGCTGTGGTTTCCGGAGCCCGGAGGCCGATCGGACGCGGGCCATGACCCCTGGCTGTCTCGGGGTCTATCATGGGGCCGGGACGCGTCGTGCTGACGGCCGAGCTGGCGTGAACGTCGACGGACGCTGCGCCGTCCCTCCCTGGCGTTGGGTCAACCGAGCGGGTAGACTGCTGGTCGTTGCCCGGGGTGACCGTCAGCCGCCACGCCGGGCTCGCGTCGGACGGATCCCCCAGGCCGCCCTGACCGATAGAGTCGGACGCACGCGTCCTCGCGCCAGGAGCCGAAGTCCTCATGGATGACGAATCGATCACTATTCTGATCGTCGACGATGACGACCTCCTCCGCGAGTCGATTGCGCGGGCACTCACGAAGCACGGATACGCCGTCATCGAGGCGGGAGACGGGTTTCAGGCACGAAATGCCTTCATGGAGGCCTCGGGGAAGGTGGACCTCGTGATCATGGACCTCGTCCTTCCGGGACTCGAGGGTCGCGAGGCGGCCAACCTCCTTCTCGCCCGGGCCCCCGACGTGCGAATCCTCTTCACGTCGGGGTACACCAGCCAGGAATCTGCGCGCCTGGGCGGGGTGCCGGAGGGCCACGCGTTCATCCGGAAGCCCTTCGACCTGCCTCAGCTCATCGAAGCGGTTCGGGACACCCTCGCCCTCCGCGACTGACTGACCACCGGAATATCGGGACGGTACGGAGCGCGGCGGATGGACCGGACACAATGGGAGGAGCTGCGCACATGGTATCGGGAGGCTCTCTCCCGACGAGCGTTGTCTCTGGAGGAGCTCTTGGTAGCTGTGGCGGCCGATCCGGCGGACCCCGAGACCCTGGATCAGGCCATCGGCATCGCCCAGGCCCTCAGTGGCTCGGGTGGTACGTTCGGTTTTCCGATCGTGAGCGAGGCGGCCCGCGTGGTCTCGGCCGACGCTCGGGACCGGCTCCTTCCAAAGCTGCTGGGGCTGATCGATCTCCTCTTCGACGTTGCGGCCGGAAGGGAGGGTGATACGGTCGATCGCGCCGGTGGCTGGCTCGCCTTCGCCTCGGGCGACGGTCCGGAGGCCGATGCTTCCAGGGAGGGGGTCGCTGACATGGCCGCAGGAGAGGCATGGAGCCGGACGGCGGGCCACGCAGGACTGACGCAGCTCGAGCTCGCGCACCGGATCGCCTCCCGGCTCGGGATAGAGGTCGCGGATCCGGAAGCCGCACAACGCTTCGCAAGCATGCTCGTCCCGCCGGCCTTGGCTATCGAGCACCGGTTGCTGCCGCTTTCGGAAGACGGGGCTCGCATCACGGTTGCCTCGGCGAACCCGACCGACGTTTCGGCGATGGCCACGCTCGAGCGCGCGACCGGACGCGTCGCCCACATCGATGTCATCCCCCCGGAGACGCTGGACCCGATTCTCCTGCAGCGATACGGAGAGCCGACGAAGGGACGGATCCTGGATCAGGTCGTTCCGTCGCCCGAGCCCGATCGAGGGGCGTTCCGCGGGGAGCGTCCAGGTGGGAACTCGGTCCTCATCGTGGACGACGAGCCTGGGGAGCGTCTCCTCTGCCGTACGATCCTAGAGAGGGAGGGCTTTCGAGTGGAGGAAGCCGAAAGCGGTGAGGAGGCCCTCGACACCCTCTCGGGCGGGATTTCGGTCGACCTGGTCCTCGTCGACGTGCTCATGCCCGGGATGCACGGGCGTGATCTCCTGCGGGCCATCCGGGAGGATCCCGTCCTGGCGGACCTTCCAGTGATCGTCCTCACCGGTCTCAGGTCGGCGGGCACCGAGGCCGAGCTGATGGAGCTGGGTGCCGACGACTACCTCCGCAAGCCCTTCGACCCCCCCATCCTGGTGGCGCGGATCCGAGCCATCCTCCGGCGCGCGCGGACCTCTCAGACGCCTTGATTTTCCCCGTCTGACCGTCGATCCTTGGGCGCCTCTCGACGGGTCCGGAGAAGCGTCGGCCGGTCCTTTTCAACCCCCGCAGCCGAGGAGTGGAGGCGGTGAAGCCGGACGACTCCCTCGCGGGGCGAAGAGTGGGACTCGGAACCCGCTGGCTCCGCGGTGTCGGTCGTGCCACGGACGGCGTCCTGCAGCACGCGGGAGGCATGGGTATGCTGGCATGGCGGATCCTCCTCTCCATCGTGCGCCTGAGGGTTTCTCCGAGGAGCGTTCTCCAGCAGATCTACGCCATGGGGATCGAGAGTGTCCCCATCGTGATCGTGACCGGGTCCCTGGCGGGAATCGTCACGAGCCAGCAGGGTGGCTACCAGATGACGGGGGCAATCCCGCTCTACGTGCTCGGGAGTCTCGTCGTGGAGACGGTGGTCCTGGAGATGGGACCGGTCCTCACGGCGATCGTCCTCGTCGGACGGGTCGGAGCCCGCATCACCGCCGAGCTCGGAACGATGAAGGTGTCGGAGCAGATCGACGCGTTCCACTCGCTCGGCCGCGACCCCGTCGACATCCTGGCCGCTCCCCGGGTGATCGCTGGAATCCTGGTCATGCCGCTCTTGGTGGGCATCGCCGACGTCATCGGTATCCTTGCCGGGATGCTCGCCGCGCGTCTCGATGCCGGACTGGGTTTCGAATCCTTCTTGTACGGCGCCCGTCTCTTCTGGCACTCTTGGGATCTGCTCTACTCGTTCACGAAGGCACTGGTCTTCGGACTGACCATCCCGCTCATCAGCGTGCACATGGGATTCCAGACCCGGGGCGGGGCCGAGGGCGTCGGCCGACAGACGACCGATGCGGTGATGTTCATGACGCTCACGATCCTGATCCTCGACGCGCTCTTCCCACCGTTGATGCTCCAGTGAGCGAGCCTGAGGGTCGGAAGGCCTCATGATCGAGTACCGGAGAGTCCACAAAGCCTTCGACCAACCGGTGCTCACGGGTGTCAATCTGACCGTCGAGACCGGGGAGATGTTCGCGATCTTCGGTCCATCGGGCACGGGGAAGAGCGTGCTTCTCAAGACGACCATCGCCTTGATCGTACCGGATCGGGGAGATGTGCGGGTGGACGGCGAATCGGTGCACTTCGGGGGCAGACGACAGTTGGCGCGGATTCGGAGCAAGGTGGGCTACGTCTTCCAGCATGCCGCCCTCTTCGACTCGCTCAACGTCCACGACAACGTCACCATGGGGATCCACGAGGAGGAGCAGCGAGGATTGTCCTCCGGCGAGATCTCACGGCGGGTATGGGACGCGATCGAGATCGTGAACCTCGAGCCTCGCCAGGTGTTGTCGCAG